>Ga0169931_10014845_pt1 | contig 10488 bp, 4 predicted proteins | sample Kivu_15m_20L_FD_129675 | JGI IMG/M metagenome (GOLD analysis project Ga0169931, IMG submission 129675) | Freshwater microbial communities from Lake Kivu, Western Province, Rwanda to study Microbial Dark Matter (Phase II) - Kivu_15m_20L... | ecosystem: Environmental > Aquatic > Freshwater > Lake ... | reverse complement strand
GCCTCGTGGGGAGGACGCGGGATGGTCTTTTTCGCTCGATTTCAACGAGCGATGTGAAAATGCGGACTATGTCCTCAGACTGCTCGACGCGATCGAAAAAATTTCTCCGCGGGCGATGGGGCGGATTCAGTATCTCGAGCAGCCCACCGCAAGGGATCTTGGGGCTCTTCCCGAAAAACCGATGCATCGCGTGGCCCAGCGATTGCCGGTCGTGATCGATGAATCGCTGGTCGATTACGCGAGTCTGTTGCGAGCCCGCGAGCTTGGATACAGTGGTGTCGCCATCAAGGCCTGCAAAGGACATGCCGAAGCGCTCCTCATGGCGGCCGCGGCACGGCATCATGGGATGTTTTTGTGCGTGCAGGATTTGACGTGTGTCGGTGCATCGTTTCTTCATTCTGCGGCACTCACCGCTCACCTCCCCGGAGCCGCCGCGATTGAGGGCAATGGCCGGCAGTATGCGCCGGCGGCCAATGAGCGATGGGAAGATTATTTCCCGGGGCTTTTCAACGTCCGCGGCGGCACTCTCCCCACCGCACGGCTCTGCCATCCCGGACTCGGTTACGAAGTCCCTGAGGAATTGCTGCAGCGAGCTTTTCCTGCTCGCTGAACACGGGGATCAAAAAACAAAGCCCTCGGTCGAGCGTCCTACGGCTCGTTTGGTTCCCCATCTATTCCGAGCTGAGAGGAGAGAAAGCGGATTGTTTGCTTTCGCAATTCGGGATGGAAAAAGGCAAGCATATGCCCGGGACCATCGAGCACATGGAGTTCCGCGGTCGCACCTGCCGCGCGAAGGGCTGTGCACAATCGCTCGCTGCTTGCAAGCGGTACCAGCATATCGCGATTCCCATGGATCAGCAGCATTGGGACATCGCCCGAGGAAGCATGATGGGTGGGAGAAGCGGCAAGATAAACTTCGGGGCACTCGCGCGGGGCGCCGCCAAAAAAATAGCTGAGCGCGTCGCTGTCGAGCGGGACATCTCGAAAATCGCACGGCGTTCCTCCTCCCACCACTGCTTTGACCTTGGGCAGCTTCCTCCAGCGAGGATCCTCTTGGGGCCACTGGGATGTCTTCGCGAGCACTTCCCACGGTGCATCGTGCAGCGTCCCAACAAGGCAGCTCAGATGCCCCCCGGCGGAATAACCAAAGAGTCCAATCCGCTGCGGATCGATCGAGTACCGCGCCGCATTTTCTCCCATCCACACCAGCGCCGCGCGAACATCGTCGAGCTGGCGGGGAAATTTATGATCGGGTGCGAGGCGGTAATTGATCGAAACCGCCACCATTCCCGCTTCGGCCAAAGCGCGTGCGTGGGTCCCAATTGTCATCTTGTTTCCGGACGCCCAAGCCCCGCCGTGGATCACGAGCACCGCTGGCAAGGGGGCGAACTCTTGCTCCGCAGGAGCACTGGAGTCCGGTGCAGCGGAAAACTGCTGCTGTGGAGGAGGAGTTTTTGCGCGGGCTTTTGGAAGGTAGATGTCGCAGAGGAGCGTTTGCCCATCGACCTGGGCGTAGGGGATGTTGGTTTCGACCAGAACACGCTCCCGCTTCGGGGGAGGCTCGTTTGTTTGGGCCTCGAGCCGCTTGGTTGTCATCGAGATCGCGATCGCAAAACAAAGCAGCATCCCGGCGAGGGGATTTTTGAATCTCGATGGAGGAATCCAGCATGCTACCCGGAAGGCTCTGAACACAATCACACTTTCAGCGCTGGTGGAATTGCGACGGGGCAAGGGAATGAAGGAGCTGTGAAGCATTGATTTTCCCGATCGATGGCGGAAGTGGCACTTGCGCGGGACGAAAAAGCCTCGCTCCGGCCCAAGAAGCTCGCGGCATCGAGGTTGGGGCGAGAACGGCAGTCCGCTAACCGAAAACAAAGCGACTCTCTATATTAAGGAAGTCGCGATCGCGGTTGGAGTGGCGTGCTTCAGGCTGGTAACCACGGCGCGCCGAGAGGACAAGCTGAGGGACTTATGATCAATCAGACATTAAGCGATACCGGAACCTCTGGGGGATACGAAGCGATTTTCAGCACCGTCACTGAGGCAGTCGAAGCGATTGCGCGGGGGGAAGTGATTATTGTTGTTGACGCCGAGGATCGCGAGAATGAAGGGGATTACATTTGTGCGGCGGAAAAAGTCACGCCGGAAAAAATCAATTTCATGCTCGGCGGTCGCGGACAGTTGTGTGCACCGATCCTCCCGGAAGCCGGTCGGCGGCTCGAGCTGACTCCGGTGGTCACGCACAACGATGCGCCGCTGCGGACCGCTTTCGTCACTCCGCTCGATCATCTCGGATGTCGCACTGGCATAACGGCTGGGGAACGCTGCGAAACGATCCTCCGCCTCTCCGATCCGGGGAGCCGTCCGGGCGACTTTGTCCGACCCGGGCACGTTTTCCCGCTGATTGCCAAGGAGGGGGGCGTGCTCCGTCGCGCCGGGCACACCGAGGCGGCGGTCGATCTGGCGCGAATGGCGGGGCTTCGGCCGGCGGGAGTCTTGTGTGAAATCCTGGACGATTCGGGAGATCGTGCCAATCGCGACACCCTTGCCAGACTCGCCCGGCAGCATGGGCTGAAGATGATCAGCATCGAGCAACTCATTGCGCATCGGCGAGTGAATGAAAAACTGGTTGGTCGAGTTGCCGAAGCACAGTTGCCGACGCGATTTGGCCCCTTTCAGATCATCGTCTACGGTGTCCAGTATGAACCGCAGCAGCCCGTCGCGCTCGTGTTTGGCGACCTCCTTGGTCCCGGCCCCGACCCACTGGTGCGGATGCACAGCAGTTGTTTTACGGGTGACCTGATTGGATCACTCCGTTGCGATTGCGGTGACCAGTTGCAACTCGCGCTGCAAATGATTGCCGACGAAGGGCGTGGCGTGCTGGTCTATCTTCCGCAAGAAGGGCGCGGGATTGGCCTGGCCGAAAAGATTCGTGCCTATGCCCTTCAGGATCAGGGCCTCGACACGGTCGAAGCAAATCACGCCCTCGGATTCAAAGCGGATATGCGGGATTATGGAATCGGTCTCCAGGTCCTCAAGGATCTTGGACTCAGCCGGGTTCGCCTGCTGACCAACAACCCCAAGAAGACAGAAGCCTTTAACCTCCGCGGCTTTGATTTGGTCGTCAGCGATCAGGTACCGATCATTCCGCCGGTTAATGAATTCAACTCCCGGTACCTGCAAACAAAACGCGACAAATTGGGACACCATTTACCTCAAGACCCCGCGGATTAGGTTTGGGTGTGCATCGCAGCCAATGTTTCGAACCATGTGGGTACGGTGGAGTGATTGATGCAGCAGAATCTATCGAGTCCTTGGCAACCGCGCCGTGCAACGATTGTGGGGGTCGGTTTGCTGGGAGGCTCCGTGGGCCTAGCGCTGCGACGCGCATGGCCCACGATCGAGGTTATCGGATATGGTCGCCGCGAGGACGCTTTACAAGCGGCTGTGGAAATCGGGGCTATTGGTCGCTGGGATACCGATCTGGAAACTGCGTGCACCGCGAGCGATTTGGTCGTCGTCAGCACTCCTGTCGATCAGATCGCGCGGCAAGTACTCATGGCGTCGCGGGTCTGTGATTCCAGTGCGCTGATCACCGATGTTGGAAGTACCAAAGGTTCAATTGCCAGAACGGTGGCCAATGATCCGCAGGCCGCAGCACTGTTTTGTGGTTCTCATCCGATCGCCGGTTCCGACCGATCAGGGCCTCAGCACGCAACGGTCGACTTGTTTACCTCACGAACGGTGGTAGTGACTCCAGTCGCCCAAACACCTCAGTGCCGGATAGATCAAGTCCAGCGGTTGTGGGAGACGCTGGGCGCGGAGGTCGTGATGACTTCTCCAGAGCAGCACGATCGCTTGCTCGCCGCAACCAGCCATCTTCCGCATTTAATCGCGGCTCACCTCGCCTCGATACTGAGCGCACAGCAGCGACCATTCGTGGGGTCGGGGTGGCGAGACACGACGCGGATTGCGGCTGGCGCGCCAGCGATCTGGAAGACGATTTGTTTGGACAATGCCGAAGCCATTGCCGCGACGCTGCGCGAGTCGATCGGTGGACTGACAACCCTCTGCCAAATGATCGAATCGAAAGACGCAGCGGGCCTCGAAAATTTTCTGCGCGAAGCACAAAAAATTCGGGTCAGTCTCGATCCGCCCCCAGCGGCCCCAGAGTGAAACGTCAAGCCGGTGGCAACCCGACCGCTTTTGCCCAGTTCGTGGGCTGTTCGGCAGGTCCCTCAGCGGCGACACTGACGCCTTCGTCAGCGGGTATGAAGCTTCTTCTTTTTTCCCTTTTTTGTTCGGTAGTAACGAGATGCCCCTTTGGCAAATTGATATCCATCCGGCAGTCGGACAAATCGATCGCGACGGCCAACGTGTTTCCGAAGAGATTCAGGAACTGGGCCTTGTCGACTCCCTCGATGTCCGTTTCGCGCGGGGTTTTCTCGTCCAAGGTGATTTTGATCAAAGAGCGGCCGAGGAACTAGGATCGCGGCTGCTGGCCGATCCGGTGACCGAACGCCCTGTTGTCGCCCGGGCCGGCGATCCGCTGCTGGCAAAGCACCCGGTGCGGGGTGAAGAAGATGCTTCGTTCACCCTGGTCCATGTGCTGCCTAAGGCTGGAGTCATGGACCCTGTTGCAGGGAGCACGGAACTGGCTGCACGGGATGCGGGTTGGCACGTCGAGGGGGTCCGCACGCTGCGGAAGTACTGGCTGGGCGCGATCGACCCAGCCACGCTGCAAGCCGTCTGCCGCAAAGCGCTCTCCAATGATTCGATTGAGCAGGTTGTCGTCGGTCCCCTGATGCTCGATCGGATCGGTGCAGGGACTCCCTACCATTTCCACCTTGTCACGATTCCGCTCCGCGAGATGGGCGACGCGGAGCTCGAACAATTCTCGCGGTCGCAGCAGTTGTATTTGACGCTTGTCGAAATGCAGACGATCCAGCATCACTTCCGGGAGCTCGGGCGCGACCCGACCGATATCGAGCTTGAAACACTCGCACAGACATGGAGCGAGCATTGCAGTCACAAGACCTTGGCTGGCCGCATTGAATACCGTGGGCCTGGCTTTCATGGTGAGCCGTTTGCCGATGTTCGATTTTTTGAAAACATGCTCAAGGAAACGATCTTTGCGGCCACGCACGAGATCCGGCGTCGGCTCGGCGAGCGAGATTGGTGCGTGAGCGTGTTTTCTGATAATGCGGGGGTCGTTCGCTTTGATGAGGAAACGAATATCTGCTTCAAAGTCGAAACTCATAACCATCCTTCAGCCCTGGAACCGTACGGCGGTGCCAACACGGGAATCGGTGGCGTGATCCGTGATCCGCTCGGAACAGGCCTGGGAGCCAAACCGATCTGCAACACGAATGTCTTTTGTTTTGCCCCTCCCAACACACCGAGCGATTCTTTACCCCCGGGAGTTTTGCATCCTCGCCGAGTCATGAAGGGAGTGGTCGCTGGTGTCCGCGATTATGGAAATCGAATGGGAATCCCGACCGTCAACGGAGCGATCTATTTCGATCCCCGCTACCTCGGCAATCCGCTTGTCTACTGCGGGAATGTGGGAATCATGCCGCGCGACAAGTGTTTCGGATCGGCACAGCCAGGGGACTTGATTGTGGCAATCGGTGGTCGCACCGGGAGAGATGGGATCCATGGGGCAACATTTTCGTCCGCTGAACTGACCAGCGAGAGTGAATCGCTTTCGGGAGGGGCGGTCCAGATCGGCAATGCGGTCCAGGAAAAAATGGTCCTCGATGTTCTGTTACAGGGGCGCGATTTGGGACTCTATAGCGCCGTCACCGACTGTGGTGCTGGTGGGTTTTCCAGCGCCGTCGGGGAAATGGGCGAAAGGATCGGCGCGGAAGTTTACCTCGAAAGATGCCCGCTGAAGTACGAGGGTCTGTCATACACTGAAGTCTGGATCAGCGAAGCCCAGGAGCGGATGGTGCTCAGCGTCCCCGCCGAAAAGTGGCAGCAGTTTCGTGACTTATGTGCCAGCGAAGGGGTCGAAGCGACCGACATCGGCCGCTTTGTCCCCGGAGGTCACCTGCACCTGATGTATGCAGGATCAACGGTCGGGCATCTCGCGATGGAGTTTCTCCACGACGGTCGGCCTCCGGTCGTTCGTCAGGCCACCTATGAGCTCCCCGCGGCAGTGCCGCTGCGAATCCCCGCGGTCGAGGAACTGGCGGCTGGAGAGACCCTACTGAAAATCCTCCGCTCGCTGAATGTGGCCAGCAAACACTGGGTGATTCGCCAGTACGATCACGAAGTCCAAGGGAGCAGCGTGATCAAACCGCTGGTCGGTCCACAGTGCGATGGCCCAGGGGATGCCGCAGTCATTCGGCCGCGACGGACCAGCCCCCGCGGAATCGTCATCTCCTGCGGGATGAATCCCTACTACGGCGACTTCGATACTTACTCGATGGCCGCAAGCGCGATCGATGAAGCAGTCCGCAATGCTGTGGCCGTCGGTGCCAACCCAGACCGGATCGCAATCCTCGATAACTTCTGCTGGGGATATACCGACCGAGCAGAGACGCTGGGATCATTGGTCCGCGCCGCAATTGCCTGCAAAGATGTCGCCCTTGCGCTCCAGACCCCGTTTATCAGCGGCAAAGATAGTCTCAACAACGAGTTCACGTATCACGAGTCCGACGGAACGCGGAAAACCATTTCCATTCCCCCCAGCCTGCTCATTAGCGCCGTCGGGCAGGTCGACGATGTCGGCACTTGCGTGACGATGGATGCAAAAGAGATCGGCAATGCCATTTACCTGGTCGGCCACACGCGAAAGGAATTCGGGGGTTCGCATTTCTGCCTCGTGCAAGGACTCACCGGCGGACAAGCACCAATCGTCGACCTTGCGCTTGCCAAACCCACTTTCAGCGCCGTCCATCAGGCGATCGCCGCAGGTCTCGTCCGCGCTTGCCATGATCTGAGCGAAGGGGGATTGGCGGTGGCAGCAGCCGAAATGAGCTTTGCTGGTGGGATTGCGATGGAGCTCGATGTGGCCCCCTTGGTCTCCGCCGAACTCGACCCTGTCACCCTTTTGTTCAGCGAATCCAATACGCGCTTCCTGGTCGAAGTCCCCGTAAGTCACGAGCAGCGGTTCCGGCAAATCCTCCATGACGTGCCGCTCACGCGCATCGGCAATCTCGCTGCCGGTGATCGGCTCCGCATTTCCAGCGGCCCGCGTGTCTTGATCGATCAGTCCCTTGAATCGCTCAAAAAAGCATGGCAAACCCCCCTTGATTGGTGATTTGGCTACGAGGCGCCGGGGCACGTGAAGACAGTTTCGGCTGATGGCGTTCCGTCGGAGTGGATCGGCAGGGATTCCCCGGGAATTCTGGCGAAGGTTGCTCGGGAATTCTGGCGAATCCCACTACCGATGGGGTTTTGGCTCCCATTTTTATGCCGGCGGCACACGGTTTGCGGCTCTTCATTATTGCGATTTTTCGGCTCCGGCAGTGTTGAGGATGCTGCCAGATGCTCAGGCAAATCGCATCAGGTGTTGCAAAATGCAACACTCGCAATCGGCACTTGCGGGGTTGTAACGGGGCGTTTCCGGAGAAATTTCATGGCGGTTCGTAAAACGGCGAATAAAATCTTTCTGGTGGCAGGTCCCTCGATCGTCTTTTCTTTTTTGGTCGACAGTATTTAGTCGGAGAGCATCGCATGGCACGGCGTAATTTCAACGCTTGCCCTACTGGACTTGAGTCCAGCGGGGATTCGGTCCGCGGCATGGGCAGATCCATCCGCTGGCACAAGCAGAAAACTCAGCTTTCTTCGCGTCGTGAGCGTCGTCGATGGCTGGTGCAGTGGTTGGGGGTACCGACTCTGTTAGCAACCTCGATTTTTGCCAGTCCATCGGCTTGGGGTGCCGAGACGACAGCGGCGGTCAGTCGGCTGGCCACCTATGAATCGTCGGGGAAGGACTTTTTTGCGCTTGCGATTCAGCCGCAGGTCGACGATTCATTGCGGCAGCAACTGAGTCAAGGCCCGCGGAGTGTCTTGGTGCTGGTCGATACTTCGGCGACTCAGGTGGGCCAAGTTCGCAGCGACAGTTTGGAAGCGCTACGCGGGCTGCTCGATGGTCTCGACCCGAGCGTTCAAGTGGCGATTGCCGCGGTCGATATCCAAGCGACAATGATGGGCGAATCGTTTGCGAGTGCGGGCAGTCCCGAGACGGCAGCAGCACTGGCGAAACTGCAGCAGCGACTGCCGCTGGGGAGTACCGATTTGGCTTCGGGCCTGCAGATGGCAGTGGCTCGTTTGTCGGCTCAGGAAGGGAGTCGTCAGGTTGTCTATATCGGAGATGGAAGCTCGCTTGGTAAGGTTCGCGAGGAGAACTATTTTGGTGGCCTGATCGATCGTCTTCGCGAGGATCGCATCAGCGTCCATGCGCTTTCGATCGGTGTCTTCCGCGATGTCAGTCTGCTGGCGGCCTTTGCGAATCATACAGGGGGAATCACCTACGTTCGCGAGGCATCGCCGGAAGGGACACCGCAGCAATTCGGGATGCTGCTCGCTGCCGCAGCATCCACCAGTCCGATTTGGCCGACGGAAGTGAAAGTCCCTGCGGGAGTGAGCGTCGTCCAGGAGACACGAATTCCTCCGTTGCGAGTCGACCGGGACTCGATTTTGCTCGGGCAGCTCGATGTCACGAAAGTCGACCTGCTCAAGCCGCTTCAAATTACGATTCAAGGTCGCGCTGGAGATGCAGGGGTATCGTTCTCATGGGAGGCAAAGCCGGAAGCGAACCATCCTGATTTCGCTTTCCTCCCGCCACTGGTCTCTGCCGCCGAGCGAAATCATGGGCTGATGCTTCCGACGGCTGGCTCCGATGCGCTTCGCGACGCCGCGCGAGCAATGGTCTCACGCGCGGATGAACTGGTGCGAGCAAGCCGTTTGGCGATCGCTCAGGGGAATCTCCGTGGTGCATGGACACTGGCGAAATCGGCGCTCGACGTCGACCCGACTCATCCTGAGGCGAAAGCAATTCTTGCAACACTGTCCAAAGATAAAACTTTGACTGCAACGCTGCAGGAACCTGATCCGTTTGGTACTCCCTCGGACGACGATCCGTTTGGCGGGGATGCGGGGCAAAGCGAAGGCGGAAATGAACCATCCGCTCCTGAGGAGAGCACTCCGGCGGGACCTGCGTCAGGCGAAACTGCAGGTTCAGACTCGCCGGCCCCCGCCGATGGCTCATCGGATCCCGTTCCGCCACCACGCGCAGGAAACATCCCCGAAGGTTTTAATGGGTTCGGTCGCGGTCCGATCACGGGTGGCGGTGAAGGCCCAAGTGGTCTGCTCGATCGGATCGAGCAAGACCGGACAGCCAAAACAGGGCAATGGCGGGCAGAAGTTCGCGCGGCGCTCGGAAACGCCTCGCGGCAATTGCGGGTCGATCCGGTAGGGGTCGCTGGCCGGCTTAGAAACTTGCTCGGACGTGTCGAAGGGGATCCGGATCTCGACCCGGTCGTTCGGCAGCAACTCGGTGCTCAAATTCGCGCTGCGATTCAGCAGGCGAGCCGCGAGGAGGCCGCATATAACGACCGGCAAGCGACGGTGCAGGAGCAGGCGGCCGACGCCGCCGCCACACGGCGATTGCTCGATGAAACCCTCCGCAATGAAGATCGCTTAGGAGCGGCTGTCGAGCGTTTCAGTGCGCTGGTGGCGAATGATAGTTTCGCCGAAGCGGTCACCGACGTAACACCTACGGTCAAGGAATTAGCTTTCGGTCGCAATCTGACAATCGACGAGCACGTTGATACTTATGGGGACCTCGGCCTCAATGTGAGTCGGGCCATGCGATTACAGGAACTGAAAACTCGAGCCTTCGTCGATGCTTTGGCACTCAACGAAAAAGCGCTGATTCCCTTTGTAGATGAACCTCCGGTTGTCTATCCAGACGCTGAGGTTTGGCAACGGCTCAGCGTTCGCCGACTCGAGCGTTATGGCGCCGTGGAACTCGATGGGGATAATGAGTCCGAGCAGCGGATCTACAAGGCGCTTCGCTCGGAGTACTCGAAAGAGTTCAATCAGATTCCGCTGGCCGATGCGGTCCGCATTTTGTCCACCGAAAATGACATCCCGATCGTGATTAACACGCGGGCGCTTGATGAATTGCAGATGACGGCAGATGTGCCCGTCTCTGTGAATCTGCAGAACGTCTCACTGCGCTCCTTCCTGCGAATCATGCTTCGTGACCTCGACCTGACCTACATGATCAAGGACGAGGTGCTTCAAATCACTACCATTGATGACGCCGAAGACCCGGCCAATGCCGTGACCAAGGTGTACCCTGTCGCCGATCTTGTTGTCCCAATTATTCAACTGGGTGGTGGCATGGGTATGGGCGGCATGGGTGGCATGGGCGGCGGCGGGGTGGGTGGCATGGGCGGCGGCGTGGGGGGGATGGGCGGCGGCGTGGGGGGCGGGGGCGGCGTGGGGCGCGGGAGGGGCGGGAGGGGCGGC
>Ga0169931_10014843_pt1 | contig 10488 bp, 8 predicted proteins | sample Kivu_15m_20L_FD_129675 | JGI IMG/M metagenome (GOLD analysis project Ga0169931, IMG submission 129675) | Freshwater microbial communities from Lake Kivu, Western Province, Rwanda to study Microbial Dark Matter (Phase II) - Kivu_15m_20L... | ecosystem: Environmental > Aquatic > Freshwater > Lake ... | reverse complement strand
TTTATTATTGAATAATTCATACACCTTCATAAAACCAGATTTATTACCAATATCTGATTGCATAGCGTCTCCACAAATAAACATTTTAGTATTTTCTCCTATACGAGTAAGAAGAGTCACTAATTCTTTTGTACTATAATTCTGAGATTCATCTGCGATAATTATTTTATCATTCCAAGTAGCTCCTCTCAGAAAATTAATTGGCAATGCTTCAATAAAACCATTTGTTTCTAGATATTTAGACTGTGGTAATGGCAATAATTCATCTAATTTATCATATAATGGCATCATAAATGGATTAAATTTTTCATCAACAGTTCCTGGTAAAGAACCTAAAGCTCTTTCGCCAGATTCAGCAATTGTACGTATATATTTTAATTCAGATCGCGGATTCATATTTAACATATGCAAAGCGCAATAAACAGCTAAAAATGTTTTCGAACTTCCAGCAGGACCATTAATAAAAATAATTTTTGTATTTTTATCAAAAGCTATCTGAGCGAAACTTTTCTGTTTATCTGTTAAATTGAAACTTTTTATATTTAATTTTACCGATCTAAAATGATTATCAGCTATAATTTCATCAAAATTTTCTTTTTCTTTTTGAATTTTTTTCTTTTTTGTTGACATGACGTTATAAAATTTACACTATATTGTATGGTTTTTCACTGTTTAAGTGTTCCATATTCACCAACTAAAAAAGATATTTCATTATGCGCTTTCGTGCAAAAAGTTTATAAATTTTGTGACGAAATGACTAAAAGAGGCCATACTGTTTATCATTATGGTCATGAAGATTCTATTGTTAATTGCACTGAACATATTAATGTAATTAATAATGATATATTAAAACAAAGTTATGGCAACTTAAATGATTGGAAAACAAAAGGATTTAACCAAAATGTAAATACTGAAGCTGTTAAGATATTCAACAGTAATTGCATTGATGAATTAAAAAAAAGAATAAAATCTGATAAAGAATTTATATTGTGCTGGTTTGGTTTTGCTCATGAATCATGTGTTAAACAGTTTTATGATAAAGCTATAGTAGTAGAACCTAGTATAGGTTATGATAGTATGTTCGCGCCAATTAAAATATTTGAGACATATGCTCAAATGCATAAAATGCATGGACATTCTGCAACTCCTATTAGCCTACAATCTGAATACGTTGTTTATCCCGGTTTCGATACTAACGATTTTATATACAAAAAAGATAAATCAAATACAGCATTATTTCTTGGCAGAATTATAGAAGATAAAGGCGCAAAATTAGTTTATGATATTTGCAATCATATCGGACAAGATATTATTTTTGCAGGACCAAATATCTTAAATCTTAAAGACACTAAACATTGCAAATTCGTAGGATTTATAGAACCTGCTCAAAGAATGCATTTATTGAGCGATGCAAAATTTTTATTTGCTCCTTCATTGTTTATGGAACCTTGTAATTGGACGGTTATAGAAGCTCTATTTTCAGGAACACCTGCTATTACTACGGACTTTGGAGGTTTTGCTGAAACTATATTACAAGGACAAACAGGATTAAGATGTTCAAGCGTAAATGATATGATTTACGCCGCCCAAAATATAGATAAAATTATCAATCCAGAAAATTGTTATAAAAACGCTAAATCAAGATTTACATTAGAAAAACAATGCGATTATTACGAATATTTATTTAAATCTTTATAACTATGATAGCTTATACATATGGAGTGTACGATTTATTTCACGTTGGTCATTTAAATCTTTTTAAGAAAATAAAACAAAATTGTAATAAACTTATCGTTGGTGTTCACAATGACGAGCAGGTAATGTCATACAAAAAACAACCTATTATATCTTATGAAGACCGATTAGAAATAATTAAATCTTGCAAATTAGTTGACGAAGTTTATGAAAATGCTGATTTAATTGCCACTGACGAATTATTATTTAAACTAAAAGCCGACAAGATATACGCTGGAAAAGAAAATTTAAATTACTTAAATAAATATTATCAAGTAAGTCCTGAAAAACTTATTTTATTTGATAGGACGAGCCATATTTGCACATCTGATATTATTTATAAAATAATTAAAAATCGTCAAAAGTGATTTTATTATTTATTAAAAAATTTTTAAAATCTGAATAAAAAAGATTATTATTTTTATTTATTTGTTTGGCAAAAACTTCATCAAAAATATTAATTTTACTATAATCTATTTTAGAAAAATCCCTACAAACATTAACTCTTAAAAAGAAAATTTTTAGATTTTCTATTTTAAAATCAATTGTATTAAAATTATTTTTATCTATATAAAAATTACATTCTCTTAGATGAGACGTATCTCCCCCTTGCTCATTATAATACTCTTGAGATTGTATATTATAATTACCATAAACTGTTTTCAAGAACAAGTCAGGTCTATGCATTGTTAAAAATTTTTTATTTTCTAATACAACTGTATCAGTTTTAAAAGTTTGAAAATGACAAATACGTTCATGAATCCAAGTTTCATCATTCAAATAAAAATTTAAATGCTTTTTTTTAAATTTAAAAAAATCTATTTTTTGGTCTTTTTGCCCATTCAAGTTGATTGATAAAAAATTTACCATTCTGCTCCAACAAAAATAAGGAAAATGTTTTTCTAAAATAGGTATTAATGAAGATAAATCATTTAATTCATCACTTATAATCGCAAAATCTAAATCATCTGTTTTCAGAATTCCGCCATCTCTTAAAGCATTTATTAGAGCACCTCCTATTAAATAACAATTTATATTTTTATCGAATAATAAATTTTGAATAAATTTTGCCGATTCAATAAATAACTGTTTGTTAATGTTCATTATGAATATTATAACCTATTTTCATTTCTTTTAAAATTGTTTGGAAAAAATTTTTTTGAAAATTCTGTTTAGCAATATATCTTTGATAATTACAAAAATCAACATATTTGGCTGAGACTTCATTATTTTTAGCTTTATCTACAGCATCAAAAGTTAATTCATTTGCTGCTAATATGTCTTTATATTCTTCAGAATTTATCATCAATGACCATTTTTCATTATCAAATTGATTTTGCAAAAAATTATAACATTGCATCCAGACACAGTAAGAATCTGGTTTTTTATTCTTTTTTATTTCTAAAATACTTAAATAATCAAACGCATAAGCTTCATCTACAGCTAAATTTATCATTTTATTTTTCCTTTTATACAGTTGTCTATCATTGAAACTCCTAATGTTTGATAAGCTAGTTGATTTAAAGTTATACCCATATTATACTTTTCAAATATTTTATTAAACCATAAATCAGGAGAATCCCAAGAATTACTTAAACAATCGAAAATATAATTTCTATATTTTTTTGTTATCAATACACAATGAGCTTCAATTATTCTATTGGTTATTATGAAATTTGCATATTCAAAATCTTTTTTTAACTCTATAGATTCGACATAATTATTAATGACTCTTGGTCCAAATGAAAAATAAGGTAAATCATGTTTTTCGCAAAAAATAATTGCTTGCCGTACATTTTTTAAAAAAAAGTCTTTATCGACTTCTAAAACACAATCAGCTTCAAATAACAACAAGGCATCCAGATCTTCTGTAAAATTTTGTAATATAGCTTTTTTAAAAGATTGGAAAGCGCCATAATGCCCTTCTCCATGATTTCGCCAACCATTTATAGGCGTATTTTTTTTCCATTCTTCGCCTACATATCTTTCATTAATGCATTGAATATATGTTATATCATGTTGAATAGCACTCATAGATTCAATAGATTTTTTTTCTCTTTCACTTGTTATGTCAATTAAAATATGAGCTGCTTTAATATTAAAATTACTATTTATTTTATCTTTTATGCATGAATCTATTTTTTCTTTAACCATTTCAAAAGTTATTTCTTTAGAACATTCAAAATTTTTATTTTGAGGACACCACATCCAGTTACCTTTTTCAAATGCTACTGATGTATCATTCCAACAACTATTGCAAACATTTTTATTGTGAACTCTATAAGGTGTGTGAAATTCAGATTTAGGATCAGAAAAACCCGAAATCATCACAACTGGTTTTTCACAAGCCCAAGCTAACCAAGATAATCCTGAACCTAATCCTATAAAAAATTCGCAATGATATATATCATTTATTCTATCATTTAAAGATATGTCTCCAGTTTTATTAATAGCGTTATGAGGAATATTATTCATGTTATCTGGCATCAATCCAAAACTAGCATAACGATCAATACATACTACATCATATCCTAATTGATTTAAATAATCAACGACTTTAATCCAACCAGTTTTATTATTCCAATATTTACATTGGAGAGTCGATTGCGTGGCAATGCAAATATATTTTTTAGTAAAATTAGATTTTTTATTTTTATCGATATCGACTTTGCAACGAATTTCTTTGTTCTCTATTTTTAGAATATCACAAGCTATTTTTTGCAAAGAACTTGGACGCCATATTTTTTCATCAAAACATCCAATTGATATGTTATTATGTTTTGGCTTTTGTGAATAATCAAAGAAATTTATCATTGGATACGAATTGATAAATAAATCTTTATATGGAGTGAAAAAATTTACTTTGGTATTATTTTTTTGCGCATATTCATTAACAATTGGAACCCATGCAATTGCATCCCCCAAACTACCAGATTCATTTACTATATTATTTTTTTTGCAAGCGTATAAAAAACCTAAATTTGTACCAGACACATCCTCAATAACAGAAAAGCCTGAATCAATTAATAAATTTTTAATTTCTTCTTTGTATTGGTTATGATATTCTATTGCAATTTTTTTGACGTTATTTTTTATATACTCTATATTTTCTTTATTAAATATAAAATTTTCTCCTCCTTCACAATCTACTTTTAAATAATCAATTCTTTCTATATTATTTTCTTTAATAAAATTAGCAAATGTATTTGTTTTAACTTCTATTAAATTATTTTTCTCTTCACAAAAAGCTTCCGCATTTATCAATTGCGCCGATCCAGACGTTCTATTATTTACATCTAATTTCAGATAATCAATTCCAACATTATCTGAAATAGCATATTCATTTAATATTAATTTATTAGAGTTTCCATAACATTTTTTTATTGTTTCAATACAGTTTGGATTAGGTTCACAACAATATATTTTTTCACAATTATTCAATAAAGCTAATTTTATAAAAGCTCCAATATTCGATCCTATATCTACAACTATGTCTCCAGATTCAACATATATTCCATTTTTTGAATATTGATTATAGCAAAACACTTCAATATATGAATAAGCTTCCACAGGAATTTCAAAATAATCTTTTTCAAATGCTTTGGTTATGCTAGTAACAGTATTATTAACAACGAAGCTTTGTTCAAAAACTCTTTTATCTTCATATTCAAAAGTCACCAAAACTGAATTATAAATAATTAATTTGTAATAAGAAAACGCTGTCCAATAAGTTATATTTTTTTCTAAATTTAATTTTTCTGAATGTAATATCAAATTAGTTTTTTTGTCATATATTTTTATAAAATATTGACCAGCAGAACCACAATCGATTTCATAATCAACTTTACAGTTTTCTGAATCGAAATTAATAATTTTTATTGAATCATTGTTTTTGAAATCTAAATATAAATTCTTACTAACATTACACATTAAATAAAAATGTCTTATATACCAAAACCAAGATTTGGTATCTGCTATAGAATTTAAAAAATTAATATTTGTTTCATTCTTTATTTTGATAGCCTCATCCATTTCTAAATTCGTACGATAATAACCATCATTTAAATCATAAAACAAAATAGAAGCTTCTTTGTTTTTTACTTTTTTCAAAATTGTTTTTAACTGATTATTGTCAAAGTCGTTTAAAATAATAACATAGAAATCATTATGTGAAAAATCATTAAAACTTAAATTCCAATCAAAATACAAATCTTTTAATATATTAGTGTTTTTATTTTTAGTGAATAATGATATAGATCTATTAAAATTTATCTTAAAATAATTCAAAGCGCAAGTTTCTTTATAGAAATTATCAAAACGATTATCAAAAATAGATTCAGAATTAATTATAGCTTCGTATGCAATATCAAAATTATTATTAAAATTATCGTTTTTAAAAGAATGAGATTCTGAGTTTTCTCTAAAATTCCATGTATATAAATTTCTTGGTATATGCAGCCATTTTCCAAAAGAATTGATAAACATACTACGATAAGAATCTTCACCACAAGCATTATAATCTCTTATATTAAATTTGATTTTTTCTGAATTTTTAAAACAGCGTAATACCCCAAAACAGTAATAATTTAAATTATTTAAATAATCGACCTGTGGATGAAATTTTTGAATTTTTTGTTTTAATGGCGTATTATTTTTAATTAAGCCAAAGGAATGGAAGTTTTTATTAGATTCATTTATTTTTTGAAAATCACAACTTAACAAATGAATGGAGTCGTCTGCTATTAAATATTTATTATAAATATTCAAAAAATTCAAATCAAAACAATCATCAGCATCTACAGTTATTATATAATCATAACTATTGTCTATAAAATGATTAGGGTTCCAATACATTTGTTTTTTAAAATCTTGGTCTACATATTTTATATGTTCAAAACAGTTTGTATTTTTCAATTTATTTAAAATCTTTTCTTTAGTATTATCTGTGCTAAAATCATCAGTTATAAACCATGTAAAATTATTATATTTTAAATTTAAAATTTGATCAAAAACATTATCAACGTAATCAGAACAATTATAAAAAGAAGTGTATAAAGCAAATTTAATAAATTTATTTATATTGTTTAACGTTTTTAAATTTTTAATTTTATCTATTAAAAAAGCCTTTATATTTAAATCTTCTAATATATAAAAATTATTTTTATCAACATATTTATAAGTATAATTATCACACTTTTTACAAACAACATTCATATTCCACGATAAAGCTTCTTTAACGCTTAATGGATTTAATTCATTATAAGATGGAAATAAAAAAATATCCATGCACGACATAAAAATATCTACATCAGAGCGTTCACCCCACATAATACAATTGTCTTGTTTTAAGTGATCAACAGAAATACCACAATCGTTTAAAAAACAAGTATTACCAATAAAATGAAATTTTATTTTATAAAATTTTAATTGTTCAGCTAATTCGAAAATATATTTTTGATTTTTGTTTTGATTTATAATTCCAACGTTTAAAACATGTAAATAATCAGGATCTAAACCAAGAGATTTTAAAGTGATTTCTCTATTAGGACGTTCATTGTTTTGTATAGGGATTTCCCAAATTGTTTTTTTAATATCTAAATTTTTAGATTTTTCTAAATGCAGTTCGGAACAAAACATAAATTCATCAGGTATAAATACTTTATTATTAAAATCAAAATTATTATTATGAGTCGTTTCGATAATTTTATAGGATCTATTTGTGTTGTAAATTTCAATCATCAATTCTTTTGGCGGTGATTTATATTCAAAACATTCTGGAAATTCATTGAACCAAATAATATCTGGACTAAATGAATCTACAATATCTAAAAGTTTTAATTTATCAATTTTAAATTGAGTATCATCTACCCAAAAGTCACCTAAACAAATAACATTTTCAAGACCGATCAAAGATTTGATCTTATTTTTTTGAACAATATATTCATTTGAAAAATTGCTAAATTCAATAACTTTTATGTTTGTATATTGAAATCTATTATATTTTAGATATTCTAATAAATATTGAGGACAACCACCAGTAGATAAATGAGGTGTAATTACTAATAAATTCATTTTAAAATTTTATTAATGTACGTTTAATTTTTCTTTTATTTTATTGAACACTGATTCTGCTGTAGGATGACATTTCATTTCAGTATATTTTTCTTGACATTCCGGTAAAAAATGAGTTGCATTTATTGTTTTCCATTCTTTAACTGCATATTTTATATTACTAGCGCAAAATAAATTACATTCACCACCAATAAATTCGTGTTTGTAATTTTGTGAACCATGTCTGTATGGCGCTACAAACTGCGGATGTCGCGCAGATCCAATTTGAAAAATATATGTATCAGTTGTTCCGGCGATATGTATCGGACCAGAATCTAGAGTCACCAACGCTTTGGCATTATTTATAAGATGCCATAAATCATCTAAAGAACTACCATCGTTTGTAAAGTCTATTATTCTGTTTCCTGTAGGAATACAACATTTTTTATAACACACGCTACCATCGAAAAATGTTTCTTCGTAATCTTTACCGAAAATAACTATATTATAATGTAAATCGTGTAATTTATTAACTAGATCTTGCCAATATTCACTTTTCCATGTTCTATTTGTCCAATTTGATGTTGTATGTAGACATATATAATTGTTTAATTTATTTATATCGTAAATTGTTTGTGAATCTGAAAAAAAATCGATACTCAATTCATCGTCAGTTAAATCAAACCCCAAATCATAAGCGCAACTCCTCGCAGACAAACAAGAATGATGTCTTCTTTCGGGATTATGGTACATTTGAAAAACTTCATAACCAGTTTCATCAAAATCTTTATCTAATAAAGATATTTCATTTATATATGGATTATTTTTAAATAAATCTGGATATCGAGTTTTTATAGATACAGGCTTACTATAAAAATAAGATAACTTTCTTAAAGCTGGGGTAGATAATAAAGCGTCCCCCATTCCAGACGCATAGATTTTAACTAATATTTCTTTATTCATATATGTTCATTACTTTAGAAATATCAGCGCATGAATGGCGTACTTCTTTTTTTCCTTCCTTGTATATTATATTGTTACCAAACTGTTTTGCTAAATTATTTATAGAAATAGATTTGCCGGTTCCGATATTAAATATATCATTCTTTACTGTAGTAATTATTAGTTTAGATATATAGTTGCAGACATCATTTACGCTAACAAAGTCTCTGGTTTGTTCGCCATCGCCATATATGATCAATGGCTGTTTATTTTGGAATGCAAGATTGAATGCGGTTATTACTCCAGCGTATTGCGGATTCTGCCCATCACCATATACATTGAAGAAGCGTAGTATTAGATAATCGATATTCCATTGTTGGCAGTACATTTGTATATATTTTTCGCACACTAACTTATCTAATCCGTATGGGCTGTTTGGTTCAGTCGCATCGTTTTCGCATACTGTACCTTCTTTGCTGCCGTATACTGCTGCGCTTGAAGAGAATATAAATTTCTTGATCTTGTGAACGTGCGCGGCATATAATAATTTTATAGTACAGAACGTATTATTACCAAAACTACTGATCGGATCATCGAATGATTTCGGCACACTTACCATCGCGGCCAAATGTATAATACAATCAATATTCTTAAATATGTCATCGTTTATATCAATATCGTATATATCAATGATTTTTTGATTCGCGACTGGTAAATTAGCACATGTCGTTTTGTCCAGATTATATATCTCATGATTGTCTTGCAACAATCTATTGATAAGATGTTTGCCGATAAAACCTGAACCACCAGTTATTAATATATTCACTGTAATATAATATCATTCATTACGATTGTAGCTTTTGGCGCGGAAGATAAATTTTTATTTGCTAAATGTTTATCTAAAGAATCGTATGATTGATTATAAAGATGGTCGCCACTTTTTTCTATATGTGTTTTTTTAGTGTGACAAAGCTTACATAACAACTGACAATTTTTCAATTCTTCCATGATCAAAGATATCCACTTATTTTTACTCGATTGTGATTTTACTCTCAAAAATTTCACTATTAAATCGCTTATATCATTTGTTTTGGCGGATTTGACTATATGATCATAATCAAGCATATAATGTTCGAAATGTACATGTTTATATTGGCAATCAGGATTTTGACATTGTGTTTGTTCTTTGTTGGTTATGAATTTTATATAAAATGGATCTTGTAAATTAGATGCGTAGATATGTTTTCTTTTTATTGAATCTAATTTCATGCATTCTAAATAATCTTGGGGTTCTAGAAATGACATTATTTTTTTTCCTTTGTGTCGGAAACATATTATTTTAGAAATTGTATTATTTGATATAATGATTGTCTCGCCAAGCTTGAGATCCAAATTTATAAGTTCTTTAGGAATGTTTATCCACTTTGATGATGGTTTGTTGTCATCCATATTTACCATACTAACAAAATAGTAAAAAAAGTAAAGAAAAAATTGGTTCGGATTTTTTTTGAGTTTATTTTATGATGAAAAATATTTGTTGATGTAAATTTTTAATTAAATGGGGGGAGGGTATGCAGTATATATGGATAAATGAGATGAATATATGTATGAATAGGATAAAAATGAATTAGAGATTGAGGAAAACCTCCCCCTACCTACATGCGACAAATGTCAAGCAAAAAAATTTCAAAAAAATGGGGGCGTATCACCCCCCCCCCCCCCCCCCGCACGGGTTGGCGTAACCTTTGGGGGGGCCGGTTA
>Ga0169931_10014841_pt1 | contig 10490 bp, 8 predicted proteins | sample Kivu_15m_20L_FD_129675 | JGI IMG/M metagenome (GOLD analysis project Ga0169931, IMG submission 129675) | Freshwater microbial communities from Lake Kivu, Western Province, Rwanda to study Microbial Dark Matter (Phase II) - Kivu_15m_20L... | ecosystem: Environmental > Aquatic > Freshwater > Lake ... | reverse complement strand
TTTATGGATTTTTGAAAGTAATATTTTTTTGAGTTTTATTGTGTGTTTTTTCTTGTTTTATGAAAATGTTGTTTGTATGTTTTGGGGGGATGCTTTTTATGGATATGGATTTTTATAGAATGAGAATGATATAATCATAAAAAATTGAATTTTATTTTTTTATGATAAACAATAAGCATATGGCTATGGCAACTAAGCAATCCCGATTAGATAATTTCTTCAAATGTGTTTCAGGAAATAGAACAGATAAAAAACTATTTATATACGACGGTAAGACAGCATTTTTTACAAATAAACTAGAACCAGATGATAAATTTATAAACAATCCAGCAGGTGTAAAACTATATTATCGTGGGGCTATTCACGAAAAGATGATATACCCTACATTGACAACCGGTCTAACCTATGTGCCGCTTATTAAATCTAGTTTCCAAAAAGCAATCCGCTTAGGAAACACGTTAATTGCAAAGAAATCCTTGTACAGTTTAATGTGTTTAGACCCCATGGCTTTATTACGACGATTGCCTATTATTGTTTTGGAAGATGCATGTCTAATAGAAGGGCTTAGTATTATTATATGGCTAATGATGGCATGTAAAGACTACACAATTACAAGGAATGACTACATATTCATATCCGATTATATTGAATGTTTATGTAATAGTACTAAATATTACTACTCTGAAACACGTATGCAATTAGAGGAAATAACACATGAAAAAATAGTTTCTATGAATAGTCCAATAGAGACAGAACTATTAGGATTATTTTATAGATATCAATATGGCGGAATGAATGGAGATTTGATTATGATAAGAAATGCCATTGATTATTATAGAGATAACCCAAACTTGGTTAGTATCATAGAGAGAAATACAACCTTAATAGAATTACCGCTTACAATAGATGATGACGATTTTATAGATAGTTCAATTGATTATCATCCGTTTCCTAATATAATAAACCAAATATATGATAGTGTAAACGGGGTCATTACTAAGGACCGTATTAAAAATGTGATTTGGTATACGCAAAGTGCGAATAATTATCGGAAGCAATATATTTTGGAACGTAGTCATAAAGAGAAAAATTCAAAGGAATGGCGACTAATAGAACCAATTCTTAGAGAAATACGCCAAAATATAAAAAATCAATATCGTTGATGAAATGTAGAAACTATTCATATGATACAATTCAATTCAAAGGCCGATTTTGATATATAAAAATTGATTTAATCATTTGTCTATTATTTATATAAAAAATACAAATGTGTATGCACGAAGGATGTAAAACTCAACCAGCATTTAATGTAGAAGGTCAGACAAAAGCATTATATTGTTCTGTCCATAAAAAGGAAGGAATGGTAGATGTGAAACACAAAACTTGTATGCACGAAGGATGTAAAACTCAACCAGCATTTAATGTAGAAGGTCAGACAAAAGCATTATATTGTTCTGTCCATAAAAAGGAAGGAATGGTAAATGTAATATCCAAAACTTGTATTCACGAAGGGTGTAAAACTATACCAGCATTTAATGTAGAAGGTCAGACAAAAGCATTATATTGTTCTCTCCATAAATTGGAAGGAATGGTAAATGTAATATCCAAAACTTGTATTCACGTAGGGTGTAAGACCCAATCAACATATAATGTAGAAGGTCAGACAAAAGCATTATATTGTTCTGTCCATAAAAAGGAAGGAATGGTAGATGTGAAACACAAAACTTGTATGCACGAAGGGTGTAAGACCCAATCAACATATAATGTAGAAGGTCAGACAAAAGGTATATATTGTTCTGTCCATAAATTGGAAGGAATGGTAAATGTAATATCCAAAACTTGTATTCACGAAGGGTGTAAGACCCAATCAACATATAATGTAGAAGGTCAGACAAAAGCATTATATTGTTCTCTCCATAAATTGGAAGGAATGGTAAATGTGAAAGACAAAACTTGTATTCACGTAGGGTGTAAGACCCAATCAACATATAATGTAGAAGGTCAGACAAAAGCATTATATTGTTCTCTCCATAAATTGGAAGGAATGGTAAATGTGAAAGACAAAACTTGTATTCACGTAGGGTATAAGACCCAATCAACATATAATGTAGAAGGTCAGACAAAAGCATTATATTGTTCTGTTCATAAAAAGGAAGGAATGGTAGATGTGAAAAACAAAACTTGTAAAAGCGAATGGTGTTTAACACGAGTACAAGAAAAATACGATGGATATTGCTTATTTTGTTATATGAACTTGTTTCCAGACAAACCAGTATCGCGTAATTATAAAACCAAAGAATACGCAGTTGTAGAATACATCAAAACAACGTTTCCGTCTTTGAATTGGGTTGCAGACAAAATAATAAATGGGGGGTGTTCTAAGAGAAGACCTGATTTATTGTTGGATTTATTATATCAAATTGTAATTATAGAAATAGATGAAAATCAACATCTTGACTATGATTGTAGTTGTGAAAACAAACGCATAATGGAATTATCCCAAGATTTGGGACATAGACCTATAATATTTATCAGATTTAATCCAGATGATTACAAAAAAGATGGAAGAATAATATCATCATGCTGGGGGCAAGACAAGAAAGGAATAATTGTTGTAAGGAAATCAAAAAAAGAGGAATGGAACCAACGGTTACATGTATTAGAAGAGCACATCAAATACTGGATAACCCCAGAAAATAAAACAGACAAGACAATTGAAATAATTCAGTTATTTTATGATGTATGATGAAATGTAAAGGGTAAAAAGGCGAGTTGATACGTTTTTGAAAAGCGGACATTGGGGTAGAAGAGAGAAGAGAATATTTTTTTGATGGTTTATCTCTCTACGAAACTAAAACAAGTTAAAATTTTCATAGTATTATATAACACACGCCAACATACAAACCTATATAAAACAAATGAATGGCAGATCACGAAATCTATAAAACACCATTAACGACATACTATTCGGAATACGAAAAAACGCAATACAAATGTGTTATATGTGAATATGTAACCACAAACCGAAAAGACTATAAAAAACACGAAAACTCCATTAAACACAAGAAAAAACTTACATTTGTATCAATGAATAATGCTCTCATTCAAAGCGTAGACAATACGCCCGAAATTGACCCGACGATTGCGTATAATGACATGGGCAAAAGTTTGAAACAATTAACAAATTCATCGGATTCAGACAATGTTCGGGTTTGTATATGCGGCCTCGCGTTCAATGGACGAACCTCGTTGTGGCGTCATAAACAAAAGTGCGTTGTTCATAAAGTGCTGTCTACACCAAATAATGGTGGTGGTGCTGGAACAAATTCAAACAACCCCAACAATCCAAACAACCCCAACAATCAAACCAACATAACATTTTCGTGCAATGAATTGCTGGCCACTATGATACGCAATGAAAACCGAGAAAAACAAGAAATCAAAAAGGTGCTTGACTGCGTAGTTGAAAAGATGAAACAAAACACGGAAATGCTTTTAACCACCAGCATGCAATTTGAAGAATTGAAGCGCGAAGTTCCTGTAATAATTAACAGCAACACAAACAACACAACAAACGCCCAATTCAACATCAACGTGTTTTTAAACGAGCAGTGTAAAGACGCCATAAATCTCAGCGATTTCATCAACTCCATAAAAATCTCTCTGGATGACTTGACTTTTACGAAAAACAACGGATTGATTGAAGGCATCGCAAATGTGTTTATGAAAGAACTCGGCGAACTGGACATTTATAAGCGCCCCATTCACTGCACCGACAAAAAACGAACGGTCATGTATGTAAAAGATGACCACATATGGCAGAGAGATGAAGGACTACTGCGTATTAGAAATGCCATATTTTCGGTGGCAAATATGGAATTCAAGGCTATTAAGTTGTGGATGGACGCCAACCCGGGATGGGAGCACGTTCAACGCCTGAGAGATGTGCTGGAAAAACTAACATTTGAAACCACCAAAGACATTGAAAATGATGTGATGGCGCAACAAAAAATATTTAACAACATTAAAGCGCTTGTGTCTATTTGAATGTTATGTTATGTTATGTTATGTTATGTTATGTTATGTTATGTTATGTTATGTTATGATATGAATGTTATGAATGTTATGAATGTTATGAATGTTATGAATATGAATATGAATATGAAAATGAAAATGAAAATGATATGAATAATTTATCATTATATTGTATATACGAATATATACGATATAATAATGTATATAATATCAAAAAAAAAGTACGGGTCTAGGTCTAGACCGATAAAACGGTTTAGAACTAATACGCGGTCTAAGAGACGTTCTAAATATACAATACGTTCCAGGCTTATATCTTCTAACAATAATAACGATAATAACGATAATAACGATAATAACAACAATAATGAAAAAAAACCAAATTTTAATGAAGAATGTGCAGGGATAATTGCGCCCACAAGCGGAGAAACCTATACTGAATCCGTATTGGCGGTTATTATTGATATACTGGGTGTAATTGTGGGTGAAGAAATACACCGTCATACCATTAATGGTTTACCAATCAAACGTCACAAAGGATATAAAGACGCGGAGAAAAAGGCGCGCCATTTTATTAGTAAAAACCCAGATGAAGCATTTTTGATAAATATAAAGTATCATGATGGCGGCGTTCATTTTTTGAGTTATAATCCATTGATTGACAAGGATGTATATAATCCGTATGACTATCATCAGATTACAAAAACGAATCAATTCTGTCAAACATTTGCGTTGATACATTTATTGGGTCTTGAACAAGAACTTGGATTACAAATCGCGCATAATCCTAAACGCATATCAGAACAGAACAAATATGTAGCCAACGCGTATATTGCGCTGCGGTACGGGGTGGATTTAATTCGCAAGCAGTTGAGCGCTGCCCAACAAACATTTGAAATAACAAAAAGCGACACTAATTATGGATTGTCTCCCGAGGCGACGTTGGAACAGATACTACATTTAGCGGAATTGATTCTCGCTCGTCATTCAAATACTGGTTCAGAATTTCGGAATTGGGTGACCGGAAATCCGTTTGATGTAGACAATCCTAGGAGAAGCCTTAGACGCCTGGGTCATTAGTGACATTTGTATAAAATTGAACCAAATTATAATTTATATTATATAAGCAAGAACCAAGTAGTATATAATATATATTCAACAACCAACAACCAAATGTCAACCGTTTTTTCCGATTTATCAAAACAACTGACAAGTGTATTAACAAAAACTGAAAAAAAAAATGGTGGTATATTCTTCACACCGCCATCATGTGTTCAATATATAATAAGTATTCTTCATAGACACATTCAAGATTTCCCAATTACAATAAACAATATATTGGAACCGTCTTGTGGTTCAGGTGAATTTATTACCGCACTTTTAAAAGAGTTCCCAAATGCTGATATAACGGGTATTGAATATCATGATGGTATATACAAAGAAGTATCAAAGCATTTTACAAAAGAAACAAATAGCCGTGTAAAAATAGTACACAACGATTTTTTGAAATACCCAGATGAATTAGAATTCTCGTCGTCGTCGTCGTCTAATGTGCCAGTGCCTGAATTGATTATTGGAAACCCGCCATATTTTGTAATGAAAAAAGAAGAGGTTGATTCAGAATATTATCCATACTTTGATGGACGGCCAAATATATTCATAATGTTTATCATCAAATCAGCAAAATTATTAAGTGAAGGCGGAATTATGTGCTTTGTATTACCATCTAGTTTTATGAACTCGCAATACTATGATAAAACACGAAAATATATTGTAAATCAATTTAATATTGTTCATATTGGTAGATGTGATACATCTAATGGCAATGGAAAATATATTGATACCGAGCAAGATACAATTATACTTATTTTGAAAAAAAAGAAGACAGATGAAATGGTATCTTTAACAAAAACAACAAAAACAACAAAAACAACAATAATTGGAAAAGGTGGTATATATGAAAAATCGGGAGCAACTATATTTACAGATAATCTTCCAGAATTGTCAAGATTATATAAAAATTCACAATCATTATTTGAACTTGGGTTTAAAGTGAGTGTTGGAACAGTTGTATGGAACCAATGTAAAAATATACTAACTGATGATGAAAGTAAAACACGGCTTATATACAGTTCAAATATTGAAAATGGAGAATTTATTCATAAAAGTTATAAAAACGTGGAAAAAAAAGCATTTATTGATAAAAAAGGAGTAAGAACGCCCATGATAGTATTAAATCGTGGATATGGTGTAGGAGAATATCAGTTTGATTATTGCCTTCTAACGCCAGAGAAGATTACTGGAAAAGGAGAATACTTAATTGAAAATCATTTGATTTGTATAACTCACAAATCTGAAAATATTACTGAATTCCAAAAGATAATCAATTCATTTAAAGACAAACGTACCCAAGAGTTTATATCTTGTTATTTTGGAAACAACGCAATTAATACAACAGAGTTGAATCATATGTTGCCAATATATTCTGAATAAGAACTAATTTCTGTTATTGGTCTGGTTCTGGTTTATATGATGGTTTATATGATACTTGAAAAGCCGGAAACGCAATTCCGTTGCCATTCCTCCAACGAAGAAGAACATTTATAATTCCACCAGTCTGTGTTTTACATTCATATCTTGATAATTCAGGATTTTTAATACATTCCACTATTTTGTAGTCTCCTTGTTCCATACTTTCAAGGGTTATAGTAGGTATCATGATACCATTTTGATTAGATAATTTATAAAGCATATAATTTTTATTTTTCTGGGTTTTTATGAAATAGTCGGATAATGTATCTGTACATAAGTCATGACTTTGAATGAATAAATATATACTGTCCTTTGTCATTTTTTTACATTCATGATAGAATGAAATGTCATCGGCGACTTGTTTATTTTTATGACCTGAATCATATTTATTTTTTAAGTGCTTAACACACTCGGGATACGGTCTATGAATTTCTTTTAACCATACACACTTGTTTGGTATGGTTAAACTCCATTTTTCAAGAAAAGGAACCAAATAATTGTCATAAAAGTGCTCTTCGTAAGACGCAGTTAAATATTGACTTGGTTTCATCGGAGACACGAATTGGGGTGTGCTTGAAATGGAATTCGCATTATATTTAAATTCTATGACATATTCAATGTTGTTTTTTTCCATGTCTGTAAATACAATTAATAAATCAAATGTGTGGCTTCTTCCCGCAGTATGAAAGCATTCAACTGATAAATATGGTTGGTTATCGTGCAATATGTTTAGATATTGGAATACACAATCATGTAACAATTTCCATTTTATAGTAGTAAAGTAAATTTCAGGAATACACTTATTTATGATAGACCCAATAATACATTCACGTATTTTATTGTTTTTATCATTGTCCGCACGTTTTCCGATTGAATAAAACACATTTATGCTATTATGCCATATAGTTGTTTGTTTATATGTAACCGGAAACAATATAAGTGATTTTCCATTTATGTTGTTTGTAACTTGTGCTTTCATTGTTGTTGCGTTCTTGTATTTGTATATTCGTGTATAATATCAAGCACATTTTCAATTTCAATTTTACCACGTTTAAAACTTAGTGAAACCGCCAAATTCATTGGCAGCCATCGGTTCAAACCCGCCCAAAAGTCCGCCCATGCTGGCGCCGCCCTGATTCACGGCGTGGGCATAATTATTGTTAAAGTTCGGGGCGTTTTGCTGCTGTGCTTGTGCCAAGCCGTAATCCGCCGTTCCGGCGTTTCCATTTCTAACTGCGGTCAATGCGGGGGGAGCTGGCATCATGCCTCCACCAATGGGGCCAGTGCTAACACCGCCGGCGTACTGCTGGGGGAGAGGCTGGGTAACGCGAACTGCGCCGCCACCGTTTCCAGCAGCGGGGGCAGCGGGACCTTCACCGTTCCACAAATCCTGCACTCGCTCCACAATAATTTGGACCTTTTCGCCCAACTTACTGCGGGTGCTGAGAACAATCATAAGCAGACCGAGGATGACGGTGATAAAGTTGAATTCGCCGTATCTGTATCCGGAATAAGTGGGGATGTAGGTAATGATGCGGTGGATGAAGTAAATGGCGAGAAACATAAACATCACCTGGCCAACAACCTCGCCTAAAATAAGGGCGGTGCCTTTGTGTTCATCGGGGTCCGGAACATACGTGCGGATTAAATACAAAACTATGACAATGGGAATAAAAGCCAGAAGGGTGTATTGAACAATGTTAATAACTACACCTTTTTGTTGTTCGTCCAACCTAAATACGTGGTCTATGAAACTTCCAGCACGGCGTGTGCCTTCTTTTGCGGTTTCTTCAAATGCCTCCATTCAATGAATTATTTATATATAGAAAGAATAGAAATTAAATGGAACTGGTTAGATTTAGTATATATAACCGACCGACTTTTGCGACTTACTTACTAAAACTAAAACAATAAAACAATATGTTGCGTCGTTTAGTAAATGCTCCTGGCGGAAAACGGCTTTTGCCCGAATTAGAACACGATTATCCGGCGTCGGATGGCGATAATCCAGTCTATGTCTATGAAAATAAGGACGATGAAAAACAGCACGATGAAAAACAGCACGATGAAAAACAGCACGATGAAAACCAGTATTTGAATTTAATTTATGACATTTTGAAGCACGGAACAATGGAAAATGGTCGCAACGGAATCACTAAATCTATATTCGGGGCGTGTATGCATTTTTCGCTTGAAGGCGGTAAAATCCCGATATTAACCACAAAGCGGGTTGCGTGGAAGACCTGCCTCCGTGAATTACTGTGGTTTATTCGTGGCGACACCAGCAATGCCCGCCTTCAAGCAGAAAACGTCCATATCTGGGATGCGAATGGTTCGCGTGAATTTTTAGACAGCCGCGGTTTGTTTGACCGCCCCGTAAATGACCTCGGCCCAATTTACGGGTTTCAATGGCGGCATTTCAATGCGGAATATGCCGACGCTGAAAATATGGCTCAATATGAAGGGCGGGGATATGACCAACTGGCGGATGTTATACGATGTCTAAACGACCCCGAACAACGGACGTCTAGACGGCTCATCATATCGGCGTGGAATCCGTGTCAATTAGCGGAAATGGCCTTGCCGCCTTGCCACATACTCATGCAATTTAATGTCCATGACGGCAATAAGTTGTCGTGTTCCATGTATCAGCGGTCACAAGATGCGCCACTTGGCTCACCGTTCAACATTGCGTCATACAGTTTCCTTACCCACTTGCTGGCAAAGCACTGTGATTTAGTTGCGCACGAATTTGTGTACTTTGTGGGCAATGCGCACATATACGAAGAACATTTGGAGGAAATTAAGGCGCAATTATCGCGTCGGCCATATGATTTTCCTACACTTGAAATAACCGAAAAACGGGAAAAGATTGAAGACTACGTGGAATCGGATTTTGTGGTAAAGGACTACAAATCATATCCGGTCATCAAAATGAAAATGGTTGCGTAAAACCAATATAGAAACAAGTGCTAGAAATTATTTATACCTTCAAAGTTTTTTGTTTGTTGTGCGTTTAGATTAACATTGTAATTTCGTTTTTTATCTTAAATAAGAATGAGTGGAAGTGCCGCATTAGCAGGAGCAAGAAGGCGAAGAGCCGCTCCACCCCCTACCGCAATCGCCGGGACCAGGCCTCAAACCCAGCCACAATCCCAGACACAACTACTGGCACAGTCGTCGTCATCGTCCCAACTGCCGGTCCATGCCGTCCAAAACCAGTTTCCTATGGCAAGTAATGGATTGAGTCAGGGACTGACGGGACAAATGGGCGGCGGCTCAATCGCATATAATCCGAATTTGCCGTTGCCGCCCGGTATTCGTGGTCCAGTGAATGTGGGGCAGCCAGTGCCGTTGTCGGTCCCGTCTATGGCAGGCGGTCCACCCCCCATTATGGTGTTGAAAGGCCACGACGACAAGTTGAAGGACCATGAAGGCGCCATTAACGATGTTTCCAACCGGCTGAATCACTTGAATTCGCGCCTGGATAAGTTGGAAGAGGATTTTAATCAGTTTTTTGACGGCAATGGAGAGGAAGGCAATGGTGAGGAGGGCACGGCGGCACTTGAAGGCCAGTCCAATGCTGGCGGCGGAATGTTGGATGACCAGGCATATGCCGAATTATGCACCGATTTGATTGATAACCGTGATTTTATGTCAGGGATTGTGGATAAGATTGTCAATGATACGAATTTGTCGGAGGTTATTAAGCAGATTGAACCAGTTGTTGTAGAAAATCGGGAATTGCGTAGTTTGATTCATTCGCAGCAAGAAATGTTGAATCATATGAGTTCGCTGCTGTATAAGTTGCTGAATGACAACGCAACGGTTGCGAATGCGCCCAAGGTCATTACTTATGTCCCTCCTCCGAGAGCGTCTGCCGCCGCGGCCGATAATGATGGTCCAACCTTTTCAACTTTGGCGCC
>Ga0169931_10014840_pt1 | contig 10493 bp, 10 predicted proteins | sample Kivu_15m_20L_FD_129675 | JGI IMG/M metagenome (GOLD analysis project Ga0169931, IMG submission 129675) | Freshwater microbial communities from Lake Kivu, Western Province, Rwanda to study Microbial Dark Matter (Phase II) - Kivu_15m_20L... | ecosystem: Environmental > Aquatic > Freshwater > Lake... | reverse complement strand
GGTGCAGAATTACCGGCTCGATTACAATTACATGAACGAGCAGCACCGTTTCGAAGAAGCCGGAAAGCTCTGGGAGCAGGCGGCCGAGCCCTATTCCGAGAAATGGAACGCCGTGATGGATGAGCTCATCCGCTTGGATTTCACGATCAATCCGACCTTCAACATCTACGACGCCAACCGCGACCTCATGCGGGCCATGCGTGCCGAGTGGCACGACGACTACACCCTTCCCTCGCTATGGCAGTTCTATCAGCCAAACCGTCGGGCGCACGGGTCTTATTGGTTCAACTGGGGCACCGAGCAGGAAGTGCAATGGAAAAAGAACTATGTGCTGTGGATGACCTTCGTGAACGAGTACAAGAACCGTGGCGGACGCGTCGCCGCCGGCTCCGATTCCGGCTTCATCTTCCAGTTGTACGGATTCGGATTCATCCGCGAGCTGGAACTATTGCGCGAAGCGGGCTTCCATCCCCTTGAAGTGATTTCCGCGGCCACCATCAAAGGCGCCGAAGCCTTGGGCTTGGCCGATCAGATCGGAAGCGTGGAAGTCGGCAAACTGGCGGATCTGGTCTTGGTCGAAGCCAACCCGCTCGAAAACCTGAAAGTGCTGTACGGAACCGGGGCCTTGGTCCTGAATGAAAACAACGAACCCACACGCATCGGCGGTGTGAAATACACCATCAAAGACGGGATCGTTTACGATGCGAAGGCCTTGTTGGACGATGTTCGGACGATGGTGGCCCGTTAGTGGCTCGTAGGTGCTGGCAGGCCGTACCCTCTCGTCGCCATCCAGTCTAGCGACGCTCGGATCGCATCGTCCGACAGGGTATGCCCGCCAGGAACCATCTGCAGCCTGGCATCCAAACCAATGGCGGCCATCGCCTTGATCGCATCGGCTTGGTAACGGGCCTCCACGACCTCATCCTGCTCGCCATGCACGCCCAGGATGCCGATGTGCCCGACGTGCGATGACCCGATGTTCAGGATTCCGGCATCCAGACGCGCACCGATCGCGATCAGCTCGTTGGTGTGCTTCCATCGCGTGAACGCGAAATAACCGGCCTGATACCCGCCCATCGAATATCCGATCAGGCACAACCGGGTGATCTTGAGGAAGGGCCTCACACCATCGATGACCTCTTGGATGAATTCAGCGGTGTATTCGAGGGATTTGACCAGGGAGCCCTGCTTATGGTTGTACAGGTACCAGGCATACCCGATGCGCTCGCGGGTCTCGGTCACGGTCTTGTCCGCATAAGGCCCTTGGATGTACAGATGGTAGGCGCTCAAGCTGTGGAATCCGGACGTCTCGCGTTTGAAGGCCTCGATGGTGCCCCCTTTCCCGTGCAGATACACGATGAGGGGTTTGGGTCCTTTCGGACCCGTCTCCGCCACCTGATACGGCACCTCAACCTTGAAACTCGTCTTGCCCGAGACCAACACATCCATCCGGTCGCTCCTGAATTTTCGCGTAAAATACGGACGGCAAGGTTGTAACTTCCCGCCTGTCTCCCATCTCAACGAAACCGAACGTCCCCATGAGCGACATCCGCCACGATTGGACCCTCCACGAGGTCAGCCGCATCTACCACTCCCCGGTCTTGGAACTGATCGTCCGCGCCGCGAACGTGCACCGGGAGCATCAGACCATCGGCGAGGTCCAGGTCAATACGCTGCTCTCCATCAAGACCGGCGGATGTCCGGAGGATTGCGCCTACTGCCCCCAGGCGGCCCGCTACAGCACGGATGTGGACGCCCACGCCCTGCTCCAGATCGACGAGGTGCTGGATGCGGCCCGCGCCGCCAAAGACAGCGGCAGCACGCGCTTCTGCATGGGCGCGGCCTGGCGCCGCGTGAAAGACAACCGCGATTTCGACCGCGTGCTGGACATGGTGAAGGGTGTGAATTCCCTGGGGATGGAAGTCTGCTGCACACTCGGCATGCTCACGAAGGAGCAGGCGCGGAAACTCAAGGAGGCCGGTCTGACCGCGTACAACCACAACCTGGATACCTCCTCCGACTATTACGAGCACATCATCACGACGCGCACCTACGACGACCGCCTCGAGACGGTGGGCCATGTGCGCGAAGCCGGCTTGTCGGTCTGCTGCGGCGGCATCATCGGCCTGGGTGAGGACGACACCGACCGCATCGGCATGCTCCACACACTGGCCACCATGCCCGAGCATCCCGAATCCGTGCCCGTGAACGCCTTGGTCGCCGTCAAAGGAACCCCGCTTGAGAACCAGGAGCGCGTGTCGGTGTGGGACATGGTCCGCATGATCGCCACCGCCCGCATCCTCATGCCCAAGGCCATGGTGCGCCTGTCGGCCGGACGTCTGGAGATGCCGGTCACCGAACAGGCCTTATGCTTCCTCGCCGGCGCGAACTCGATCTTCGCCGGTGAGAAACTCCTGACCACCCCCAACCCGGATGTGGACCAGGACAAGGCCATGTTCGAACTCCTTGGCCTTCACCCGCGCGAGGCCTTCAAAGACCAGCCGGTACACGCCTGAGCGCCTCGTAGATCCGCTCGTTTTGCGCCTCGGTGGTCACATAAGGCGCCATCACATAGACTGTATCACCCAGAGGGCGCAGAAGCACGCCCTCGCGGATGAAGGCCGCACGCAGTTTCGGTCCCACATCCGCGAAATAGCCGGATTCGCCGTCCGTTTTCAGGTCCATGGCCAGGATGCTGCCGCAGACGCGCGGATGATACCAACCTTCGGGCAATTCCCCGATGAAGCGCCGATGGCGCGCCTCCACCTCGCGGATGCGCGGAACCGCCTTCACGGTGAGATCCAGACTGGCCAAGGCCGCGGCGCAACCGAGAGGGTTGGCGGTGTAGGAATGTCCGTGCCAAAAGGTGTGGGACGCATCCGCTCCGCGGAAGGCGTCCTGGATGCGGGACGAGGTGACGGTGATCGACATCGGCAGGAAGCCGCCGGTCAATCCTTTAGACAGACAGAGGAAATCGGGTGTGATGCCGATCTGTTCCAACGCGAAGAGGGTGCCGGTTCGTCCGAAGCCCGTCATCACCTCGTCGAAGATCAGCAGAATGCCCCGTTCACGTGCCGCATCGCAAACGCGCTTCAGAAAGGCCGCACGGGCCATGCGCATGCCGCCGGCTCCCTGCACCAGCGGTTCGAGGATCATCGCCGCGATGCGGCCCTCATGCGCGTCCAGCGCGGCGGCGAAAGCATCGTACGCGGCGGCTTCCTTCGCATCCACCCCGGCGTCGCCGATCCAGGTGGCGGGGTAAGGCAAACGCTCCACCTCGAAGAGCCATGGATTGAAGGCGTCGGAAAAGACGCTCCTGGCCCCGGCCGACATCGCCCCGACCGTATCGCCATGATAGGCGCCGTCGAAGGCCAGGATCCGGGTCCGTTGCGGTTCCCCGCGGTTCGTCCAATACTGCCGCGCCATCTTCAAGGCCACTTCCACCGCGGTCGAGCCGTTGTCGCTGAAGAAGACGCGGTCGAGTCCGGCCGGAAGGAGATCGCATACCCGATTCGCCAGTTCTTCGGCCGGGTCGTGCGTGAACCCGGCGAAGATCACATGCTCCAGGCGTCGGGCCTGTTCATGGATGGCCTCGGCGATGACCGAGTTTCCGTGACCGTGCAGGTTCACCCACCAGCTGGAGATGCCGTCGATGAGTTCGCGGCCGTCGTCCAGATGCAGCACGGCGCCCTCGCCGCGCACCACACGGTGGATGTCCTCACCCAGCGACAGACGGGTAAAGGGGTGCCAGACGCGTGAATCAGCCAAGGGTGACCGACCGGATGTCTACCGGATCCATCGGCGGGATTTCCGCCAGGATGCGAACCCGGCCGATCTCGCGGATGTCGCGCGTGTTGCGCGGTTGCGGCCCGCCCACCAGCACCACGCCCAGAACGGGCAAGCCCTTGGCGCGGATGGCTTCCAACGAGAGGAAGGTGTGGTTCAGGGTGCCCAGACCGGTTCGTGCGACCAGCACGACCGGCGCCGCCAGCTTGCGCATCAGGTCGATGATGAAGAAATCCGGCGTGATGGGCACCATCAGACCACCTGCGCCTTCCATCACCAGTCTTCCGGAATGATCCGGTGTCCGGATGATGACGGGATCGGGCTGGATGCCGTCATCTTCAGCGGCCTGGTTCGGCGAGAGCGGGTTTTTGAAGCGATAGGCCGGCTTCAGCAACCGATGCTCCGGCACCTCGGCCAAGCGGCGCACGGTTTCGGTGTCGTCGTCATCCGGCCAACCCGATTGCACCGGCTTCCAATAGGAGGCGTTCAACTGACGCACCAGGGCCGCGGCAACCACCGTCTTTCCGACATTCGTGTCGGTTCCGGCCACCCAGATGCGGTCAGGCCAGGCGATGAATGATGGCATACGTGATTCCGTATGTGATCGTGAAATGACGCCGGCGCTTGGACATCCACACGTCCTGAAGGCGGCGCACCGCACCGGGGGAAGATTTCGCGCTCGGCGATTTCACATCCGCGCCGATGTGCTTCAGATGATGGAAAAAGTCCAAGGGAGATGCGTAGGTCTCCTTCTGTATCTCGTTCAACACCAAAGTCTTATACTTGAAACCCAAGTGGGTTGCCACGTCCGGTTTCGGGAGCGGATTTCCGGTGAAGGGCACCTTCGCCTCCCGGCATAAGGACTTCCACTGCGGAAAACTCTTGTTGTTGAAATACGAGACAGCGATGAGTCCGCCGGGCTTTAGGGCCTGACCCAAGGTTTTCAAGGTCGCAGGCAGATCGTCCACCCATTGCACGGTCAGACCGGAGAGGATGAGGCCGTACTGGGACGATGCGCGCAGATTCTGGATGTCCAAGGGCCGGAACTCGGTCTGCACCGGCACCTTCCGGCGCAGCTTGATTTCGCAGACGGCGAGCATATCCGGACTCAGGTCCGTCACCTCGCGGGGCATATGCGGCCACCATCCGGCCGTTCGCTCCGTGATGAAACCGGTTCCGCACCCGAATTCCAGGATCGGTCCGTCCACGAAACGGGTGAAGGGTTGCAGGAACTCGATGAGGCGGTCCGCGGCCTTGGCCTGCACATGCGCGTGCTGGTCGTAATAGGCCGCCGCGGAGCCGAATGAATCGGCGATCCGATCAACCGGATTCAGCGATGTGGTGACGAGTTCCAGCACCAGGAGGCGTGTGTGAAGGGAAGCGCATGTGAGGCGTCCGGATGCGTGATGACAGGAAAGCCCAAGCCGGCCGCACGGTCCGGCGGCACGACGGCATCCGGACGGGCATGAAGGATACTGATTTTCCCGATGTCCCGCATCAGGGAAATGGGGGCTTCGACCCTGTCCAGGAGATTCAGATCAGCCGCCAGGCGCGCCGCATCCATCTGGGTCGGTATCGGCGTGAGAGTGTCGCCGCAGGCCGTCCGGAACTCGCGCACCACCGCCATCGGATCGCTCGTGAGACGCTCCCGCATGCGTCTGGTGATCCGTTGGCCACCTTCATCCGCATGGAAGCGATCGAAGCCGCTGATCAGGATCCATTCGTCGCACTCCCCCATCACGGATGGATCGTAGAAAGCCAGGCCGAGACTGTGGGTCACGAGCACGCGGTGCAGACCCGTTTCGAAGACCGCTTCCTGCGGTTGTCCGAAATACCCGCGGTCGTACCGGCGCATCACGTCGCCCACGGGCAGCAAGGGCACCCAGGGATCCCAGGCATCGGCTCCGTAGCCCCAGCCATGGATGAAGAGCCATTCCCGGTTCATAAGCCGCCAACCGCCTCGATGAGTCGGTCGATCTGCTCCCGGGTATGGGCGGCGGACAACGTGAAGCGGATGCGGGCCGTTCCTTCTTCGACGGTGGGCGGTCTGACCGCGTGGGCGCGGAACCCTGCCTCTTCCAGGATCCGTGAAGCGGCCAGGGCGGCGCTGTCGGTGCCGATCACGGCCGGCACGATGGGACTCACCGAGCCGCGCGTGTCGATGCCCTTGGCGCTGAGGGCGTCCCGAAGGCGCCGCGCATGCTCGAACACGAGTTCGCGCTCGGCCTTCAGATAGGGCAATATGCGCAGTGCGCCCGAGGTGGCGCCGACCACGGCCGGCGGCAAGGCCGTGGTATAGATGAAGCCGCCACAGGCGTTCACGAGATAGTCGCGGATCTCGGCCGAACCGGCCACGAAGGCGCCGAAGGTGCCGAAGGCTTTTCCGAAGGTGCCGATCACGATGTCGATGCGCTCCTTGCCGGCGCACAGTCCCCTGCCCTGCTCGCCGAAGAGTCCGATGGAGTGCGCCTCGTCGATGATGAGGATGGCATCATAGGCCTCGGCCAGGGCGATGAGCCCGTCGATGGGCGCGATGTCGCCATCCATGCTGAAGACGGCCTCGCTCACGATGATGCGCCGCACATCGGCGCCCTCATCGGCTTTCAAGAGCGTTTCCAGATGCCCCAGGTCGGCATGACGGTAGCGCTGGATGTCCGCCCGCGAGGCCACCGCGCCCTGATAGAGGCTGTGGTGGTTGAGGCGGTCCATGTAGATGCGGGTCCCGCGGGTGGCCAAGGCCGGTATCAGACTCGTGTTCAACTGATAACCCGAATTGAAGAGCAAGGCCGCCTCACGACCGGTATAGTCGGCCAGGGAACGTTCCAGCTCCGCATGCAGGGGCGTAGTGCCGCCGAGGAGGCGCGAGGCGCCCGATCCCGCGCCATGGGTTTTCACGGCGGCGATGGCGGCCTCGGTCAGGGCCGGACGCCGCCGCATGCCCAGATAATCGTTCGAGGCGACATCGATCAGCCCGTCAGGTCCGCCGGTGGGACGTTCACGCAGGCGGTCGGCCGCACGGCGCTCGTCGAGGAACGCCCTGATGAAGCCCCAACGCGGATTCACGGGTCGGACGCGGTGCGGAAGGTGCGGGCGATGGCTTCGAACTGGTACACGAAGCGCCGCAAGCGGTATTTGGGGGCGAACTGACCGAAATCCAGGAAATACAGGCGCCGCTGGGCCTCGTCGTACATCACATAGCTCACGAAGGGACCTCCCATAGAGAAATCGTTCATCACCCAGCTCCCCTTGGCCTCGAAGGTGGGTCGACCGTTCAGGGTCATGAACCGGAAACTGTTGTCGCGGCGGAAGTCGGTCGTCACATAGGCGCCTTCCCGCGTGCCTTGGAAATAGATCTCCAAAAGGCTGTCGCGCTTGGCGTGGATCCACTCTTTTTTCACATGCTCGATGTTGGGCACGTCCTCCAGCCAGTGCACCCAGATCCAGCGGTCGTTGTCATCCAGCCAGCGGCGCAGGCTCACGAAATTGGCGGTATCGATGCCCAGGCGGTAATCGTGCTGGATGCGCAAGGTCCACCCGAAGGCGCGGAACAGCGAATCGGCCAGTTGGGGTTGGTCGCCACGACGGTATACGTCATAATCATGGCGTGGCACCTCCACCTCGTACAGGCTGCCGGCGATGCCCTCGCCGTTCCGCCGGATGACCTCCGCCAACTCGGCCGCGTCATTGGCCAATACGATCAGGATCCATTGGTCGCGGTACCAGCGGTCTTTCAAGGGGAAGAGATGCTGCTGCCGGTTCCGGACCCGCTCCTTGATGCCTGCGCTCACAAGCCCGTTCACATAGCGGCCCACATTGGAGGAATCCTGCAGGTGCGATACCAGCATCAGATTGCGGTGCTTCTGCACATTCTCGACATCCTGGCGCGAGCGCAGATCGCGATAGGTGATGTCGAACCGGGGTTCGTACCGCGGCATGGTGAGGATATACGACCCGATACTGCCGTCGATGGCGGCACCAATAGGTCCCTTCACAGATGTGCTGTCCACCACCACCATCACTTCCGATACGGCGCCGATGGCCGCCTCGCGGTAATCCCCGCCGCAGGCGATGAACAATGGCGTGATCAGCGATATCAGAAGCAGGCGGAAGGAGGTCATGGGGATGTGGGGCCTTGGGTGATGGAACGGACGAATGCGGACACCGTTCGCATCCAATCCGGAGCGGGATAGGCCGTCCGGATGGCATCGATGAGGGCGCTGCCGATGATAACACCCTGGAATCCGGAAACCATGCGCTTCGCATCCTCATGCGAGCGGATGCCGAACCCGACCTGGACCGGGTTCTTGCGGATGTTGGCCTTGACGCGGTCTTTGAAGCCTTCCACCGATGCGGCCACGTCCGCGCCATCACGCGCGCCGGTCACGCCGGTCACCGATACGCAGTATACAAAGCCGGACGAGGCCTCGTCCACGGCCCGCATGCGCGCATCGGGCGTGGTCGGCGCCACGAGCTGGATGAGATCCAGGCCGTTCGCCATACAGGCGGCCTTGAAGGCGGCCGCCTCCTCCAGGGGAACGTCCGGCAGGATGACGCCATCCGCGCCGGCTTCGGCGACGTCGCGGAAGAAACGCGCCAGTCCATAACGCATCACCGGATTCACGTAGCCCATGAGCACCAACGGGATCTCGGACGCCGCGCGGATCTCCTTCACCATCCCGAAGATGCCCGCAATCGTGGTGCCATTGGCGATGGCGGTTTCGGAGGCGAGCTGGATGGTGGGACCATCCGCCAGCGGGTCGCTGAAGGGCATGCCGAGCTCGATCAGGTCGGCGCCCGACCGCTCCAAGGATAACACAAGCTTCGGAGTGCTGCCGATCTCCGGGTAGCCGGCGGTCACAAAGAAAGTGAAGACCGGCGCGCCAGCTTTGCGGTCGAACAAGGCCTGGATGCGGCTCATGGGAAGAAATAAGGGGAAATGGTGCCCATGTCCTTGTCGCCGCGGCCGGAGCCGTTCACGACGATGACATCGTCGGGCGAGGTGGCGGGCATGAGGGTTTCGAGGATGGCGAAGGCGTGGCCGGTCTCGATGGCGGGGATGATGCCTTCCAGGCGGCTCAGGCGCTGGACGGCGTCCATGGCGTCGGCGTCGGTGACGGACACATAACTCACGCGCCCGGTATCGTGCAGGTAGGCGTGCTCCGGACCCACGCCCGGGTAATCCAGGCCCGCGCTGATGGAGTGCGCCAGGGCGATCTGCCCGTCTTCGGTCTGCAGCAGATAGCTCAGGGATCCGTGCAGCACGCCGGGCGTGCCCTTGGCGAAGGTCGCGGCGGTTTTTCCGGATTCGACGCCGAGACCGGCGGCTTCCGCACCGATCAGGCGCACGTCGGCGTCATCCAGGAAGGGATGGAAGATGCCCATGGCGTTGGATCCGCCTCCCACGCAGGCGATCACGGCGGTGGGGAGTTTGCCCTCCCGCTCAAGGACCTGCCGGCGCGTCTCCTCCCCGATCACACGCTGGAAATCGCGCACCATCATGGGATAGGGATGCGGACCGACCACCGATCCGATGATGTAGAAGGTGTCGCGCACGTTCGTGACCCAGTCGCGGATGGCTTCGTTGGTGGCGTCTTTCAGGGTTTTCGATCCCGTGAGCACCGGCACGACGGTCGCACCGAGCAGGCGCATGCGGTCCACGTTCAGCTTCTGGCGGTGGGTGTCCTCCTCGCCCATGTAAACGACGCATTCCATGCCGAACTTGGCGCATACCGTGGCCGTGGCCACGCCATGCTGGCCCGCACCCGTCTCCGCGATGATCCGGGACTTGCCCATGCGCCGCGCCAGCAGGATCTGGCCGATGGTGTTGTTGATCTTGTGCGCGCCGGTATGGCAGAGGTCCTCCCGCTTGATGTACACCTTGGCGCGGCCGTAATGCGCGGTGAGGCGGTCGGCGAAGGTCAGGGGCGTCGGACGTCCCACATACTCGCGCAGCAGATCGAGATATTGGGTCTTGAAGGCTTCGTCGCGGCGGGCCTGCGCATAGGCCTCTTCAAGTTCGGCCAAGGCCGGAATCAGGATTTCCGGGACGAATTTGCCGCCATAAGCGCCGAAATAACCGGTCGGCGAGGGGGCGACGTAGGATTCACGCATCACGATAGGGAGCTAAGGTTTCAAAAAAAGTGGCGACCGTGGGCAGGTGTTTCACGCCGGGCGAGGATTCCAGCCGACTGGAGGCATCCACTCCATAGGGTTGCAAACCCTCCACCACCGCGGCAACGTTTCCGGCGTGCAGGCCGCCCGACACGAAATACGGGATGCCCACATCGAAGCCGCGCAGCACGCGCCAGTCGAAGGCCTCACCCGTGCCGCCGGCCTGACCCGATTTGTAGGTGTCGAAGAGCAGATGATCGGCCGCACCTTGATAGGGAGCCGCCATCCGTATGAGATCGTCCGTGGTCTGATCCGCCTTCACCCGGAAGGCCTTGATCACGGGCACGCCCACCAGCGCGCAATAGGCTGGCGATTCCTCGCCATGAAGCTGAACCAAGTCCACTCCCGAGGCGGCCACGTAATCGGTGACCTCGTCCAAGGGCTGGTCCACGAACACGGCCACGGACTTCGGTCCGTGCACCCAGGCGAGGATCTCCTTCACCTTCTCGGGCGTCATGTGGCGCGGACTCGCCGGAGTGGCGATGAAGCCCAGATAATCGGCCAGCGCGCCCGATGCGAAGCGGGCGTCTTCCAGG
>Ga0169931_10014839_pt1 | contig 10494 bp, 9 predicted proteins | sample Kivu_15m_20L_FD_129675 | JGI IMG/M metagenome (GOLD analysis project Ga0169931, IMG submission 129675) | Freshwater microbial communities from Lake Kivu, Western Province, Rwanda to study Microbial Dark Matter (Phase II) - Kivu_15m_20L... | ecosystem: Environmental > Aquatic > Freshwater > Lake ... | reverse complement strand
CCCGAATTTGGGTGGAAGTTGTGTTCCAACTAGTTGTTCGATTCCTGATGGCACTGGTTATTCAGCTAAAGTCGTTAATGTTGGTCAATCATCATTTGCTTGTGACGCAGCGGGCTATACCGGAAATATTTCTTACAATTGTTCATGTGCAAGTTCTTCAACTATTTCATTAGCCTCGAATACCAGTTATTATACAAATTATCACTGCCAAGATATTGTGCTTCATACATTTGCCCAAAATTCAACCTTAACTAACGTGTCAGTTAGCTACTCTGCAAGAGATCAAGGATGGGGAAATGATTGTTCTTACGGACATTTTCTTGTCCATGATTTTGTATCATGGCTATTCTACTCACCTATAGATATTCCATATACATCAAGTTATCAGTATAGGTCCTATAACTGGACTCCAAATGTCTCTGTCTCTGCTGGTTCAAGAGTTGAGATAAATGTTTGTTCGCCATATCCTGGTTGTGAGGCTTATGTTCAGGGTTTTAATGCTAGTATTACTTTTGGTTCTCAAGGAGGCGGGTCTTGTTCTTCTCCAAGTGTAACGACCTCTGGAACATGCACCCCAATCACTTGCTCAATTGGAGCTGGCACTGGCTATTCTGGTCGAACCTTGAATTATGGATCTGGAACTTTCACTTGCGACACACCAGGCTATACTGGAACTATCTCATACAATTGTAATGCAATGAATAACCCGAATTTAAGTGGAAGTTGTACCGCATCAGGTTCATTTACTCCGAACTGGTACGCATGGACCAGCGTTGGTTGTGGATCTTATGCCTATGACTTATCCAACAATTCAGTTGGCGTTATGGGGCCTGAAGGCTGTGGTGCTCAATGGAGTTATTACTTTACCTATTTACCGGCATGGGCAACCAGAGTATCGTTTGATTTTCAATATTGTATTCATGATTGGAATGCATATTATGATCCCGGAAGATTATATGTAAACAATACTTGGTATGATGTATTTACCAGTGGTGGCGGTTATGGTAGCTGCCACTATGGAACTTGGACGAATTTCCCTGTTCAAGGCGGCACAGCATTTGGTCCAGGCATATATTCAACTGATGGTTGTTGCGGTCGCGGTCAATTGAAATTCTACAATATTGTCGTTCAATAAACACCGATAAATTATAGATATATCAATTAACCATAAAATAGTTAGCTTTGTAACTTAGTTAAGTTCCGGTTATATATTTATCGATGTTTAGTATTGAAAAGTTTATTTTTTAAAGTGCTAGTTAAACAAGCTACCCACAAATCTGCATATAGTCTAATAGAGCTATCAATAGTTATCTCGATAATTGCCGTTCTCATGACTGGGGCTATCGGGATTTCTGTTTCCTTCATTAATATTTCTAAGAAAAACTCTACAGTTTCAAAGATTGATAATTTGTATAATGCAATTGGAAAGTTTGTTATGATTAATAAAAGATTACCTTGTCCCGCAGGTCTAAATTTACCAAGCAATCATCCACAATTCGGTATTGAAAGAATAAGTAATGGCGGAGGTTGTTTGGCAATATCAAATGAGATTTTTACCAATAACGCCAATACATATTTGGGCATGATTCCAGTTAGATCTCTTGGTTTATCTTTGGAGATGGCTCAAGATGAATTTGGTGGAAAATTCTCTTATGTAGTTGATCAAAGATTTGCAGGACAATTTCTTGAAATTCCGGATTTTACTAAATCAAGTTTTGGCACTGTTGATAACCCAATTAATGGTGGTATCCGAAATTATGACAGCTTGCCAGCAATTGTGGTATCAGAAAGAATTTTATCAGCAACTCCAAGAGTTATAACTAACGATGCGGTTTTATTGATTATTAGTCATGGTCAAAATAAATATGGGGCTTACAATTACAATTCATCTACTGCAAATCCTAACTCTTCAGACGCAGATGAGGCAGTAAATTATCAAAAATCTCCAGTATCCGGTTCTTTTATTTTTAGTTCAGTTAACAGCCAAGGTTTTGATGATATAGTTTTTTACAAAACCAGAAACCAAATTGTTGGTGATTTTGATCTTTACAACATAATTGCCTGTTATCATGAATCGCCATTTACTAGCCCAATTTATTATGGACTTACAACATATCTATCACAATGCGCAACTACCTACAAAAGAATTCCTGAGGTTTATTGTGATAAATTAGGTCGATTAGTTATAATGAATCAATGCCCGTAGAGTGAAAAAATCTATTTTTAAAAAAACGCAATTTATTACAGCTTTCACGCTGATCGAGCTTAGTGTTGTAATTTTGATTATAGCTGTTTTGCTTTTTGGAACGGTATCTTCTTCATCTGTAATTACGGCCATTAAAAACCGAATTACGAGGGAGAGAATGGAGGTTATTTTTGGCACTATGGGAAATTTTTTATATCAAAATAAAAGATTGCCATGTCCAGCTTCAATAAATTTATCCAAAACCGATTTTGATAATTACGGCAAAGAAGTCCGTGATTCATCTACTGCCGAGTGTTCTGGATCTGGCATATACAGCCCAATTCAATCCACAAATCAAGAATTTTTAATTTATGGAATGATTCCAACCAAAACTCTAAACATATCTTCTGATTTTGCCGAAGATGGTTATGGTAATAAATTTAGTTTTTATATAGATAAAAGATTTGCCAAAGATTACATCGCTAACATCTCAAGTGATTTATTCTTAGCGGTTCCAAGTTTTGGAACCGCCCAAAACAAGGATTTAATATATATAAAAAATCGTGTCCCAAGTGGTGAACTTACTGTCAATAATGATGCCATAATCGTTATTTTAAGTCATGGTGCAAATGGCTTTGGAGCATTCAAAAATACTGGATTTCAAAATATTATTTCTGGAGATAATCAAGAATTTAGTAATATGGCTTCTAATTTTGTAGGCTCAACTGCAAGTTTTGATAGAGTATTTTATGCTACCAGTGAAACGGGAGATGATTTTGATGATATTTTGTTATTTAAAACTCGAGATGATTTTGTTAAAACTTTTGATGTTATGTCAATTATTCCATGCAAAGGTAATGATATTAATGATGAGGATTTTACAAAAACTAGCGCTTATTACGGGAATCAGATAAACGCCCTAGTTACATGCCCTATACCATTTGAATCCATCAAAAAAATAAAAAAATGTGATAACTTTGGTCGCTGGATTGATGTTGTTTCAAAATGTCCAAATCAGTCAGCGGTCGCTAATTGCACATTTACTGCAACTGGCATCAAATCAAAAACCGCCCCCCCAAATACCCAAGGTAATGATGGAGAATGCGCTGAAAATTATGCTGGTTCATATATTTGGAAATGTTCCTCAACTGGAGTAGGATCAATTGTTAGTAATAATTGTAAACCTTATTGCACTATTTCAGGTGTAGGGACGTTAACAATAACTGCTCCGCCAAATCAAGATGGAGAGGGTGGTTGTTCTACTGGATATAATGGCTATTTTACTTGGAGTTGTAACAGCTCTGGGATCGGTACTGTCATTGCTAATAACTGCTCTGTAAACTAACATGAATAATCAAAAAAAAACTTTTTTAAAAGCTTATACCTTAATTGAATTATCAATTTCTTTAATGATTATTTCGTTGATAATGGCGGGAATTTTTTCTATGGCGACCGGAAGTGTTGTTAAGTCAAAAGTATCCTCAACTAATGATAAAATTAACAAAATTTACCGTGCTTTGGGCGTTTATCTAATAACAAATAAAAGATTACCTTGTCCCGCTTCTCTTAATGATGGAATAAATGATAGCGCAAATTTTGGTGTTGAGTCTAGGCCATCGTCTGGGGATTGTGGAGGTTTTTCTGGTTCGACAAGTAATCTGAGATATGGCATGGTTCCTGTTCGCCAATTAAACCTTAGTTCTGATTATGCAGTTGATGATTTTGGCAACAAAATTTCTTATATAATTGATAAAAGATATACCGGCGATTTTATGACAAACATAGTTAAAGATGCTGCAAGCTTTGGAACCGCCCCATCAACTCAGCTCATGACAATTAAAGAGAAGCAATTAGATGGAACTTCAGTTATTGATTTATCTCAAGTAGCTATAGTTGTAATATTAAGTCATGGACCAAATGGATTGGGTGCCTTTAATGCAAATGATGGAACGCAAAATTTAGCACCTTCTGATTCAGGTGAAGCTGAAAATTATCCATCGACACCTTATAATAGTGCAACATCTTATGATGGTGTTTTTTATTCAGAAGCCCTTAACAGTGATGATTTTGACGATATTTTATTTTTTAAAAGTCGTGTAGATTTTGTTAATGATTTTTCTATGCAAAATCTAATTCCGTGTTATTCAGATGGCGTTACAGACGCAAGTTTTACTCCGACCTCAAAATATTATGGTCAATATTTATATGCTAACTCAGATTGTTCTGGTACTTTTGAAGTTGCTCCTAGAAAAACTCAAAAATGCGGTTTAAATGGTCAGTGGGAATGGATACTTCAAAATTGCCCATAAGTTTATTTTACCCAAGGGTAAAAACGAAGTTATCTTCTTTTGGTGTTATCAAGAGCTCTTCCGTCAACAACTTTATTTGAACTTAGCATGAAAGTTTGGTTTGGCTTAAGGGTGAATTCTACTTCAACTTGATTTTCTTTATTAATTTTAGGGGCTAGTTCTTCAGATTTTTTACCTGATAAAATTTTCCATTTACTAATACTCAATTTCCATACAACAGTTAATTGATTTTGAGATATATTTTTAAAATAAAGTTCGTTTTCGGGGTTGTTTGATTGAGCTAAGAATTTTTTATCATTAATCCATAAAGACCAACTATTTTCTGAAAAAAACATAATCGATGATAAGAATATGTATGATTTGGCGTTATCTTCGTTCTTTTGAAATTCTTTTATTTCTTCTTCCTGTTTTTTAGCTTCTTCTTCACTAAGCTTTTTAGCTTCTTCTCCTTCGGGAACAAATTCTTGATTATTTCTGAGAGCTTCAATAGCTTTTTCAACGTTTGAGTATTGTTCGTCGTTGAACATAATTGAAGTTAGTTTTGATGGTGAAAAAATATCATCGATTGATTTTTTGACCGAGTTTGCAGAAATTTCATTATTTTTATTTTCAGTAATTTTATCAATGTTAATGCTTTTGGTTATTTCTTGATTGTTTTGTGCATTTGCTTCAGATAAAAATCCAGTTACAAGAATGATAATAGTTTTTAAATAATTATTTATTGTCATTTTTTGGTGGATTGTTGGTTTGAGATAGATTTGGAGAGCCTTCCTTATATACGTACCAAGAAAATATTAACTTGGCTTTAATTTTTCCAATTGATTTACCTGAACTTATATCAAAGTAATCTTTTATACTGTAGTCAGATTCTTTATTGAATTCGAATTTGGTTATAATTGGATATCCATGAAGATTATCAACTAATTCATTAGCAAATTGAATAGCTTTAACATCATTATATGCGTTAAATGATATCTCAACAATTGTGTATAATATTGAGAGAGTTTCATTCTGATAAATATTTGATGAGAAGTTTTCGGGAATATTTACTTTAGTAATAGGGCTATTAATGGAGTATTTTTCAGATAAGGTATTTACTAATTTGTTTATCTCTTCAACCTTTATCCCGGAAAAAGATTTACGTTTTTCAGTGATTTGTGACCATAGTTCCATGTATTTTTTATTTTCTAAAGATTTTTTTTCAAGCTCTTGCGTTTTAACTTTTATATCAGCGATGTCAGATAAAATTTTTTCGTATTGAACTAAAAAAGAACTATTTAAGTGAAAATACATGAATACCAAAGCCCCAATCAACAAGCATAAAACTAATGCAAAAGATAAACTGTATTTAATTTTCTTTTTAATTTTCTCGATTTTCATTTGGCTTGACAATAATTCTGAATTCAATTGGGAATGAATAATATTTTTGATTGAAATCAATATTTCTTGGAAGTTCGTTATATTTAATATCGTATTCGGGTAAATTTTTTCTCATCTCTACTAGATAATTATCAAACTCAGTGAAAAGATTTTCTATATCCCCACTTTTGTTGTTAAGTTTACCAATTAGCTTCAGTTGTTTTTCAGTAGTTTTATTTTTAGAAGTATATGAATTAAAAGAAATTAAGTCGTAAGAAAAAAAACTAAATTGCATATCAAAATTATTGGAAAATTTCATTTTAGAATAAGTTTTAATAAAATCATGGCCAAGATTTCCTAAGCCTTGTTCAACACGACCCATGTCGCCAACTCTTTCAAGGCTTATTTCTTTGTCGCCTTCTTGATAGTTTCCTTGCAAAGAAGATTTTTTTACTTTAGAAAATTCCCCTAAAGCAATGACTTTTTGATCTTGGGATTTGTCAATTTTATCGGTAATCGATTGATTTGTTATAAATACCAAAGATGTAATTCCTATTAAAAAAAATAATAACAAAAAATTTATTGCGTAACTTCCGAGTTTTACGAAATACATTATTTCGTTGTTTCTGATGCGTTGATTGGTGAATTTTAATATTTTTTTTGAATTAACGAATGTTGAGCTAATTATTCCGTCGATATTGTCATCTTCAATTTTTAATTTATTGATTTTTAGTATATCTGCTATGTTTTTAACCGTGTAGTTAGAAACATTTAGTTCGACGTTTTTGGTTTGCATTATTTGACTAGAAGCTTTTTCTGGGAAAATATTTATAACTTCAAACTCATGAAGAGTTAAGTCAATATATAGTCTTTTCAAATACTCAAAAGTGCTATAAATGTCTTGAGAGTATTTTTCAGCAAAACTCGGCTCTTCAAAATTATAATTAACAACTCGAGTAAAGACAATGCTGGAATCAGAAAAAACGATTTGTCTTGCACCTCCAGTTTTGGTTTGAATAACTAAGCAAAAAATATTGTTTTCTTTAATTTTTAATACATCTTTTGATTTATTTGGAACGGTATTTTTGAGAATTTTTCTGAACAAACAGTAGCTTTCAACTGGAAGCATGTATATTCCGATCAAGCGATTTGGCAATTCGTAAATAAAATTAAGCCAGTTTGAAATATTTTCAGATTTTGATGAAGTTATAAAAAGACAATCAGATTTATTGGATGTTGATTCTGTTCTTTTGATGATGCTTTTTTTTGGTGTAGCTTTGTGATTTTTTAATATTATATAATTTTTTAAACCCTCTTTATCGCCATCGGACGATAGATCTCTTTTTGCGATTTTATCTAAATCATATGTTCGCATTGCGGGGTAGGTTTTTTTCTTGTACGTTTGATCAATGGTATCAAGAAGAATATAAACTTGGTGATTTTTATTTTTGGTAAAAAAAGTGGTGAGATTGGGTTTTTGTTCGTCGGTAAATTTTTCAATAAATTCTGTTGAAACCCCATCGCCATCATGTTTAGATATAATGGTACCATTATTGCCGATAAGAACTACAATAGCTTTGTTTGAAAGCATTTTATAAATACAAGTTAATTTTTAATTTGATTTCAATACATTTTTAAAAGTTATATGAAAACATGCAACATTATTTAATTTTTTATGATAATAGGAATTGGAATTGATTTAATATCGAATCAAAGAATAAAAAAAATGCTCGAAAAATTCGATGAAAATTTTAAAAGAAAAATTTTTTCGAAAAATGAATTAAAAGATTTTGAAAATAGATTTGGCAACGAATTAAAATTATCTTCAAATGCTATTAATTTTTTTGCTAAAAGATTCGCTTCAAAAGAAGCTTTTTCCAAAGCACTAGGAACTGGAATCGGAAGAGGAATTGATTTTAATGATATTGAAATTTTTAATGATGATTTTGGGAAGCCTTATATAGCAATTCTTAACAAAAAAGAGTCAAGCATTTTAAAATTTTTAAAGTGTAAAAAAATCAATATTCATTTGACTATTACCGATGAAAAATCAGTATCGGGCGCGGTTGTTATTATTGAAAAAATCTTATGAATTTATGAATAAAATAAGTTTAAAAAAAATTATGGTAATTGGCTCTGGAACATGGGGTACAGCATTGGCAAACCATATAGCCATTAATAATCATTCTGTTTTTTTAAATTCAATTGAGTTAGATGTTATTAAAGAAATTAACAACAAAAATTCCAATTCTAAATATCTTGAAAATATTAAATTAAATAAAAATTTATCGGCTGGAAACGAATATATTTCTGATGCTGATTTTGTTTTTTTGGTAGTTCCAAGCAGCGTTGCAAATAGTGTATTCAATAAAATAGCCAAAACAAAATTTAAAAAAAATTGTATTTTTGTTATTTGTTCTAAGGGGTTTGAGCACAATAGTCTTGAGCTTTTAAGCGATGCTTTCGAAAAAATAGTAAAAAACAAAAATTATGCAGTTTTATCGGGTCCAAATTTTGCAGTCGAGGTTGCGCGTGAGGTTCCTTCGGTTACAACTATTGCTTCAGAAAATAAAAAAATTGCCAATCAAATAATAAAAATTCTTAACAATAAAAATTTTCAAGCTCAATACTTTGATGATCCAAGAACTGCTGAAGTTTGTGGGATCATTAAAAATATTCTGGCGATAGGTTGTGGGATTGTTGATGGACTTGGTTTAGGTGTTAATACCAAATCAGCTCTTCTAGTAAAAGGTATAGCTGAAATAAAATTATTGTGTAAAAAAATTAAAGCATCAACCGATTTGGCAACCCCAGCTGGTTTTGGCGATATTTTTCTAACATGCTCTTCTAACAAATCACGCAACAATTCTCTCGGAAATCTTATAGCCCTAGGCAAAAAACCTAGTAAAAACATTACATATGAAGGAGCTAATTCTGCTAAAATTATAGTTAAATATGCTAAAAAGCATAATTTAAAACTAGCATTATGCGAAGAGATCAGTAAAATTATATTCGGAAGCTTCTCCCCAAGCGAAATCAAGTCTCGTTTAATCAAAGCAATTTTGTCTATATAAATGTCTAATAATTCCGTTTTAATAATTGATTTTGGTAGCCAAGTAACTCAACTTATAGCTCGAAGAGTTAGAGAGTTTGGGGTTTTTTGTGAAGTAAAAAATCATGATACTAAAATCGAAGATATCTTACAAATTATGCCTCGCGCAATAATTTTTTCTGGAGGACCAGCTTCGGTCTATGAAAATAATGCTCCAAAAATATCTCCAAAAATTTTTGATTTAAATATTCCAATTCTTGGTATTTGTTATGGTGAACAACTAATTTGTGATATTCTTGGAGGTAGAGTTGAAAAATCTTTTGAAAGAGAATTCGGTAAGGCTGAAATTGAAATCGTTAAATTTTCAAAATTATTTTTGGGTGTTGAAAATTTTCAAGTTTGGATGAGTCATGGTGATCATATTAGCAAGATTCCGAGCGGTTTTGAGGTAATTGCTAAAACCCCTAAGGCACCATTTGGGGCAATAGCTAATGAAACTAAAAAAATATTTGGAGTGCAATTTCATCCTGAAGTTTATCATTCAATTGATGGAGCTAAAATTTTAAAAAATTTTGTGATTGAGATCTCTGGTTGTATGGCAGATTGGAGTATGAAAAATTTTAAAGATGAAAAAATAATTAATATCCAAAAAATTGTTGGCGATAAAAAAGTTATTTGTGGTTTAAGTGGTGGAGTTGATTCTTCTGTGGTTGCAACTCTAATAAATCAAGCTATTGGCAAACAGCTTACTTGCATATTTGTTGATCATGGCTTGCTCAGAAAAAATGAAGGTCAACAAGTCAAAGAAATCTTCACGAAAAATTTCAACACAAATTTTATTTATTGTAATGCTAAAGATTTATTTTTAGATAAATTGAAAGGAGTTTCTGATCCTGAGCAAAAACGCAAAATAATTGGTAAAACTTTTATTGAAGTTTTTGATGCCGAGGCCAACAAAATAGAGGATGCAGAATTTCTTGCTCAAGGCACTCTTTATCCCGATGTAATTGAATCTTCGCATCCAAACAAAGGCGCTAGTCAAACCATAAAATCACATCATAATGTCGGTGGTTTGCCTGAAAATATGAAATTAAAACTACTTGAACCAGTCAGGATGCTTTTTAAGGACGAGGTGAGGGCTTTGGGTCGTGAATTGGGTGTTCCGGAAATTATAGTTTCAAGACATCCTTTTCCTGGGCCGGGTTTAGCAATTCGTATAATAGGCGAAATTACTCAGCAAAAAATTAATATTTTACAAGAAGCAGATGCAATTTATATCGATGAAATTAAAAAAGCCGGACTCTACAACGATATTTGGCAAGCATTTTGTGTACTTCTTCCAATTAAAACTGTTGGCGTTATGGGAGATGCTCGAACATATGATTATGTTTTGGCGCTAAGGGCTGTTACTTCAGTTGATGGCATGACTGCCGAAGTTTATAATTTTGAACCAAAATTTTTATGTGCAGTTAGCGACAGGATTATTAATGAAGTTCGTGGAATAAATCGAGTTGTTTACGACTTTACCTCAAAGCCACCTGGAACAATCGAGTGGGAGTAGTTTAGCTAAAAATTTAAATCTTCTTCAT
>Ga0169931_10014838_pt1 | contig 10494 bp, 10 predicted proteins | sample Kivu_15m_20L_FD_129675 | JGI IMG/M metagenome (GOLD analysis project Ga0169931, IMG submission 129675) | Freshwater microbial communities from Lake Kivu, Western Province, Rwanda to study Microbial Dark Matter (Phase II) - Kivu_15m_20L... | ecosystem: Environmental > Aquatic > Freshwater > Lake... | reverse complement strand
GCCCATTGCGCAAGATTCCCCACTGCTGCCTCCCGTAGGAGTCTGGGCCGTGTCTCAGTCCCAGTGTGGCTGATCATCCTCTCAGACCAGCTACCCGTCGATGCCTTGGTGAGCCGTTACCTCCCCAACAAGCTGATAGGCCGCGAGACCGTCCCGATCCGGTAGCCCTTTCGTCATCTCCCCATGCGAGGAAACGACGGCATCCGGTATTAGCAAGTGTTTCCACTTGTTATCCCAGAGACCGGGGTTGGTTTCTCACGTGTTACGCACCCGTTCGCCACTAGGCCTTCCGCCGTATTGCTACGGCATGGACCTCGTTCGACTTGCATGTGTAAAGCACGCCGCCAGCGTTCGTCCTGAGCCAGGATCAAACTCTCCGTCGAGAACTCGTCACCCGTTGTACGTCGATTGCTCGACGGCCGCAACATGATGACTTCGTCCAAGTGAGAGCGCGGTTCCGGCCGGGGGAAAATTCCCTGCCGTTACGAACCACGATCCGCTCCACCGATTGCTCGGTGTGATTTTGCTTTTGCGACAGCCGGCGTGAACCGGCCATCAGAATTGACAGACAGCGTCCGGCCAGGCCCGACCGAAGTCGAGCCCGTTCGTCGCTGCCCGCACTGGCGTTCAGTCTTCTCTTCCGTTTTCAAGGAGCCGAAGCTCACGCAGCGGTGGAACCGATGCGGATCCCCACAACCGGCCGGCAATGCCGAACGGCTCTATGGGGCGGTAGTCGAATCTAGCGAGCCGCCGAGGGCTCGCCAACCCCGCCGCCGGGAAATTTTCCTGCTCACGAGCCGAACCCGTCCCTCGACCACCGGCCCGACCCGACCTGCCCGGCCCGACTTGCCCCGACTCGAGTGAATCGATGCGGCGGGTCAGTTCGCGACGTCGACCAAGTGGTGGGTGATCCGCCCCCGCTGAAGAAGCAGGAATCGCCCATGGAGCCGGGGAAGACCGGCCAGGTCGACCCCGTCCTCCAGAACCTGACCGTTGGCCCGGTAGCCTTTCTGGGAAAGCGTGCGCCGCGCCTCGCCGTTCGACTTGGCCAAGCCCAGCCGGGACAAAGTACCTGCTAGATCGGCTAAATCACCGCTCGTGAGCGTGGTCGTCGGCACCTCCCGGGCCACCACGGCGAGCGCGTCGGCCGAGGCCGTCGTCGGGTCGCCCCCGAACAGGATCCCGGCCGCCTCGGCGGCCGCGGCTTCGGCCACCGCTCCGTGGACCAGAGCCGTGACCTCGCGGGCCAAAGTGCGTTGGCCGATTCGGCGTTCGGGAGCGGCCCGGTGTTCGGCCACCACCTCCCCCACCTCGTCGACCGGGAGCAAGGTGAGCTGCAGCAGGAACCGTTCGACGTCGTCGTCGGGCAATTGCACCCAGTACTGGCGGAACTGGTAGGGCGACGTCTTGTCGGGATCGAGCCACAGGGCGCCGTGCACGGACTTCCCCATCTTGGCGCCTTCAGTGCGGGTGAGCAGTGGCCACGTGAGGCCGAAGGCGTGACGACCCGCGCGTCGACGGATGAGATCGATGCCGGCCACGATGTTGCCCCACTGATCGCTGCCGCCCATCTGCATCTCGACGTTCTCGTGTTCGCACAGGTGCCGGAAGTCGTTGGCCTGCAGCAACATGTAACTGAACTCGGTGTACGAAATGCCGTGCTCGCTCTCCATTCGCGCGCGCACCGACTCCTTGGCGACCATCTGGTTGACGGTGAAGTGCTTGCCCACGTCGCGAAGAAAATCGAGTGCGCTCATCGGTGAGGTCCAATCCGCGTTGTCGACCAGACGCGCGGCACACGGTCCGTCGAAGTCGAGAATTCGTTCGAGTTGCTTCTTGACGCACGCCACGTTGTGCGTGAGGGTCTCGCGATCCAGAAGGTTGCGTTCCTCGCTACGCCCGCCCGGATCGCCCACCATGCCGGTGGCTCCACCGGCGAGAACCACCGGACGGTGACCCGCCAACTGGAAACGGCGGAGCATCACCTGGCCGAGCAGGTTGCCGGCGTGCAACGAGTCGGCAGTCGGATCGAATCCGACGTACACACCGATCGAACCCTGGTCGAGTCGCGACGACAGATTCGAACGATCGGTGGAATCGTGAACGAGACCGCGGGCCTCGAGATCGGCGAGTAACGGATTCACCCGGTCGTTCTACCAAGGACCGACCCGAGGTGGCGGATCATTTATCGTCCCCGCGATTCGGACCGCAAGTATGGTGATCGCATGACCGACGAGGTTCGCGATTCGCTGGCTCGACAGGCCATGGGCTGCCGGTCGTTGGGATCCAACCAGTACGCCGACCTCCTCGAGAAGTTGATCGTCGACCACGATGGCGGAGGACTCGTCGTCGATTTGCTCGCCCATCGTTCCGATCGACCGACGCACGACGCACTCCCGTTGCGACTGTTGGGCGTCGTGCACCGCATCGCACTGCGCGGCGATGCACCCGCGCTCGCCGAGCGATTTCCGTCCTGCGGTGGGGACGGACGATCGATCGACATCGAGGTTCTCCTCGACGTGGTGCGCGCGCATCGGGCCGAGGTCGACCTCGCCCTCACTCAGCAGGTGCAGACCAACGAACCGCGCCGGTCGGTGGCGCTGGTCGCCGTGGCGCGTTGGCTGGCCGCGCGGGGTGTCGACGAGTTCGAGTTGCTCGAGATCGGGTCGAGCGCGGGACTCAACCAGAACTTCGACCGTCTGGGACACGAACCGCCCGGCGTCGCGATCGCTGCCCGGTGCGTCGAGCGCCGCGGTTGCGACCCGTTTCCGCTCGATCCCGCCGACGATGGCGACGCCCTGCGTCTGCTCTCGTTCGTGTGGCCCGACCAGAGCGAGCGATTCGCGCGCCTGCGGGCGGCCATCGACGTGGCCCGGCGTTGGCCCCCATCGGTCGTCGCCGAGTCGGCCGACGACTTCCTGCGTCGGATCCTCTCCGACCCGGCGTCCACCGCGCGCGTCGTCTTCCACTCGATCGTGTGGCAGTACCTCGCACCCGATGTGCGTGACGGTGTGCGCGAGGCACTGCGCGCTGCTGGATCGCGAGCGTCCTCGACCACGCCCGTCGTGTGGGCCCGCATGGAGCCGGCCGGTCCGGTGGCCGACGTGCGCGTGACTCTTCTCGATGGATCCAGCGAAACCGAGACGATCATCGGCGAAGTCGGATACCACGGCCAGAATTTCGTCTGGAGGGTGGATCTCGGCTGAGTCAGGCCTCGCAGTCGCGCTCGAGGGCGACACGAACCAGCGCCGGCACGGGCGTCGGTCGCTGCGACTCGGGATCGATGCTCACGTAAGTGATGGTGGCGTCGAACACCGCGCGATCGCCCACCGATCCCGCGAGAGCCGCATCGAAACTGGTGTTGCCCCATCGCGCGACCCGTGCCGTCACGTCGAGCACGTCGCCATAGCGCGCCGGACTGTGCCAGACGAGCTGCGTGCTCTTGAGCATGAAGTCGAAGCCGATCGAGTGCAGGTTGCTGGCATCATCGGCCTCCGCCAGTTCGGGAGCCAACGCGATCCGCGTCCAGAGATCGACCACGTCGTCGCAGTAGACGAAATAGTTGGCGTTGAACACCACGCGTTGCATGTCGCATTCGCCGTAGCGAACCCGGATCCGCTGCCGAAACGTCACGTCAGACCGCCTCGGTGGCTTCGCGAACGAAGGCGATCACTCCGTTGGCGATCGACTGCACCGCGACAGCGGCGAGGATCATGCCCGCGACACGGGCGAGAAGCAGGATCCCGGTGGGCCGGAAGAGCCGCTGAATGAATCCGCTGAAACGGAGAGCGAGCAACGAAACGAACAAGGCGACCGCGATTCCGGCGACCACGGTGAACCACTCGGCGGCATCGTCGGCGCGACTGAAGAACACGATGGTGGCCACGATCGTGCCGGGTCCGGCCAACAAGGGCGTGCCGAGCGGAACCATGGCGATCGACGTGCGCTTCTCGGGGGTCGCCTCCGCGTATCCGTCCTCTCCCGATCCCCGACCGTAGAGGAGTTGCAGAGCGACGAGTAGGAGCAGCAGTCCGCCCGACACCTGCAGAGCCGGCACCGACACCTTCAGATAATCGAGCACGGTCTGGCCGAACACCGCGAAGATCGAGATCACCAGGAACGCCGTGGCCGTGGCCAAGTACGCGGCTCGATGCCTCTCGCGCCCAGAGAGTCGTCGGGTGACCGCCAGGAAGATCGGCACGTTGCCCGGCGGGTCGAGGATGACGAGCATGGTGACCACCACCTCGCCGAAGAGTCTCATGTTCACGAAAAACGACTCTCCCACCGCGAAAGCGCCACCTCGAGACGCTTCATCTGGTCGCCCATCGGGTCCGGACCCGCTCCGCCACGCGAGGTTCGCATCCGAATGCCAACCCCCGGTTCGAGCAACGATGCCGCCCGCGGTCCGAGAACCGGCTCGGCGCGAACGAGGTCGACGAGCGAAGCCTCCCCGGACAACGATCGCCGCACGAGTGCGCCGACCACGGCGTGGGCCTCGCGGAACGGCATGCCGGTCCGCACGAGATACTCGGCGAGATCGGTGGCTCCCATCGATGGCTGGTCGGCCGCCTCGCGCATGCGGTCCAGATGGAAACGCGCGGTGGCGATCATGCCCCCGATCGCGGCCAATCCGAGACCCACTTGATCGACCGCGTCGAACAACGGTTCCTTGTCCTCCTGCAAGTCACGGTTGTACGAGAGCGGCAAACCTTTCAGCGTGGCCAGCAGACCGGTCAGGTCGCCGATGACGCGCCCGGCCTTGCCACGCGCGAGTTCGGCGATGTCGGCGTTCTTCTTCTGCGGCAGCATCGACGAGCCGGTGGCGTACGCATCGTCGAGCGACGCAAAACCGAATTCGTCGCTCGTCCAGAGAACGAATTCCTCGCCGAGTCGCGAGAGGTGAATGGCGATCATCGACAGCACGAACAAGGCTTCGGCGACGAAGTCGCGATCACTCACCGCATCGAGCGAGTTCTCGAACACCGCGGAGAATCCCATGTCGCGGGCGGTGAACTCCGGGTCGAGCGGCAGCGAGGATCCGGCCAACGCTCCGGCTCCCAGCGTGGAGACGTCGACCCGCACCAGGAGATCCGACAAGCGGTCGAGGTCGCGTCCGAACGACCAGCAGTGTGCGAGCAGGTGGTGCGACAGGAGGACCGGCTGGGCGCGCTGAACGTGGGTGTAGCCGGGCAGGTACGCCCCGCCGACCTCCACCGCCCGATCGTGGAGAACGTGCTGCAGAGCGACCACCCGGCGACCGACCGCCGCCAGTTCCCGGCGACACCACAGCCGCAGTCCCGTCACCGACTGGTCGTTGCGACTCCGACCGGTGTGGAGCTTGGCCCCGACCGGTCCGCAGATTTCGGTGACCCGCCGCTCGACGGCGGTGTGAATGTCCTCGTCGGCCTCCACGTACACGAACCCGCCGTCTTCCATCTCGGCCGCGACCGCATCGAGAGCCGCGAGGATGGAGTCGGCCTCGTCGACCGTGAGGATGCCGCAATGGGCCAGACCCCTGACGTGCGACCGCGAACACGCGATGTCGTCGCGCCAGAGACGACGATCGAAGGGCAGGCTCGCGGTGTACGCCATGAGTTCGGCCGCCGGACCTCCCTCGAACCGCCCGTGCCACAACGTCCTGCCGTCGCCGCTCATCGTCCGTTCCTCTCGCTGATGCCGGCCAGGTCGCGCAGTCGCGCGGCGAGCGCCGTGCCTCCGAGCGTGGCGTCGGCCACGCAGAAGATCGTGTCGTCACCGGCCACCGTGCCGATGAGGCCCTCGAGACCGCTGCGATCGAGGGCCGACGCCACGACATGGGCGCAACCCGGAGGAGTGCGCACCACCACCATCGGACCACTGGCCCGAACCTCGGCCACCCACTCGCCCATCACCCGCCGGAGTTGATCCTCGGGAGCGAGTCGGGCCGGCTCGAACTCGGGAATCGCGTACACCGTGTCGCCACCGGGCACGCGCACCTTCACCGCCCCGAGGTCCTCGAGGTCGCGGGACACCGTGGCCTGAGTCGCCTGAATGCCCTCGTCGGCGAGCAGGTCGACCAATTGGGGCTGGTTGGTGACAGCGTGCTGCGCCACCAGACGCGCGATGAGTTGTTGCCGTTGGGTCTTGGTGGACATCAGCGAACCCCCATCGACCAGGCGAGTGCACCCCTCGCGGAATGCAGTCGGTTGTGACCCTGCCGTATCACCCGACTGGAGGGGCCGTCGATCACCTCGGCCGACACCTCGAGTCCGCGGTACGCAGGCAGGCAGTGCATGAAGACGGCATCCGGACCGGCGACCCTCATGAGATCGGAGTTCACGGTGTAGTCGGCGAAGGTGCGCAGACGTTCGGCCTTCTCGGCCTCCTGTCCCATCGACACCCAGGTGTCGGTGTGCACGGCGTCGGCCCCGACCACCGCGTCGCGCGGATCGACCGAACTCTCGAAGGAAGCCGCGCCGAGCGAGACGATGCGCTCGACCTCGCCCGCGTCGGGGCCGAAACCCTTCGGCCCGGCGAAGGCCAACGCGCAGCCGTACCCGGCGCACGCCTCGAACAGGGAACGGGCGACGTTGTTGTAGTCCCCGATCCAGGCCACCTTGCGCCCCGACAGCGAACCGAACTCCTGCACCATCGTGAGCACGTCGGCGAGAGCCTGCAAGGGGTGGGACCGATCGGAGAGCATGTTGACCACCGGCACCGAGCACGAGGCGGCCAGTCGTTCGACCGTGGAGTGCGAGAAGACCCGTGCGGCCACCATGGCGTGGTACCCCGACAGGATCCGTCCGATGTCCTCCACCGGTTCGCGAACGTCGAAACCGATCTCCTCACCGCGCGTGTACACCGGATGGCCGCCGAGTTCGACCACGGCGATCTCCATCGAGTGTCGCGTTCGGTTCGAGGGCTTCTCGAAGATGAGCGCGACTCCCCGACCACCGAGAGGTCGGGCCAACGACTCCGGTGTGCGTTGGGCGAGCGCGACGATCTCGGCAACGCCCGAGGCACCGAGGTCGACGATGTCGAGAACGTGCGCGGTCATCGCGGCACCCCGACCCCGTCGGCGAGAACCATGGCGAGAGCGTCGACGGCTTCGTCGATTTCGTCGTCGCTCACCGTGATGGGTGGCGCGAACCTCAGGGACGACGCGTTCACGGCGTTGGTGACGACCCCGCGAGCCAGGAGCTCGAGGTACACGGCCTTGGCGTCGCGCTCCGCACCGAGGTCGGCCGCCAACAGCAGTCCGCGTCCACGGACCTCGACGACTTCGGGAATCCGGGACAGACGAGCGGCGAGTCGCTCACCCTTGGTGCGGGCCAGAGCCGGTGCGTCGATGCGCTTCATCTCGGTGATCACCGCTTCGACGGCCGCTCCGGCGATGGCGGTGCCGGCGTAGGTGGATCCATGGTCTCCGGGCGAGAACACCGCGGCGATCTCGCGCTTGGCCCAGATCGCGCCCACCGGGAAACCGTTGCCGATCCCCTTGGCCATCGTCACGACATCGGGTGACACCCCGGAGTGCTGGAAGCCGAACCACTCTCCCGTGCGGGCGAACCCGGTCTGAACCTCGTCCACCATCAGGAGCATCCCCCGCTCGTCGCAGAGTCGTCGTATGCCACGCAGATAGTCGGTGCTCGCGGGGATCACGCCACCCTCCCCTTGCACCGTCTCGATCAGGATCGCCGCGCACGTCGGATCGAGGACCGCCTCGAGAGCCGCGAGATCCCCGAAGGCGACGTGTCGGAATCCCTCGGGCATGGGCTGGAAGGGTTCGTGCTTGGCGGGTTGTCCGGTGGCCGCGAGTGCGGCGAGCGTGCGACCGTGGAAACTGCCGAGGGCACTCACGACCACGTGACGACCGCGTCCGCCGAACTTGCGCGCCAACTTGATGGCCGCCTCGTTGGCCTCGGCTCCGCTGTTGCAGAGGAATACCTGGCCGGAGGCACCGGTGGCCGTCGCGAGCAGTTCGTCGATCGCGACCGCGGCCCGGGTGGCCGCGGGGTTGGCGAAGAAGTTGCTGACGTGAACGAGGGTCGACATCTGGTTCGAGACCGCGCGGGCGACCGCCTCGTTGCAGTGCCCGAGCGACACCACCGCGATGCCCGACAGGAAGTCGAGATACCGCTTCCCGTTCGTGTCCCAGAGTTCGGTGCCGCGCCCGCGTTCGAACATGACCGCGGGCGGTCCGAACACCGGCATGAAGGGACAATGCGCGAGCCCCCGTTCGTCGAACTGGTGTGGCGTCATGTTGCGCTCCTGAACGAACTCTCGACCATCGTCCCGATTCCGGCGAAGGTGAACAACTCGAGCAACAGGACGTGCGGCACGCGACCATCGAGGATGTGCGCGCGCTTCACGCCGTTGCGAACCGCGTGCACGCAGCTCTCGACCTTGGGAATCATTCCGCCGGCGATCGTGCCGTCGGCCATGAGTTCGTCGAGTTCGTCGGGAGTCGACTGGCGGATGAGGCTGGTCGGATCGTCGACCGCGCGACGCAGGCCGTCGATGTCGGTGAGGTACACGAGCTTCTCGGCGCCGAGGGCCTCGGCGATCGCTCCGGCCACCGTGTCGGCGTTGATGTTGTAGGCCTGACCGCTTTCGTCGGTGCCGATGGTGGCGACCACCGGGATGAACTCGTCGTCGATCAGCCGTCGGAGGATCCCGGGGTTGACGCGCTTCACGTCGCCCACGAATCCGAGATCCGGATCGCGCATCTCGGCCGAGATCAACGACGCGTCCTCTCCGCTCACACCGACGGCGTATCGGCCGTGAACGTTGATGGCCGACACGATCTGCGGGTTCACCTGCCCGACGAGAACCATCCGAACGACGTCGATGGTCTCGGCGTCGGTGACCCGGAGGCCGTCGCGGAACTCGCTCGTCTTGCCCAACTTCCGCAACAGATCGTTGATCTGCGGACCGCCACCGTGCACGACCACCGGCCGGAAACCCACCAGTCGCATCAGCACGAGATCCTCGGCGAGCAGAGCGAGGGCGTCCTCCTCGGACGCCCCGGCGAGCGCGTTGCCTCCGTACTTCACGACGATCACCTTGCCGGCGAACCGCCGAATGTAGGGCAGGGCCTCGACCAGCACCGCGGCGCGAGTGTCGGGAGAGATGGACGCTGAGTTCATGGGTACACCCCGATCGACGTGAGTCCGGCGGTCTCGTCGAGACCGAGCGCGACGTTGGCTGCTTGCACGGCCCCTCCCGAGGCTCCCTTGCAGAGATTGTCGAGTGCCGCGATCACGACGACGGTCTCGGTGCGCGGATCGAAACGCGCCGTCAGATGGACGGCGTTGGATCCGAGCGTGGCCTTGGTGGAAGGAGTTTCGGGTCGTACCGCGACGAATGGTTCACCTCGATACGCCTCGACCAGTGCATCGAGCGCCCGAGGACCCGACACCACGCCCCGCGGGCGGGCGTAGCACGTGGCGAGGATTCCGCGGTTCATCGGTGCGAGGTGCGGCGTGAAGAGCAGCCGGGCGCCGATTTGTTCCTCCATCTCGGGCGTGTGGCGGTGATCGAGGAGTCCGTAGGCGGTGAAGTCCTCGTCGACGGCGCAAAAGACGGTGTTCGGCTTGGGAACCCGTCCCGCTCCCGACACGCCGCTCGCCGCGTCGACGATCACACCCGAGGTCTCGATCAGACCGGCGTCGACGAGAGGCGCGAGGGCGAGAGTGGCTGCCGTGACGTAGCAGCCCGGTGTCGCGATCAGACGAGCCCCGGACAGTGCGGCCCGATGACGTTCGGGGAGGCCGTAGACCGCGGAGGCGAGAAGCTCGGGCTGGTCGTGTTCGAATCCGTAGTAGCCCGGGTACGACGTGGAGTTCTTCAACCGGTAGGCCGCCGACAGGTCGACCACGCAACCCACCCGACCGACGAGTCGCGGGGCGAGCGCCAGGCTCGCCTCGTGCGGCAGACCGAGAAAGACCGCGTCGAGACCGTCCAGTCGGTCGGCAAGGGTGGCGTCGTCGGAGGGTGCGAACACGAGGTCGGGGTAGCGAACCGCGAGATTCGGGTAGAGCGCGGCGGCCGGAGTGCCGGCCTGCGAGTCACCCGTCGCCAGGACGATGTCGAGGTGGGGATGCCCGGCAATGAGCCGCAACAACTCGACTCCGGTGTACCCGGACGCTCCGATCACCGCCACACGCAGGGTTTTCGCCGACATGACGAATGATCATACGGCCTCCTGAATGAGAATACAACGATTCTCCTCGAAGTCGCGACGGCTCCCATCGACGCCGTGCTTCGGGCCACAATGAACCCGATGGTCGACCCGTTCTCGACACCTTCGACTCGCGGCCGATTGCTGGTGGCCGCCCCACCGCTCGGCGACCCGAACTTCGACCGTTCGGTGGTGTTCGTGATCGAACACGACGAGGGTGGTGCCTTCGGCGTGGTGATCAATCGACCCAACCAGAACCTGCCCTTCGACGCCATGACCGGTGAACTCGACTCGTGGCGGGACCTGGTGGCTCCCCCGTCGCGGATCTTCCG
>Ga0169931_10014837_pt1 | contig 10494 bp, 9 predicted proteins | sample Kivu_15m_20L_FD_129675 | JGI IMG/M metagenome (GOLD analysis project Ga0169931, IMG submission 129675) | Freshwater microbial communities from Lake Kivu, Western Province, Rwanda to study Microbial Dark Matter (Phase II) - Kivu_15m_20L... | ecosystem: Environmental > Aquatic > Freshwater > Lake ... | reverse complement strand
ACATATGGCTGAGCTAAAACCTGCCTGGTATCCAAATTACTTAATTACTTCACTAAAGGTAGTAATTGAATCCAAAAACTCCATATCAGGAGTTACCCCTATGCCATCCCCTGTTGGCACAGTCAAATAACCATCATCCATTACAAATGGTGTTGTTATGTCTTGCTTAAAGTACCGTGCAGAGGCTGATGTATCACCTGGCAATGTGAAACCAGGAAGTGCTGCAAGAGCCAAATTAGCAGCTCTGCCAATGCCAGTTTCTAGCATCCCGCCACACCAAACTGGGATCTTATTTTTCACACACAAATCATGAATCTTTATCGACTCTATGTAACCACCAACTCTGCCAGGTTTTATATTGATAACAGTTGTAGCCTTTAGCGCTAGCGCATCTTGAGCTGATTGTAAAGAGATAATTGATTCGTCAAGACAGATTGGCGTCTTAACCTCTTTAGCAAGGAGTGCGTGTCCCAGAATGTCATGCTCATCCAATGGTTGTTCAATTAACAATAGGTTGAATTCATCTAGCTGTGCTAAGTGTTTGCCATCACCTCTTGAATAAGCTTGGTTTGCATCAACTTGCAATGGAATCTCTGGCCAGATCTTTCGAATAGTTTTAACCGCTTCTATATCCCAACCTGGTTCAATCTTTAACTTAATTCTTCGATATCCAGCATCCACATAGGATCTAACCTCTTCAACTAACGAATCTAGATTATTTGTAATTCCAACAGATACACCACATTCGACCTTACTTTTAGTAGCGCCCAAGTATGCAGCAAGTGATCTTTTCTCATCTCTTAATTGCGCATCCAATATCGCAGTTTCAAGTGAGGCCTTTGCCATCTGTCCGCCTAAGAAGGGTTTTAAAATGGTGGCAACCTCTTCAGCTTTAAAATCCCCAGCCTTTTTTAAGGCTGGAAGTAAAAATCTCTTTATTAGATCAATACAGGCGTATGTGTACTCAGGTGAGTAAAGGGGCTCAGACATTGCCACACACTCAGCCCAACCGGTTGTGCCATTCTCATTTACCATCTTCACCATTAAAACCTGGCGTGAGGTTTGGGTACCAAATGAGGTTCTAAATGGCCGCACTAGTGGTAGTTGAATAATTCTTAACTCTGTCTCTTTTATCCTCATATTCGCACAACATATTCATTATTTGTTGAAAAGCCAACTACTTTCCCATTCTTCTCAAAAGTAGCCAGGAATTGATCCCTTACCTGCCTACGCCATTTTATGCTCTCACTTTTATCCTTAGATCGAATCGCAACAATATCCTCTGGAATCTCAATCAAAATATCGTCAGGTTTTGGGTGAGCAATCAACTGCCTTGCCTTTGGTTCATATATATCCGTACTCCATGAAACCATCAAACGATCTGATTCATCCCCACTATTCAACGCATCTGGCATCTCTCCATAAAAATTGGGATGGTAAGCAGAGATATCGACTCCAAGCTTTACGATATTTAACTTTGCATTTCTTCTTACCAATGGGTCAAAGGTCCAAGTAAGATAGGGGTACTTCTGTTTTTTTGCCCAATTCCATTGATCAATCTTTAAAGCGTAACCAACACCCTTATCTCGATACTCATCTAATACAGCTGTCATATGTGAGTGAAAATGCAATCCATTATTTGTTGCGGGGAATGCAAAGGCAGCGCCAACTAATTTGTTTTCAACAAATGCACCAGATAAATATGAACCACTGTGAACCATTGCCCGCAAAAGGTTTGGTGTTATCTCAGTTCCAGAATCCATTGACCATATGCGGTCAAAGACACCACGTGCAGCATTCTGTTCATTTGGGGTCTCCAGTCTAGATACCTGAAGTAATGGGATCATGCTATGATCTTATTACCGAAAACAATAGAATCTTAACTTCTGGCGGCTGGATTAGCTTTTAGACCTGACAAATAGTAAGTCTTGGGTATAAATAGATGGTGGCCCAGATGAATACCTGTCAATGAGGTTATTTCTTTCAATCAATGAGAATTCGATGAAATTCATGTTTCCTTTTCAATCTATTAATTTTCAGAGCATTACTTTCATAACTTAAAGCAGGACTAATTTGCAACAAAAATTGTAACCCCATAAAAGTGAATTTAAGAATTAAATTGTAAAAAATAGAGAGAGCTGATTTTTTCTGGAGAAAAATCCTTTACAACTCTTTTTCGCTTCTCAATCGCATTAGGCTGCCAATATCTTTCATTCAAAGAGCGAAACATCTGTTGTGAAAAATCTGATTTGTCTTCTTCTGCTAGAAACACTCCTATGTCTGAACTTGGCTGAAAATACTGTTCAGTTCCCCCACTATTTGTGGTTACAAGACAATTTCCATTCACTAATGCCTCCAGTCTAACCATTGCCAAGCCCTCAATGATTGATGTAGAAATTAAAGTTTTTGTGCGATTGAGAATCGAATACACTTCTTTGTTGGGTAAAAACCCATGAAATGCACACCTTTCGATAATTCCAAGCTTCTCAGCCATAACTTTTAAGCTTTGCATTAACTCACCATCTCCAACTATATGTAATCGAGAATCCACATTATATGATTTTAAGAAATGACTGAACGCCTTTAATGCAAGGCTAGGATTCTTTTGCTTAACTAAACGACCTACGAAGATAAAATCGTTGTTTCTAGTTAGGTGGTTTACATCTACTCGGGGGATAATCACTGGATTCGGAATGACAACTATTTTTTTTCTGTGCGAGATTTTGCCTGAAGTTAAGTTTGCCACATCACTAGATATACAAACTATTTTAAAAACTTTAAGAGCCAGTACCTTAAGTAATCTCCATTGATTTTTTGTCCGCATAAAATAAGTGTTTTGTTCCATCCAAATCAATTTACTGTTAGAATTTTTAGTAATTGCAGTAAAGACCATAGATCTATACATACTAGCCATAACAATATCCGGCTTCGCAAGTCGGAAGAAATGGAATAGTTTTTTTAAAAGCCGAAAATCAGCAAGCTTGATTGAATCAAACCTAAGTACTTCTAAATTTGGATTTGGAGAAATTGTTAGGTCTGATTTATCCCGTTGTAAAATGATCAAGTAGACTTTTTCGAATGATTTATACAAATATGGAAGCATGTGTAAGACTGCATGCTGAGTTCCACCGTGTCGAAAACCGTCAAGGCATATTACAATTTTCCTGTCGCGGGAGTTCTTTTGATTCATACCAGTTATTATAGATCTAGGGTAAGGGAAACTCGAACCTTACATAAATACTTGAATCCTTGCTATTCTAAGTGCATGAAATTATTTTTCGGCGTACTTCAGAGGATTAAGTATAAACTTGGGTTTGATCGAAAAAATTTTATATTAAGGTATATTGAACACAATAAGTGCACTAGTTTTCTAGAGGTTGGTGTTTTCAATGGTCATTTTGCCGAAAGGATTTTGAAGACTGCTTCTAAAAGTACTCCTGATTCTAAATTACATTATTTAGGGGTTGATCTTTTCAAAGAAGGCTTAACGCAAGACAAGCACGCGGCTGAGGTGTCTTTGTACCCTAGAACTCTTACTGAGGTTCAAAGCCGCTTATGCAAGTTTGATAATACCAAGGTCGAATTAATTCAAGGTGATTCAACTAAAGTGCTCCCATTAATTCCAAAACATTTGAAATTTGATGTAATCCACATTGACGGAGGGCATTCTTTTGAAACTGTACAAAATGACTGGAAAAATGTTATGGAGGTTATTGGTCCAAGGACAGTTGTTTTTTTTGATGACTACACAAATCGTCGAGGGGTCACTAAGGGGGGGTTTGGCGTAAAGAAGGTTGTAGACTGCATCGATTCCAGCAAATTTCAGGTAAAGCTAAGTAAAAATCGCGATTATTTTTGGAAAACTTACGGATTGCTTTGCTTAAAAATAGCAATGGTTACTGTTAGAAATGCGCAAAAATAGTAAGTTATTTGATTGCGGCAATCACTTTCAATTTTAGTGTATTGTTGTTGAAGTCGAGGTTATTTGAATGATTGGCTCTGTATGAAAAATAAAGTCGGGGTTGCTTGGTTTGCTTCCGCATTTGTTGGTAGATCCGCCTCAGGCACTGCCCAAACTGCAAGAAAGATAGTTGAATACGTTTTACTAAATGAGTCAAAAAGAATTAATTTAATTCTCATTGTTAAAGATGATTATGAATTAAACTTGATAAATAAAGATGAAATTTTATCACAAGCTTCTGTAATTTTGTTACCTAAAGTAAAAGGAAAATTTCTAAAGGGCTCAAGGCAATTCTATAAATATGTATTGCGAAATAACCTTAAACATATTGATATTCTGCACTTTTCGGTTGCTCGACTATATCCTTTTTATTGGAAGTTTCCCGCAAAAAAATTTTTCTGCACTTTTCATGCTGGTGGTGAATTTTCAGTCCCACAACAGAAGTTTATTTTATCTCGATTTCTATATAACTTTGTTGCAAAAGTTCAATGGAAAAATCTTGATAAAGTATTTGCTGATTCTGAATTTGGTTTATTGGAAATCGAAAAATTTTATAAAATACCTAGAACTAAAATAGATATAATATTTCTAGGTTCTGATCATCTTTGGAATTTAGCTCCTGTGCATGTCTATCTTGATAGTTCCAAAATAAATTTAGTTGTTATCGGGCGTTGGCAGTACTACAAAAATGTTCATGCCATATTACTAGCATTTTTAAATCTTAATAAGCATTTGCCAGAAAAATTTCATCTTTATTTAGTAGGGAAACAAAACTTACCATATAAATTAGAAATTCAAAAAATTCTTTCACAAATTCCGTCAAAACAAGTAACGCTTTTCAATTACCTAGAGGATGCTCAACTTAAATATCTGTATAACTCGGCTCAACTAGTCATACATCCAAGTATTAATGAAGGGTTCGGGCTACCTGCATTTGAAGCGTTTGGTGAAGGTGCTCCTATTGCGGTACACAATGGTTTACCGGCAGATTATTACTTAAGTAATCAATCAGGGGTTTATGTGATAAATATGGAGGATATCGACGCAGTTACATTGCTTTTAAAAAGCTCCATAAACTTTCAGCGCTCGAGTGAGGATAAGCGTCGTAACTTTTTGATAAAGAATCATATGACTTGGGACCAAATGTGTAAGCAATACGTCCTTGCTTACCTAGAGGACTAAAAATGTCGTTTATTACTGGCTTTGAACAAATAAATAAACTTTTCTTTAACAGTAAATTTGGACATAGGTTTATGAAAATTCCAAATATCACATCTAGTTCATGCGATGAAATCTATATTATATTTGATTTCTCTTGTGGTAGATTTTACACTCATCATTCTTCCTATCTGAAGGATTATCGAGATTTTCTAATTGCTAAAAGTTACAAAACGTGTGTTTGGGTTAATACCTCAGCCGATAAACAAGTTTTGGATATATTCTCAGGAAACGTTGAACCTATTCTGAGATCAAATTTGTATTCTCACACGAGTAAAGATAATTTGCTACTTTATTTTATCGACTTTTTGGTGAACTTAAGTGAAAGATTTAATACTTCTGTTATTGCGAGATTTTTATTTAAAAGACATTATCTTAGATCAGCCATAAATGAATTTAGAAAACATCTATCAAAGCAATCATCAATAAACATTATTGCCCCAACTCTTGATGGACTTGGACTAAGGTTTGTCGAAGAAATTCTAAAGCGGCATCACAAAAATATTTCACTGGTCTCTCTCAGAGTAACAGGCGCAGAGCGTCGTGGTGTGTTCGGAGTGTCCAATTCATTTCAGGTTTTGAAAAAACTTATAGATCTATATCCGACTAAAATACATTTCGGATTTGAGGTGAAAGCGCTTGAAACTGTTATGAAAAGTAAAGAAATTCCTCATGAAGCTATTTTCTGGGCACCTATGCCGCATATTGTCAGAAGTAAACAAGTTAGCCCTATTAAATCTGCCAAAGCAGTTCCAGAAATGAGATTAGGATTTTTAGGTTCGGGAAGACCCAATAAAGGTTTCGATCAAATCCCATATATATTAGATGAATTAAAAGAGAAAAAAATCAATTTTAAGGCGATTGTTCAATTACCAAAGTTTAAATGGAGTGAGTTTGAAACTACTTTAAGTAAATTAAAAGAAAGACATTCACAAACGGTAATTTTTTTAGAGTCTGGTATAAGCAAGCTGATTTTGGATAAAGCAATTGCTGATATGGATTTACTAGTGCTTCCATATAGATTGGAAAATTACAAGGTTGCCGGGTCGGGTATTTTGTTTTTAGCTTGTGATTTTAGAGTTCCAGTTGCAGCAACTGAAGGTTTAGCATTCTCATGGGATATTGAGCAATACCAAATTGGTTTCACTTTTATCGATGCTAAAGAATTTTGCTACAAAATTAGGTCTTTTAAAAGTTCGAATTCGCAATTGCAAATTGATACCTATAATAAGGCAAGAAACAAAGCAAATTCAGCATTTCTAAAATTGATTTAAACTTTCGGTATAATTTCAAATTTTTTTAGAACGTGGCATTGTCCATTATAGCTGCTTTTTACAAGTTTGCTTCACAATAATTTCGTAAATTATCTTTGCTTTGATTTTTATATCAGTGATAAAATTATATTTACGGTAAAAGTCATTTATTCTATTTATTCACCCATGAATCAAAACTGTTTAATACGGTTTAGGTTATTCAATTTTCGCCTCGCTTATCTACATGCAATAATTAATTACGATGGGAAATTAGAACTTACTCACAGATTTACTTGGTCGTTAGAGTGAAAAGAATATATCGAGAACTGAACAATAGAAAATCTTTGTGTTCACAAAAAATGTGTCAAAACTGATCTCTGGTGAGTGTCTCTAAAATCAAAAAACAATTTCGATGAAAAATGTATTTCTACATTCTAGTGCACTAATGAGGGTTTACAAGACCCAGCGGGACTGTTACAAAAAATACTTTATATGAACCTTGTTGTCAAAAAGTAAAGAGTAGTCGTCGGAAATCGGCTATAAATTTAGCGTTAAAAATTATTCATCTTTACAGGAAAAGGACCTTATTAATCTAATCCAATAAGCATAAAAATGCTAACAAAAATATCGATTTATCAATGCATATCTGACGGTCATACTTGGCCAAGGTCTTATATTTTTGAAAGTACATACTGTGAAATACTTAAATTAAAGAGAGTGGAGGGACACGATAACTAATTTAAGGCTTCTCAAACGAAGTCTTTATAGGTGATCTCTTAGACTAGAAATTCTCATAGGGTAAGAGTTGGTTAATCTTGAATTGGACGCTAAAGTATTCATAGCAATAATCCAAGAGCTTGAAGATCCAACTTGAGATACTCTACGCAAAAATTTAGCACTGCAGGAATGCAGCAAGGGTGAGTTTTTTAGTGGTGTAGAGAAAGTCCTTTTGATTTTTACTAACTAGGTTATCGAAATGCATAATTTGGTAAGTTCATAATTTTATCGAGATACGATCAGTCTAAAGCGCCTATTAATTGTTTATCTTTAGACTTTTTTAACCCAGAAACCGAATCTATAAAATAAGCGAGATATTTTACTTACTAAACTTTTTAATAGGAAAAATTTCCCTCTAATAAAAAAAGCCATAACTATTGAATATTTCTGTTTCCTAGTTAGATTTAGCGGCAGAACAATTGTGGGTGTTAACTTTTTATCCCATCTAAATCTACCTTCACCTAAATAAAGCGTGTCATAATAAACACTTTTAAACATATAAGATTCGAATTTTAAATTTGCTTTGATAAACCTAATACTGCTCTGGTATCGATGGAAATTTCTTAGACGTGTTTTGCTCATAGGCTTTATAAACTTATGAACAAGTGCAAGTCCAAGAATTTGCTCATTAGCTAAATCAATATTTAAAGACTTACCTACGAAATAAGTTTTATAATCCCTCCATAGAACTAATGCTCCTGCCCACAATTGCGCGCAATCTTTCGTCCGCATTATTTGAAAAGTATCTGGTACCCATAAAAGCAAAGGTTTTTTTTCAGAATAAGTGAGTCCCGTGTAATGTTCTGCTAAAAATACAATCACTCGAGATTTTTGGTCATCTAGTATCAATTGATGTAGGGCATGAGCAAATTCAATTTTTGAAGGTAGAATTTCGACTCTAGTTTTTACCACATATTTAGTGTCTACTTCTGAAAGGCCTTTTGAGGTTGTACTCAACATTCTTGTTGTATTTCTAGTGACCCTATTTGTTTCTTTTCTAAAAATATTTTGTCCTGTGACGATGTAATCTTCGCCGGGGTCATTATTTAATATGAAACTAAACTGATAGTTTCTCAAACTGAGACTCAATTCATCATGGTAAGTTGAAATCAAGATTCTTAAACCGAATTCGTTTTTTAATTCACTTAATAGAGAAAACCTCTCAATCAATTGATCCTCGCCTACTCTAGATAACAATGGTCCGGAGATAAGCAATGTACAATTTGAAAGAAGTTTTTGCCTAAAATTTAACTCCATAAGGCTATAACCATATTTATTGTGACTATTTATTGATACTATAATTTTCAATAAAATCGCTACATATTCCAAAACAATCTAATTCTGTAATCTTAACTTGGCTTGACAACCACATTTCAGGTAGAACAGCAATACAATTTTTTGATATATTTACTCCGGGATACGCCCAGATATAACCTTTGTTTGTGAGAGTATATTGATCTTTCTCATGCCAAAAAAAATTAAAGTCTGAATCAGAAATTTTGACAAAAAAATTAAGTGACTCAAAATCTTTGCAATGGATCCACAATTTAGTTGACCTTTTACTTATCCAATCAAAATCAACTTTAAACTCGGGGGAGTCATGTCCTAGATAAAAATTACTGTCAATTAATCTAATATCAACTTCGCACTCAAATCCCAATTCTATACACTTTTCTACCTGCTTTGGTGAATTCTCCAAGAGGCTCTTGCCCGAAAAATTAGCTCTGTGAGCAATGAGTTTCAAATCATGGTCCTTCATAATTTTTGAGAAAAAAATCTAAATCTTCCGGTGTACCTAAACCCCACATTTTATCAATTCTTTTTGCTTTGATTTTTTTACCTTCCAAAATCGCTTCGTTATACACGGGACAGGTGTAAAACTCTCCATTAAATCTTGCCTGTTTAAGTATCATTTTATTTGCGTATTTCACAAAATCTGAACCATACCTCCAGTAATATATACCAACAGTAGCAATATCACTTATTGGTTTTTTTTCTGCAACTTCTGTTACAAAATCGTACTGATCTGTCTTAACAAAAGACCACTTCGGATGAGTAGAATTAAAGGTTATTATTGCACCGTCAATTTTTGTAGAAATAAAAGAGTACATAACTTGACTACTATCCCATTCAATGAACTGGTCTGAATTTGCAATCAATAAAGGTGTGTCGTTGTCAATAAACTGTTCAGCTAATAGGACTGTGCATGCAGATCCTTCCGTCACTCCTTCTACTGTTATTATTTCACAACCTGGAGAAACTAGATTCAATAAATAACTTAAATTATATTTGTCGTACTGAGATTTTTGAACGATAAAAATGTATTTTGCTTCGATGTTCAAATTCTCTACTACGATTTGTATCATAGGTTTACCATTAACCTCAATTAGAGGTTTGGGGAATGTGAAACCAACCGTCTCAAATCTACTTCCTAGTCCGGCCATTGGTATTACTACATTCAAGTTATCCGACTTCCAGGATTTCTTAGTTTTTGCCAATGGGTTTGATAATCCCTTTACAGAGTTAATTTTTTCCCATGTCAAATCTGATCTGCAATCTATTGGGATTAGGTGTGCACCACTTCTTTGTGCTGCTAGACGACCCACATAGCTGTCTTCAAAAATTATAGTTTCCTCTGGAAGAGCTCCAAAGAAACTCATGGCTTTCCAAAAAATTTCTGGATAAGGTTTTTGCTTAGCAACATCTTCATTACTAAGTATTAAATCAAAATAATCGGTTATACCTAGATTTGATATAACTGTCTCAACTGTGCTTCTAATACTATTACTAGCCACACATATTTTACACCCTAATTCTCTTTTAAGATTTTCCATATATGCAACTAAATCTTGATCAGTTTGAACCTGAGCCATTAGTGAGCGAGTAAATTCTTGTTTTTTCTCCCAAATAGAATGAAAATATTGAGGAGGAAGAAGTTTAGTTTCCTTTAAAATTTCCAGTTTTGAAAATGTAGATAAACCTTCGAATATGTTTACGTGTTCTTCCCTGGAAATTTTATAGCTATCACCGTAAAATCCAAGAGCGGAATTTAGAGCTTGAAAGTGAATGTCTTTACTGTCAATTAGGACTCCGTCTAAATCAAATATCACCAACTTAACTGGAGGCATGAGAGCACTATATACAAGCGTTCTGTATCGAATTAGGGATTTGAACCCTCGGTAGGTTGCCCTACACACGCTTTCCAAGCGTGCGCACTCGGCCGCTATGCGAATCCTCCATTATTACTTACAAGGCTTAAGGGTATCGGTGGTGATGACTAAGATT
>Ga0169931_10014836_pt1 | contig 10494 bp, 10 predicted proteins | sample Kivu_15m_20L_FD_129675 | JGI IMG/M metagenome (GOLD analysis project Ga0169931, IMG submission 129675) | Freshwater microbial communities from Lake Kivu, Western Province, Rwanda to study Microbial Dark Matter (Phase II) - Kivu_15m_20L... | ecosystem: Environmental > Aquatic > Freshwater > Lake... | reverse complement strand
GTCGCATGGGTGTTCGGCGCTCTGTTGATTTTCGCCCTTGTCGCGACTCATACCGCAACGTCGCACGACTACTACACGCTGCCCATCATTGCCCCGCTCGCGATGATCACGGCGACGGGAGTTGTTGCAGCGCTGCACAATCATCGCATCTGGCTGAGACGCGCAGCTGTAGCAAGCTGCGCAATGATGTTGGTCTACACGCCACTTCGTCTGAAAGATAGTTACGGTAAGCCATACGACTTCTACGCGGGGCGTGCTCTTGCTGACCACTATCTGGATGAGGATGCCCTCGTTGTGGCCTACGACAACAATCCTGGGACTTTACTCTACCGGGTCGGTCGCAAGGGCTGGTTCGAGCCGAATGGTTCGTTGAGCACAGGTGAAGAAGCAGCTGCCGCGCGCTACCTCGTCACGCAGGCATCGATGGTTGGGGAGTTGTCCGGGGCCCCGCTGGCCAGACGACTACGTGAGCGGGTTTACGATGATCAGGGAATTGTCGTCTTTCGATTTGCGGGAAATCCAGACGACTCCAGTTCATCACAATAGAAAGTCAAACATCCGCGAGAGCGGAATTCCGAGAATCGTCAGCATCACGCTCTTGCCATCCGCGTTTCGAACCAGCGCTGACACACCGTGTGATTCGTTGCCCTCAATCAGATGGTCGGCCTGACTTGCGCGGCGCAGCCAATCGCTCCGTACCGCTGCCGCCAACGCAGGATCGCCACGACAGACCAGCATGAGCTCCGAGTTGAAGTTCGCCGACCGCGGATCGATGTTGTACGTGCCAATAAGTGAGATGTTGTCGTCGATGACAGCGCGCTTGGCATGCACGCCCCAGCGTTCTGACCGGTTCGGCCACTGACCATAACCAGCCAAGGGTTCACCGCGCCAGGCGAGCAACTCGAAGTTTGGCATCGCAAGTCCATTGAGCGCGGGCACCAGCGGCGAAACCGTATACCACGCATCGGTCGAACGCAGACTGTTCGTCAGAATGCGAAGCTTCACGCCGCGACCTGTGAGCTGACGAATCACATCGGCTCCGTCCTTGCGGATGACGAAGTAGGGACTCTCAACGAGGACTTCGTTGCGTGCTTCCTGCAGCGTTGCCGTGATCGCTGGAAACACACGACGATGGTTGACCCCCGAACCTGGGTAGTCCGTCACAAAATGAACGTCCGGGCATGTGGAACGCGGCAGCTCGTCGGTGTTGATGCGACTGACGAGTTCGAGCGTTTTGCGTTCGGCATCGCCGGGATTCAAAATGGTTGCAGCGAGTGCGTCAGTTGCCGTGTCGACTTCTTCTTTCGGTAGATCCTTTGGCTCAATCGCCCACGTCGACGTCCAGTAGAGCTCAAAGCTTTCCCGGATTGCCTTGACCACAGGGCCGCTCACTTCGATGTCGGTATCCAGAAAATTATACCGGTGGGACATGTCGAAGTAGTCGTCGGCAATGTTGCGACCGCCAAGGATTGCAGTCTCCGCGTCGGCAATCAGTAACTTGCGGTGTGTGCGGTGGTGGACGGCGAAGAAACGCACCAGAGAAGCCGAGTTGTAGTAGCGGACTTCGATTCCGGCGCTGGCAAGCTCTCGCGCAAATGCGGGTCGCAGGCGAAAGATCGGCAGTGCCATATCGACAAGAATGCGGACCTTGACCCCGGCGCGCGCTTGCTCGGCGAGGGCCTGAGTGACAATGCGGCTCGCTGTGTCGAGTTCATAGATGAAGAACTCGAGCTCAAGGCTTTGTCGCGCATTGCGAATAACGCGCAGCCTTTCGGCGAGGGAAGCAGCACCGTCATCGATCAGGGTGATCTCGTGCGGCCTTCGACTTCTGACATCAATCGACTCGTGGAAGGGAGCTCCGCCGAGCCAGTGGGACTCAGTCGCATGCAGCAGTGCAAGCATCGCGACCCAAAGTCCAACGAGGAGGATTACAAGACCTCCGACGGTCCATAGGAGGATTCGCTTGACGTGACGTGCCCGCACCATCTGCATAAGGAGGGTCATCCAGAAATTTTGCGCACGTCCGCCGCGATGTCCTCTGGTTTCGCCTGCGGTGCGTAGCGCTTTATGACTTTGCCGGACTTGTCGACGAGAAACTTCGTGAAGTTCCACTTGATGGCTTCGGTTCCAAGAATTCCCGGCTCAGATTTCTTGAGATGTTCGTAGAGCGGGTGCGTCGAGCCTCCGTTGACATCGACTTTTGCAAACATCGGGAACGTGACGTTATACGTCAGGGAGCAGAAGGACTTGATTTCGGCATCGGTCCCCGGCTCCTGACTGCCGAACTGATTGCATGGGAACCCGAGCACTGCAAAGCCCTTTCCGGAAAACTCTTTGTGCAGCGCTTCGAGACCAGCGTACTGCGACGTGAAACCACACTTGCTCGCGACGTTCACGATCAAGAGCGCTTTGCCGCGGTAGGACGCCAGCGATTCGGTTTTGCCGTCGATTGTCTTGGCTTCGAAATCGAAAACAGTCTTGTTGGACATTTGGTCCCCTCAATCTGGTCGGAATGTGCAGCCAGCATAGCTCATTTTGGCTATCATTTGGTGAATCGTGCGATCATATGGTTCACTTTCGGAAATCTGAAGAATGAACGACGAAAACTGGAAGTCAAAATCGGATCAGTTCTGGAAGTCGCAACTGACTTTGGAAGCTTTTCGCATTCTTCGCGGCAAGGGCACCGAGCGTGCGTTCTCCAGCTCGATGGTGCACAACAAGGACACGGGTGTTTACGAATGCGGCGGCTGCGGACTGGAGCTCTTTTCATCCGACACGAAATTTGACTCCGGGACCGGGTGGCCCAGTTTTTTCGCGCCTGCAGCCGAAAACGCTATTGAGTACCATTCGGACCGAAGTTTTTTCATGCGGCGGACCGAGGTCTGCTGCAGCCGGTGCGGATCACATTTGGGGCACGTGTTTGATGATGGTCCGGATCCCACTGGCAAGCGATACTGCATCAATGCGTTGGCACTGAAGTTCACCAAAAGGTAGCGAGTTTTACCCTAGCCAGAGACGATTTATGATCAAGGCGCTGTTGTTCTGGGCTCCCACACATTCTCTTCTGACGAGTATCGGTCTTTTGATCCTGCGACTTGGCTTCGGTGGCTTCATGCTCGCGGCACACGGCTGGCCGAAGCTGGTCGGCTTCAGTGAGAAGGCAGGGTCGTTTCCAGATCCGATCGGGGTTGGGTCGCCGGCCAGCCTCGCACTGGCTGTCTTTTCAGAGGTGGTTTGCGCGCTGCTGGTGATGATCGGTCTGACCACCCGCCTGGCGTTGATTCCCCTCATCATCACGATGGGTGTCGCATTCTTCATCATTCATGGCGAGGATCCGTTTCAACGGAAGGAACTCGCGATGATGTATCTCGTTGCCTACGTCGCCATGATGTTTCCCGGACCTGGAGTGTTCTCGGTGGATGCACGTCTCGCGCGGTGAATCGACTGACTATCTTCTTTGATCTTCTGCGATTTCTTTTTCTCGCTATGCTGCGCATCATGGCGAGATGCTTTTGTCGATTTCATGTCGAGCATGTTCGCAGCGGAGCAGTCGATTCTTCGGCTGCTGCCGCGACTGACGCGAATTCGTGGGAAATCATCAAGTCGAATGGCGGCGCACGAAACGTTCGTCTCGTCGTGATCCTCAACCATACGAGTCTGTTTGAGCCGGTGTATTGCGGTGTCCTGCCGTGGTCGATCGTCTGGCGGATCGCCTCCGGAGCGGTGTTTCCTGCGGCTGACATCACATGGAACCGACCCATTGTGGGGCGCATCATGCAGCTCATGGCTCCTGGCGTGATTCCGGTGAGTCGCGAGCGTGATGCCACGTGGGACAACTTTGTGACGGTGGCCTCGGGCAAGGGGCATTTGCATCGACCTCTCGTGATGATCCTTCCAGAAGGCCGCATGAAGCGTCCAAATGGTCTGGACAAGCATGGAAAGGCGATGACGATTCGCGGCGGAGTCGCGGACGTACTTGCCGAAATGGACGATGGGCTCATGCTCGTGACTTACAGCGGTGGTCTTCACCAATTGCACGTGCCAGGCCAGGGACGACCAAATCTGTTCTCGCATCTGGCCGTCGGGTTCGAAGTGGTTCCCATTGCAGCGTATCGCGATGAATTGCGCCAGCGTTCCGCGCAGATCTCTTCTGGCGCGGTCAAAGGTGATCCATTCAAGATTGCCGTGATTCAGGATCTGGAAGCGAGACGAGATCGCCACTGTCCGCGACTTGAGGCTCTTTGTCATTCCGCGAAGAAAGGCTCAGCTCCCGGTGCAGAATTCTGAAGGATTGACCAACCTGACCCCTGATGTTCATGACCGCACATCCATTGATCGCATCGCCATCGGCTGCGCTGTGCTGATGATGCTGTCTGGCGCCTATCTGGACAATGTTCGGGGCGTGTTGCTCCCACTGCTCGCAAACAATCTCGACCTCTCGTGGGGAATGACCAGCTGGTTTCTCGTCACGGGACATGTCGCGGCCGTTGCTGCGTCGCTGATCACGATCAAGGTCTTGGGTCGTACGTCGCACAACGCCGTTGCCATGATCGGTTGCGCGCTGGGACTCATTGTTGCGGTTGTGGCTCACTTCGTGACTGGACTCGTTTCCCTCGTTGCCCTTGCGCTGCTCATGGGTGCTGCCATGACAACGCTTGGCACGATGGCGAATCTGTTGACCCTACACGGCACCCCGCCGGCTTTCGGTGGTCGAGTTCTGTCCGGAATGCACATGATGTATGGCATCGGGTCGATGTGTGCTCCGCTGCTCGCCTCTGGACTTCTACGCCAGGGACTCTCCTGGCATTGGTTGATCGCGGGTGCTGCGCCAACGTTGATCGCTGCGACAGCATTGCTCGCCAGTCGTGGAAAACGCGAGGCCGCGGTTGTCGAAAGATCGCTTGAGACGCCGATGCGGTTTCGCGCCGGACATGCGCTCGTACTTGGGGTGTTCTGTGCGTACGTCGTTGGTGAGGTGTTGACGGCCATGTGGCTCAGCACGTGGCTTGTCACGGTGAGAAACTTTGCGACCGACGAAACCGGACCCTATGTTGCTGCGTTCTTTGCGGTGATGGGTGTTACCCGGTTCCTGAGTTTCTTGTTTGCGTCCGAGCGACACGAGAAATTCATCCTGCGCTCGGCACTACTCCTGCCGCTCCCGTGTTTTGTCGTTGGCTATCTCGTAACACCGTGGGCGTTCGCGCTTGCCGGAGTGGTCGGGCCGTTTTTTCCCCTGTTCATGGCCCGTGTCAGCCGGAGCTTTGGCGACGAGTGGCAGAAGCTCACGATTCTCGCGATCTTGTGCATGCAGGCGATTCTCGGTGTCGCGCACCTCGTGCTGGGCAACCTGTTTGACTGGATCGGGGCTAATTTGGCGTACATGCTTCCGCCGGTTTTTCTCGTTCTCTGTGCCGGCTTGCTTGGATTGTATTTTGCGACCGAGCGACGTTCGGCTCTTGCTTAGTCTTTGAACTCATTGGATTGCTTCAAACCTTCCATCGGACGTGTGTCGATTCTGTTCGGCGTCGTTCGCTGCAAACCCCGCAACTTTGCTTGCACTTATGACATTCATAGACGGGGCCCGCGTTGCGTCCAGATTGACGCTGTTGGTAGTTTCTCGCCGTCAGCATATTATGAATTGAGGCGGCACTTTCATGGCTCGCCATTCCCACGGACAAAACCGCACTTGGAGAACGTCGTCATGGTCAGCAAGGTTGCATCAAATCTGAAGACAGTCATCGTGAGCGTCATCTTCGGTATCGCGATCGCTGTGCCGTCAGCATTCGCACAAAGCAATCCGGCGTTGCAGGCGACGATGCGGGAAATGGGCGCAACTTTGCGGACGATCACGCTCCAGGCAGACGATAGAAGCCTCAACGCGTCCTCCGCTGAGGCGGCGTTGCGCCTTCAGGAGCTTTCTCTGATCTCGAAGAAGCAATTGCCGACGACGATCACCTCGCTGCCGGCGGAACAACAGCCCGAACGCATTGCGGCATGGCGCGCGGGACTCAATGAGCTTCTGAAAGTGTGCGCAGACATGGAAGATGCGTTTCTGCGCAACGCGAACGCAGACGTTCCGGTCTTGATCGATGCAGCTCGAGACATTACAGCGCGCAGCCACTCAGACTTCAGACCAGTGCCTTGATCAGGTTTGCCGCATTTGGGGGGCGGCATCACCATGTCAACTGATCGATTCGTTCCGGTAGTCATTGGGCTATCGTTTGCATTCCTTGTAGCCAGCTGCAGACCTCTCGAACCGAGCGGTGAAACCCCGCGTCCCAATTCCGATGATGCAATTCCTGCGTACTCGATCGAAGTACCGCTCGATTTCGCACCAAGCGCCGCGTTGGTGCCGCGAATGGAAAAACTCTGCTTTCGCGTGTCCGCGGTAAACGCTGATGGGAGCTCCATACTCGAGCGTGAGTCTGTCTGCGATCCCGACGTGCTGCGTCAGTCCGTGGCCACGATCACTGGCGTCACCATCGGAGCCAAACTTCTGCAAGGATCAGCAGTCGATGCTGATGGCTCGGTTATGGCAACCGGTGTGCTGGCGACTGTGATCAAACGACCTGAATCCGGCAGCTTGTTTCGCATCCCGAACGCGATGCCGATGAACCCCGTCCCGCAACCGCCGCCGCCCGTGGGACTCGATCGCACTCTCGAGATCACTGCTGTGACGCGTTGGGACGGAGAACCACGCGCGAAGGTCTCCTGGCCCGAAGTGAAGCCCCGACTCAGTTCGTGCGTCGATTGTCATGCGAGTGAGTTCGAACTCGACTTGCGCGAGTTCCCCTTTTTGCCGCCGTTTCCGATGACTCAGACCGAGATCGTCGCGAGCATCATCGATCGCGTGAAGCGTCCGATCGGCGATCGGCAGCGAATGCCGCCTGGCAATCGGCCAGCCTATCCGGCAGCCGATATCGCGTTGCTGGAGCAGTGGTTGGCAGATGGACTTCTGACGGTTCCGGAGGCGCCATTCCCTGATCGACCGCCGTCCGTTGCTCGAGTCGTTGCGGAAGCCGAATACGAGACGATGGACGGCCCCGTGAAGGCTGACGTCCCGGTTCGACAATCCGACGAGCCCGGAAAATTCCGCATCGACTTCGATGATTTGCGTGAAGCGTCCACGGTGCGCATTCGACTCGAAGCTTTTGCTGAGAGCGGGGCTGAACTCGGACGACTTGAAGGAGATTTTGTCGTTTCCCCAGCTGATGAGAAATGGATGTGGAAGCCTGAGTTTGTCGTGGAATTGCCGCGATAATCGAGGAATTTCAGGCCCATTCAAGGCCATCGCCAGTTGTACCGATCAGAGTGATGTTAAGGAGATTTGACGTCCCGCACTCTGAGGTTACATAATCAGAAGATGGCGAAATCATGTTCCAGAATTGAACGTTCACTGGTCGCGGCCCGGCGTGCCGTCCCGGTTGTCGTTCTTTTTTTGGCTGCAATCCAGCTCGTGATCTCGTGGCCGGTCAGTGCCGCGCGCTCGGCGCTGATGAGCTGGCATCAGTCGACGGAAGTTTCTGAGGCAGATGACGTCGCTGCGGCGGGTCATCATTGCGCAGTCGTCGCCGGTAGCCCCGACGCGGGCGCCTCGAGCACGACCGATTCGTCGGAAGACAACTCTGCTACAGATTGTGACATATGCGGTGAGATGTGCCATGGCATGGTGCATTGCGCCCATTGCGGGCTGGCTTCGCTGGTCGATTTCCAGAGGCTTCAGGTAGCTGCTGGATTTGGTGAGGAAGCTTTGCGAGTGATTTCGTTCCACAACATCGTCCGCTCGGACGATGGTCACGCCCTCCGTCTTGATCGTCCGCCGATCCTCCCAGCCTGAACCCAACGTCAATTGTTGAATAGGTTGTTGTTGCCGTGATGGCGATGGCTGATTGTTGTTACATCCATGGGAGGATGTTTTGTGAAAAAGAAATCTATGTTTGCGACATGGTTTGCGGCTTTGTTCTTCGTCTTCGGTTTGAGTACTGCCGCATTTGCGCATGGTCACAAGGGCCACGATTGTGCGGAGCACAAGAAGACCGAAGCTTCGGCAAAGTCGGAGTCTGGATCTGCGGCGACTGCGTCAGCCGATGCTGCGCAAGAGCAAGCTGATGGTAAGTCGGACAAGTCAGGCAAGTCTCGGTGCGATGACTGTGCTGACGGCTGTGACTGCGGGTCGGACTGTGATTGCGGCGATGGCTGCGATTGTTCGAACTGTAGTGACGGCTCCTGCGACTGTGGCAACGGCGGCTGCGACTGCGGTGACGGCTCGTGCGATTGCTCGGACGGCAGCTGTGACTGCGGCGATGGTTGCTGCGACTGCGGTGACGGTTGCGACTGCGGTGACGGTTGCGACTGCTGCTCTGATTGCTGTGACTGCTCCGATTGCGGAGAGCGCGGCAACGCTGCAGCATCTCAGGCTGTCTAACCTGTCATGAGACTGCAGCCATTTGGTTGCAGTTCAGGTCGACAATTAAGGGGCCGAAGTCTCGCGAGAACGCGAAGGCTTCGGCCCCATCTCTTTGGTGCACCGGTGGTACGGATGCACTCGCAAAACCTCGGAATCCGCAGAATCTCAGGCAATTTTTCCAGTGAAATCGCCTGCCAGATCGACATGTTTGCAATCGACTCATGAAGTGCTACGTCTACCCGGTTGAACTCAATCAATTAGACCGGTGAGGAAAACGTGTTCCAAACAAGATCAGCTATCTTTGCAGCGTTCGGGGTCAGCGCATTATTCAGGGCGCGAGGTGTTTTGGCTGCAGCGACAATACTCTCTCTCGTCTCCGGATGTGGGCAGGGCGCGCTGAATCCATTTGGTGGATCGGGCAAGAAGTCCAACACGCCAACGGTGGAGCACCTTGAGGTCACACCAGTCAATGCTCCCGGCGCAGAGGCCGACGCGGCTGAAACCGTGGCGCGTGCCGATGAGAAGATCACGGAACGTGCGGCAGGAGCAGCCAGCAGTGTCAACGAGCGGGTGCAGGGCGAGGTCGAGTTTCGGCGCGACGCAATTTTTGAGCGTGAGTTTCTCTACGGATTCGATTTGCAGTACAGCTCGGGCGCAGATGCCGAGTATGAGCTGATTCTCCAATCGCTGGCGCTTGGTCACGTGCCGGCGTTCTTTCGCCAGGTCGGCATGCGCCTGCAGTTGATCGGCGATCAAAGTCGGCTGTTTGAAAGCGACGTGAATCGTCCAGAGATTCTTCTGGCCGAGTACCGGATTGTGCGCGAAAGCCGCGACACTGTGACAGTCGTCCTTGAGACGTCTGGTGCGGTCCTGAACGAAGTGGTCAACGGCAAGGGCGCGCCAGCTCCCAAGCTGAGCTGGGTGCGCAGCATCAAGTTTGAAAATGAAGGCTCCTATCTGCTTCAAGAAACGGCCCTTCTGCTTGCCGATGGCCAGGTGCAGACCTTCATGGAAAGTCTGATGCCACGGGATTCTCTGGTCCCTGAGAATTATAGCGGTCTACTGAACGACGCTTCGGTCGAACCTCTGGCGCAGCGCTTCAGATTTCTGTCGAACGAATCGGTCTTCATGCCGCAGGATGTCGACGGTCAACAGCGCCGCGTCAAGACGGCTCTGGCCAGTCGCTACCACCTTGGCGAAAAGGGCACGATCGACTTCTACGTCACGCCCAATGTTCCTGATGAGTTTCTGCCAGCATTGAAGAGCGGTGTTGAAGGCTGGAATCGCTATTTCAAGCCGCAGCTCGGACGCAACGTGATGCGTTTCATGGGACATCTTCCTGAAGGTGTCGCCATCGGTGATCCGCGTTACAACGTGATCAACTGGGATAGCGTTGCAGAAGCCGGCGCAGCATACGAATCACAAGCTGCAGATCCAACGACCGGTATTCAGAGCCACAGCCTGGTCTACCTTCCATTCGCCTGGTACAACATTGGTGCAGATTTGTGGCGACGTCGTGTCGGCAGTTCGCTTCCTACGCCAGAAGACGTTCGACGCATCATCGAGCCGAAAGGTGCAGAGGTTGTGTTTGGGAACGGTCGTCGTATTCTCAACTGCGCGCGTTCGGCTGAGGAACTCGCGCTGCCGGTGAATGAGCTCATCTCGGCCATCAAGTCTGATGGTTCCACGAGCGCTGCCGCAGATCTGATTAGTGTCGATGAGTTTGCAAAGCGTCTCGTCGCTGCAGTTTTGCTCCACGAGGTCGGTCACAGCCTCGGTCTTGCCCACAACTTCAAGGCTTCACTCTCGTTTGACGGATCGCAGCCAATCAGTGCGGCAAATCCGACGACATGGTCGGCCATGGACTACAACTACTACCAGGCGGAAGAAGATCTCTTCGACAAGCTCGGTTCTGACGGAGGTCCAGTTCTCGAGTACGACCGCCAGATCATCAGCGCGTTGTACAACGAAGGCCGCGATATCGCGGACAGCGACCGCGTGATTCCCGCCTGCGACGACGGCGAGGCGGACAATACGGTTGGCGGCGTTGATCCTCTTTGCGTTCGCTACGACTCGGAAAAGAGTCC
>Ga0169931_10014834_pt1 | contig 10494 bp, 5 predicted proteins | sample Kivu_15m_20L_FD_129675 | JGI IMG/M metagenome (GOLD analysis project Ga0169931, IMG submission 129675) | Freshwater microbial communities from Lake Kivu, Western Province, Rwanda to study Microbial Dark Matter (Phase II) - Kivu_15m_20L... | ecosystem: Environmental > Aquatic > Freshwater > Lake ... | reverse complement strand
TATGCTAGGGTATTTCTTGAACTGATTTGTTGGGCCTTCTTCTATCCATCACAATCTTAGACACTTTCTAATAAAAAGTAATAAACTCTTTATCAATCTCTTAAATCATATATTAAAAACAAGTCTAGTTTTAACTTAAAAATCTAGAGTTTAAAATTTTAACATTAAGTTACATTATCATCACGAAGATTGTTGTTATAAGTCTAAAGAATGATGAATATCTATATCCCTATCTAAGGGCTATTAGTTTTCTTGATAATAAAATACTTACTTAGTTATGGATCTGTGGGAATTATTTTAATCGGCTGACTATCCCAAAAATAGCTGTTTATTCCCTCGTGCCCAGGATGGAGTTAATTATTTTTTAATTATAAGCTTTAAGCATGCTTTTTAGTAAACTCATCTCGTAAGAACTAAGATATTTAAGCTTTTCTGTCATTCATTTTTTAAAATTACTGACACATCTTTTTCTCTAAAACAAAAGAAGATTTTTTTTTAGACTTCAATTGCTTTTAACTTTGATTTTTAATCAATCTTGTTCTACTCCTGTATTGATCATTAAACGCATGGATATCTTGAAAAAGGCTTATCTGAAATTTTAAAGAAGCATCTTTTGTTAATATCATAAAAGTCAGTCGTTTTTTAATCTCTAACATATAAAATTTCTTACACAGAGCAGATTAAATGTATTAGGATTGATATTTTGGCTTTTAAGAGAATTTTTCTTGACTAACTGACATAATTTTGTGAATGATGTGGTTAGGAAGACGTTTTTTTACTCTCAGTCTGGCATATTGGTAAGTTTGATTAAGTCGAGTAAAAGTCAATCTCAGAGATGAAAACAATCTATTTTTTAAGCTGTTTGCTGTCCTGACTATCACACATAATACTGGTTAGTAAAATGAGAAGCTATAAGGTTCCACTTGTTGCCTAATTAGTAGTGTAGTTAAAATAACTTTTACTGCTATTATATACTCCACAATCGGGCTATTCTTTACGGCTGATGTTCAATATCTTGCAAGGCCAAATCTTATTGCTAATAGTTCGGAAGTTCTGCGTTTTCTTGAAGGTGCGAATCAGAATGAATCTGTTAGGAGCTTTAGTTCGGCTAGGAATCTTAGAGATGACTATTTTTAAGTTTTTTTGAAGGCAACTACATTTTGAATCTTTTGTAGAATCGTATTAAAGTGATATTATTAGCAATAGTCTTTATTAATTAAAACAGCTTGTATTAGCATGAACATAAAATTTAGAATCTGAGATAAAAAATATCAACAAAGGCATAGTTTTTTGTTAATATTACATATACAATCATTTTGAAATATTTACAATTTTACTAATATTTTACATTCTGGCTCTCATTTTTTAGCGACATTCTTGTAATATTTTCCATGTTTTTTTGCAAATTATTTTATTTTTAGAAATATAATCAGTTTTTTGTTTAAATTCAATCTGTTTTACAGTTTCTTGAGATTGTTTATAAAAATCTGAAGCTGATTTAGTATGATATACTAATTCAGGCTATTCTGAAGATGACTCTGAAAGTAAAGGAATATTTTAATTAAGCCTAGAAGCCTGACGAATTATTTATTAAAGTCTCTGCTTCTATTAGGCCTTAGTTTGTTCGCAGATAATCTATTCTTCTTTGGCTTTGCTGAGTCTAATAAGATCTTCTTATCTGTTAATGATTCTTTGATGAAATATTGTATTATTTTTATCTAAAAGTTGCTTTAATACCAAATCCAGCTGTTTTCTGTAAGCCTCACCTGGTCGTTTCTACTGTTTTTTGTATAATTTTGTAAAGAAAACATCTTAAATTTATTGACCTACTTTACTTGCGTGCTCAATAATATTAGAATCTTAGCCTTGGTGCAAATGCCTTTAAATTAAAGACCATTAGTCTTATGATCGTCTAATTTTGCGATCTTCTAGTATTAAAAAAATCATACGAATAATCTTACTACATTATCCCATTCTTATTTTAGCAACATCTTGAGAGCATCCTTAAAAAAACTTCGTTGATTATGTCTTTTCTATTTGCTGAAGACGATTTTTAACACTTCTAAGAGACTCAATAGGCAAATGATTGTGATAAGGGAATGACTTTTTGAGCTATTTTTATTATTGTTTTTTCTCTTTGAGTTGATTCTTTTAAAGTAAGTTTTGATCAGGCACTTATTAATTTTTCTAAGCTTCCATCTCACTTATGCAAGACAAAAAAGAATTTAATCGAGAAAGCTAACCTTGCTTTTAAAGATCTTTAAGTTAGTCAAAAGAAGATATTTTTTGATATTTTTACTCTGGCAAAGATGCAAATGATTTGCTTAGACCATTCATCTAACTATTTTTTTATCCGATCATGCGTCTATTTATATTTTTCATGTTTGTCAGCAACAAATATGATAATCTTTATTTATAAAAATCAATATGAATATATTTTTGATTGAAGTTTTAAGTTAATTAATCATTTTGAATATCAAACAGTTTCAAGATTTTAAATAGGCTCCCTTGATAGCTTTCAAACCCTACAAGGCGGTCATTTATAAATCTAAATACCTTTCTGATTGTAGCCAAGTCCTCCGCACTGCTTTATCTGGATTTATGTTGATAAATTTTGATTTTTCCAGCAAATAATACAGTTGCTCCATCATGTTTCTGATAGTTGGAACTGCAGTACCACATCCTATTTCCACTAAAACTACATCTTATTTTTCAAGATAATTTATAAATCGACTATATCGCTTTTGTTGTTACTTAGTCCTTTATCCAAGCCACTACCAGTCGTTGAACATCAATACATTAGGCCTCTGAATCTATTAGCAAGTAGAACATCGAGGTAAGTTTACACAGCTCATTGTTTAGAAATTCACTTAAGGCTAAAATGTATTGGGTGTTATTGTTTGGCATTTAGTGCATTGAAGATGATTAATACTTCCATGAACCTCATAAATTAACTCCTAATCGAATTTAGCTTTAGAAAAATGTCCATCTACATTTGAAGTTGTAACGAAATAATTGCTTTTTAGTGGCAGCTGATTGCGATGTGCCATTTCGTTCGCTATATCTTTAATTATATGAAATCCCTGATGAGGTTACTTTTCTCTGTACATATTAAGTCTAGACCCATAAAATCCCCAGAATAAGTCTGGGTGATTATAGAGAAAATTTGGATTTGCACAGTCGTAGAAATCAAATTTATTGCGATATGGAGGATAGTTATTCCAAAATCCTTCGTTTCCTCTGAAATCAGGGAGACCTGAATCTTTGCCCATACCTGCTCCGGCACCTACAATTATAGTTGTCGCTCCTTTTAGCATTTTAGACAATTTTTAAAGACCATTTACGCTCATTAACTACGTTTATTTGCTATTATAATAATAAAATTCAGATCTCTTCTTATTAATAAACTAATGAATATAAAAATCGCTTGTACTTTTGAATTTTTTGAATAATTATTTTAAAATTCTTGAATTTTTGCAGATATTTAGATATTTAATCAATAATTAAAGCACATATTTTAGTAAATGTTTATGAATTATATTATTAGATCAAGAAATCTACGATGTCGTGGGTGATGATAATTTGGAGTATCGGTAGAGCGTATAATACTTAGGAATCGCAGTAGGTCCCGTTGTAGGTTACATCTATCAGTACAAGCTAATAAGATAAAAAAAGACCGTAGGTTCGTTTTCGATAAATTTATGTGGAATGCTTCTTTTCTGTAATGTCATGAGACTAGCCTTTAGAATATTCAAATAGTATGATGTAGCTTTGCTAGTGCAGTCTAATCTTATGATCGTAATGCAGGTAAGTATTAAGCTAAATAGTTGTTTTTACTCAAACTTTGTATTGATACGATGCGAGGAGAGGGCGCTTTTGAAGCACAAAAACAATAATAGTCTAACTAACAAAAAGGATATTTTGCTAATTTTTGGAGATGGGATGTGTTTTGGAAGTATCGTAATATATAAATTATAAAGTTGCCGCATTTGCCGTTTTTAGTGCCGTAGTGCTTCTACTTTCTTTGATTTTAGAAAAAGTTGGAGCTTTAGTGGTTGGTGAACTAATAGGATTTCTTTCTTTGACTTCAGAAGTACAAATATTACTATTTAGAGTCTATTGATGCTTCCTCAAGTCATTTAAAATCACAAACAAAAAAGAGTAAAGGGCTTAAGTCATCTTCTTGTTGGACTCAATATTAGCGGAGATATCATGAAATTAGCCTATTTTATAATTCAGGTAAGTTTGACATAACTCAGGGTCAACCGATTCAGTTTGTTGTATGTGGAATATTACAAGTAATAATTGACGCTCTTGTTGTCATTCAAATCATATACTTTAAAGTATGCCACAAACAAAACAGCGCTGAGGATTAAATAGCTTAGAATCAAAAGGGAAAAATTGATCAAAAGATGTAAGAAATGCTATAGAAAAAATCAGACACTACTAATTAATAAAAATCAAATAGTCAAAAAGATAATTAGGGCTACATTTAGTTTAATTAATAAAAAAATGTATGATTATCATCTTAACTTTGTTTATTTTAATCATAAATAGTATTTATTATAATAATAATGTCAAAAAATACCGGCATCAGTACTACCTTTACTGAGAAAAAAATTATAATCAACTATTAAAAACCATTATTTACAATTTTTTGAGTTTAAATCTTCATAAAAAATATTAAAAAAAAAAAAATTTTCAAATAAAAGTTACTTTGAAATTCGTGTTTCTTATTATTAAATATTGGTTAGCTTTTGATATTTTTAATCAAATAAGATTAAGATATAAGCATATACCAAAATATATTAATATTTTTAGATTTTCCTCATCATATTATCTCCGATCATTCAAAAAAAAAACTATACCAATAAACTCATAAAGAATATCTATTTTATGAAAAAGGTCTTTTATTAATACTCGTTAGATTTTTTTAGCCTTTAATCCTTTTAATTTTCGGCTTTTCTTATATTAAATATGAGTGTTATAAGGCAAACAAAAATAGAACTAAGGCATCCGATCTGTAAATAGTAGTCTAATTAATTGCTTGATTCGAAAAGTGTGAACCAGCTCAACTAACTTTACAATACTACAAGTGAGTAAAAGAAGCAAAAAATTTCAACTTCACATCAAATAGAGTTCGAAGCAGATCCGATCATGCGAAAAAATGAAAAGTTAAAGTTGTTATTGATTGAACACGATAAAATAGGTAACGATTGGGTTCTAATTGCCTCCATTTTTCCAGGCATGTAAAACAGAAAATATATAGGTCAAGAAATGATGTTAAAAATAAATTTTACTCTGAGCTTCGTATAGGTCTTAAGCTTTTAAACAAATAATTAAGAAAGATTAAGAAAAATAAAACCTATTAGATAAAAACTCATGTTATTGGGAAGGTGATGAAGGTTTGCGGGTCATAAAATTCGGAAGAATCTAAATACTAGAAAAAATTAGTTATTTTAGCACAGAGTAAATCATAAGATATAAAGGTATCAAAAGGCGCTTATTTTAAATAGCGTATTTAGCTCCTGTGGACCAAGAACATATGTTGTAGTTATACAAAGATATTAAAACTTTTGTTATACATTAAAAATATAAAAGAATGTAGAGTAATTAAAGTATGAAATCAAGAACAAGAGCTTCTAATTTTATTGCTTAACAAAAGATCTTTAAATTTCAAAGCGATCTCAATATTAAAAATTGTTTAGAATAATCATCAAACATATATTCAAAGCTGGATTAGTTTTAGCCATATATCGAAAATCAACTTAAAGAAAATTCTTAAAAAAAAAAAATCATCTAAAAAGATATTTAATTTCAAAATATAATCTTTTAAAATACTAAAACTTAGCCAAAAAATTATCTAAGTTTTCCTTAACTTGACTAAATTTTGGCTGGAATCCAACAAAATTTTTAGTTTCAAATGAAAGAAAGTTAATAACTCCTTTATGATTAAGAAGACCAAGACTTATGTAAATTAGTATGTATACAGATCGAACTAAATTAAAATACTTAAATCCTCTCCTTTGCAATATTGACAAATTTGATTTATTGTATAGACAATGAAACATATTCTACTTCTAATAAGATTTGTATTCTCATTCTGTTAATTATATAAAGTCATTATTTATTCGATTATTTGAGGCTTCAGAAGATTCAATATTATTTTTATGAAAGGGGTCTCTACAGCTAAAAAAGCCCTCGAGCTTTTTCTAAAACATACTCCCTAAAGTAACCATGCGATCACTCGATAGTCATTCTAGACTACGCGTATAGAAAACATGTCTTAAAGAAATATTAGCGTAATGATTCGCTATATGTAAAGCTTGCAAGTTCATAGAGAATATCTCTAATTTTTTCAAATAGGAGTCGTAAGAGACCAGAAATCTAAGATCTAAAAAGTAGCTAAATATGTAGGCTTAGCGATGCCAGTTGTCCCCACTGCTTTTAATACTTCTGAAAATACTTAGGTCAAAGTAAATTACTAATCCAGGATTGATTAAAAAAACAAAGATGCTGATAAAAAATGATATTTAAAACCTGAATATTCTTAAATTACATGTTTTATAATTCTATCTATATTTGAGTTCAAATATGAAGAATGAACTGTAAAAGAAAATAGCTCAGTACCGCTAGCAAAAGGGTAAAAAGTCACAATTGAATAATATTATTTCATAGCAGTCGAAGAGATTAGAGTTATTACTAAGCGAGCAGGAAAATGATTAGCTTGGAAAGGAAAAATAATTCGCTGTATAAAACTATGCTAACGAGATAGACCTTCGACAAAAAAAATATTTCTAAGAAATGGATGAATTGCAGAACATAAAATTCAACGTCATTTAAAAAAAAGGTACTTTAGAGACGTTGTAAATGTAGCTTGGATTTCAAAAAGAAGCTGTTAGTAACAAATAGCGATAGTTTCGTAAAGAAATAGCCGGACTATAAGAGATGCTAGAGCAACTTAGAAACAGATATGAAAATTAAAAGGGCTAAAAAAAGCGTATGTAGTAGTAAAGATGCAAAAGACATATATAGCATATTTAAAAACTGACTAAAGATAACTAAGAAATGATCACTAAAAGCTAATAATTGCTTCTAAAAAGAAAAAATATTGAAAACTAAATGAAAAAAATAAAGGAAAAGTTCAATTAAGAACTAGCTAAATAAAAAAATTAATGGTCAAAAATTTAGCAGAAAAAGAAATAATAATGGTAAGTAGAAAATCTACAAAAAGTAACTGAGCTTACTCTCAAAGGCCTTTAGCCTCAAATAAATCATATAGTTTAGGGAAGCCGTCGCTAAATATCGAAAATTTAAGAAAAATATGAGTTATTGCAAAATTAGTATAAAGATGAGATGAATAAGGCCTATGAAGCAAATCTTCGATAACTTAAAAGATAAATTTTAGAAAAGGGATAATAATCAAAAAGATCAGTTGTATAGATTATGGATGGTTTGTACAGACAAAGAATTGATAAAATTGAATCTTAATACTAAAATTAAAAATTAAAATTGAAAACTAACAAATAAGGTTAATTATTGTAACTATAAGCTAAGCGAAAAAAATAGACATAATAGTTCATGTCGAAAAACAAAGATTATTTAATAAACCATCTGAGTTAAGTAAAACAGATAAAGTCTAGCTATGAAAAGTAAATTTATGATCTTTAACATTCTTTATAGAAAGAACTCTAACGCTAATAAAATTAGATAAAACAGAAATATAAGAAAAAGATTTAAGCATATGCTGAAGATCAGAAAAATTAATTAAAAAACAAGATTGATAAATTTAGAAGAAAATATGAAAAGTAAGTAATGGATAAAAAAGAAGATCTTATCGATAAAGTAGCATACGAAAACCAAATTTACTAATAAAAAACTAAAATGTAAACCAAACAAAAAGTTAAAGAATATCGAGAATAATCTTAAATACAGATAAAAAATGTGAGAAAAACACTGCAATCCATGATGACAAAAGATTAGCAAGAAAAACAAAGTCTAAAAGATTTGCAAGAAATGAGAGAAAAAGTACAAAGTTAGTATGAATAACTTAATAACGAATTCGAGTATTTAAAAAGGAGAGAAAATGATTTGCAGGGTGACGTTATAGGTCTAAAGAAAAAATAAGGTGATCTTATTCAAGAAGATGCGAAGAGTAAATAAAAAGTGCAGCTTCAATGGAATTAACAAATAGGGATTCTAAGAAAAAAAATCGATATGCTTTAGAACGATTTTTAGGTTCAAGAAAATATTATGAAATAAAAAAATTAATAAGAACAGCAAAAATATAGTCAGCTATTTATGTAATTGTAAAAAAAAAGTTTAGTTACTTTGCAAAGAATGAAAGAAGAAATACTTGCAGCGCGTGTGGAAAAGGAAAAGAAAATTGTTTAGTTAAAAAGTTTGCAATAGATGGATAAAAAATTAAAAGCTCTATAATCAAAATATCAAAAAAACTGATTAAAAAAATGCTTATTTTAGCTTATACTTAGTCCTTAAATAAATATATGATTAGATTTTATAATTTTTAATCATCAATTAGTAGGTTTAATTTGATTTACAAAATATATTTTATAATTAAACTTTTAGAATAGCATGAAACAGACAGTGACGATGTCGAACAATAAACGAACTGTGATAAACATTCCTATAAACACACTGATGGCGACCCAGCAATTAGCACCATCTTGTTCAAAAAATGATTACGAGCCAGAAATAGTAGTGATAAGCAACGATGCATGTTGCGGCAAATCTGAAAAAGCAAAGCTTTGCTAGATGGTGAAGGATCTAGAGGAAAGCTATGATAAGGATATTGGCAAGCTATAACTAGTTATTTCAAGTAAAGAACAGTAGCTTAAAAATATTAAGATAGAACATTAGAAAACCGTAGCTTAAATTCGATCAGTTTATAATAGCAAATGCTCGGCTTTTTTGAAACAAATATAATAGCTAAACAGTAAAGAATCGTAACGACAGAAATAAATTAATCTTTTAAAAAATTATTTGATAGATCGAGACCAAGAAATCCTAAGACTAAATGCATAGATGCAAAGAATTTTAAAAAATAGGTTAATTTAATTCAGGCAGACTGAATATATCGATAAAATACATTTTTTATAATCTCAAAAAAGCTTACTTGATTTGCACAACAAATAACTAGCATAAAAGTTGAATCTGATTATTCAGTAGAAATTTAAAAACGAGGACTATCTGACTGGAATAAGAATTTAGCTAGAATAAAGCATCAAAAATCTTAACAAAGATATATAAGTAAACAAGTTGAATCTAAATGAGGCGAAAAAATAAATAGAGACTCTTAAGTTGATGAATAAATCAATTAGCTAATAACTTCATTAGTGGCAGAGAAAATACAGTGTTTTGTGTAAATAATTAGAAGCAACTTAGGTTAAATTTAAGATTTTTTCTTCAAAATAAAGTTAATTTATCACTATCATGCAAGAATTTTAAACTAAAATAAATATTTTGTAATAAGTAATAAAAAAGCACGAAGAAACTTTACTAATCAAAGAAAAATAGAATTCTATTTTTACAGAAAAAATAGTATCTTTGTCTAAAGAAAATCAAGATTTTTAGTTATAGTGTCTTCGGCTCAAGGATTTATCGAGCTAAAGAGAATTTTTTATTGAAAAAATAGCTAAACTATAATAAACGATAATTTTTATAGATAATTAAAAGAATCATTTGCTGCAATAGGTAGCAAAACTGCGAATTGCTTATGAAAATAAGGAAAAAGTTTACTAAGTTAAGATTTAGAGAATAGTTGAAGGCAAGGAACAAATATAGCAACAAAAAGCTTTTATTTTCCAGCTAGAACAGCAAATCATAAAAATTATTGCGGAAAAATAATTGACTGTTGAGGAGATTCGCAGAAAACAAATAAAAATTTAAGAATTGATAAGGTCATTAAGTAAATATTAAGCTGAAATTACAGAACTTAAGGCTCAAATTCGCAAGTACTAAGGCAGTTTCAAATGGATAGTGGAAAAATAAATCAGCAAAGATATGTAAGTAGCAAACTCAACGGCCTTCGACTATCGAGTGTCAAAGGTAGCCGAATACTAACGCGAGAAAGTAGTGAATCAAGATAGACACACCTAAAAGGTTATTACATAAAATATTGCTACAGGAATTCCAGGTCTTCTAGGTGGATTTAACCCACAGCAAGAACAACCCTACTACTATTGATCACCTACTCACTTCATAACTAAAAATATTTTAAAATTAGCATTTATACAACAATATTTATCAAGATTTAGATAGCTATGATAATAGCTGTAGCAAATCAAATAAAATCTGCTGCCTGATAATAATAGAAATGTTATTTATTCTGTATGTTTGTTTGTTGACTGCTGCACAGGCTGCCATCTTCTCTAAGCTGTCATCCTTCGGTCCCAGTTAACTTACAAATAATGACTACCTAATAAGCACTTTGGGAACTTTTAGACTTACTCTTAATCCGAATACATGCCAGCT
>Ga0169931_10014833_pt1 | contig 10494 bp, 10 predicted proteins | sample Kivu_15m_20L_FD_129675 | JGI IMG/M metagenome (GOLD analysis project Ga0169931, IMG submission 129675) | Freshwater microbial communities from Lake Kivu, Western Province, Rwanda to study Microbial Dark Matter (Phase II) - Kivu_15m_20L... | ecosystem: Environmental > Aquatic > Freshwater > Lake... | reverse complement strand
GTGACCGTGGAGCCGCCAAAGGAGAAAAAGTCGCGCGGTGTCAGGTTCGAGATCGATCCGCACACCTTCAAAGTTCACCCATCCGCCAAACGTGCTGACGATCTTGCCCGCGAGTGTCGCAGTAAGATGGCGGTTGATCTCCGCCTCGCTGATCTCCACCACCGCCGCCCGCTTGATCGCAGTCTGACGCAGCATGTCGGTCAGGTCATCACTCCGGCCGTTGCCAGTCTTGGACACCTCCGGCAGATTCGCAGGCCGGTGAGCCACCCACACCGCGCCTGCCAGCGCGCTGATGACGAGCAGGCGCAGGGTCTGGAGCAGGTGGCGTTTCACGGGATGGGAGGGGATGCGTCAGTCACCTCACGCGGTCGTTCCCGCCTTCGCGGGCGCAGGAGCAGGCGTGGATGACGAACTGGCGCTGGTGGTGGTGGTGCTGCTGGAGGAGGAAGAGGATGCAGAAGCGCTCTCAGAGTCCTTCTTCGCCGCCGCCTTGTAGGAATCACTGCGGTAATCGGTGATGTAGAAGCCGTTGCCTTTGAAGATGAAGCCGGCGCCGACACCGATCTTGCGCTTCACCGGGCCGACACAGTTCTCCAGCGGGCAATCGGTGAGATGCGGGTCCTTCATGGACTGCTTGGCCTCGAACTGATGGCCGCACGTCTGGCATTCGTAATCGTAAGTGGGCATGGCTCCTGATGGGGGTCGCACGGGGTTTTTCGCGGGATCGCACGACGGGGTGGAGAGTATGCTGTGAGGCTGACGTGGCTGCAAAAGGATTTTCCCTGCCTGCCCGGCTCAGCCACGCAATCAACGCTCGACATCGGCAGGGTGGGGGATGTATTATCCGTTCATGCCTGCCACGTTGTTCCAGGAAACCGTCTTTCTGAGGAATTTGTATGCCACCCCCGCTGACTGGCAGCGTGATTTGTTTTATTCCGTGGTGCGTGCCGGGCATCTCCGCGCCGGCTTCGAGCATCGCATCGCACGTGAGACCTACCCGGGCCACGAGTTGATCTTTTGCCTCAAGGGTCGTGGCTGGGTCCAGGTCGGCGGCAAACGTCACGAGGTGGGTCCTGGGTCCCTTGTCTGGGTGAACTGTCATCATCCGCATCTCTATGGTGCTCACAATCGTGATCCCTGGGAGCTGTTTTGGCTGCGCGTGGAGGGTCGCTCGCTCGACCGCATTGCCGAGCTGCTCCAGGTGCGCTCTCAACCCGTGCTCGAGGGCATGAACGAGCAGGCAGTCATCCGTGAGTTCGAATCTGCCTTTGAATTCATGAGCGGCACACGACCAAGCGACGCCGCGCTCGCCAGCGCCGCCGTCGCCGCGCTCATCGGGCTCGCTTTCCATGTTCGTCTCTCCGAACCGGGCCTTGTCCAGCCGGAGCTTCCCACCGCCGTGGCCAAGGCGCTCGAACGCATGCGGCTCTACTTCCATCTTCCCATGCGCGTGGCCGAACTCGCCAACCTCAGCGGCATGAGCGAGAGCCATTTCAGCCGTCAGTTCAAGGCCGCCATCGGCACCAGCCCGATCGACTGGCTTCGCCGCGAACGCATCAACCAAGCGAAGCGCCGTCTCATCGAATCCGACGATCCGGTGAAGGAAATCGCCCGTCAGGTCGGCTATCACGACCAGTTTTTCTTCAGCAAGGACTTCAAGAAGATGACCAAGCTCACGCCCACGCAGTTTCGTGAGCAGGAACGGCAGCCGTGACGATCACTCGGGCAACGCCTCACGTTTCACACGCTGCTCCACCCACGCATGCGTGCGGCGAAAGATGAAATCGAGTAGCAGCGCCAGCAACGCACCTGCAAAGGCGCCGCCGATGCCGCCATAGATGGCGACCGCCCAGCTTTGGTCCGCTTTTTCGAGCAGCACACGTCCGAGCCATGCCGTCACCGCACCAGCCGGGATGCCCGCCAGCACTCCACCTTGCAGTAGAAACGCGCGCACGGCTGTCTGCGGTCGCTTGGTGAAAAAGCCCAGCGCCACCGAACTCGACACCACACCCAGCGTAAGGAGCACTGCGGCGATCGCGCATGCAAACAAACCCACGGCGATGCCGACACCGATCAGCACCAGCATGACCAGCAGCAGGATGATGCCAGGAAGTCCCATGCCGAAAGCATCAAACTCAAATCTCGAATTTCAAATCGTCATTTCATCGCCACTGTCGCGCCAATGAGCACCGCAAACACACCCCAAGCGCTCCTCGGCATGAAGCCGGAGGAAATCGCCGCTGTGTTCGCGGAGCTCGGACAGCCTGCGTTTCGCGCAAAACAGCTCGTGGAGTGGGTTTTCACCAAAAGGGCCGCCAGTTTCGACGAAATGACGAATCTGCCGAAGCCGACACGCGAAGCCCTAGCGACGCGATTTGTCACGCGTTCGATGCAAATCGCCAAAGTGACCGGTTCGGCCGACACGACGCGAAAATTCCTCCTCAAGCTGCACGATGGCCGCTATGTCGAAACCGTGCTCATCCCGGCCAATCCGGCGCTCTACGGCGGAAAGAGCGACCGGCGCACCCTCTGCGTCTCCAGCCAGGTCGGCTGCGCTTACGATTGCAAATTCTGCGCCAGCGGCCTCGCTGGCTTCACACGCAACCTCACCGCGGGCGAGATCGTGGAGCAAATCGTGCAGGTGGAGGCCCATGCGGGCGAACGCGTGGACAATCTCGTCTTCATGGGCATGGGCGAGCCGCTTGCGAACTACTCGAACGTCACCAAAGCCATCGAGATCCTCAACGCCGACTGGGGCATCGGCATCGGCGCACGCCACATGACGGTCAGCACCAGCGGACTCGCACCGCAGATCAAGAAACTCGCCGATTTCCCGCTGCAAATCCGCCTCGCCATCTCGCTGCACGGCGCCACCGACGAGGTGCGTGAAAAAATCATGCCGGTGAACCGCAAGCACAACATCGCGGAGCTGTTTGAGGCGCTCGAATACTGGAATGCACGCCGGAAGCAGTTCCTCACCTTCGAGTTCATCCTCATCGAGAACATCAACGACAGCCTCGATCAGGCCCGCGTGCTTGCGAAACGCGCCCGCAGCGTGAACGCCAAGGTCAATCTCATCCCCTACAACACCGTGGAAGGCCTGCCATGGACACGTCCCAGCGAAGCGCAGCAGGATGCCTTCCTCGATGTGCTGACCAAAGCTGGTGTCACTGCCACGTTGCGTCGCGAAAAAGGCCACGACATCGCCGCCGCGTGCGGCCAGCTCCGTTTGAAGCAGGAGACCGAACTCGGCATCATCGAATCGCCGATCCCGGCGAAGCGCATCACCATTGGAGCAGGGGCATGAAGGTCAAAGGCACGCCTTACCGCACGGTCTGGATGCCGGAGCCCGGCATCGTGCGCATCATCGACCAGCGACGCCTGCCGTGGAGCTTTGAAGTCATCGAGTTGAAATCCGTGGCCGAGGTGGCCCATGCGATTCGGGACATGGCGGTGCGTGGCGCGGGCTGCATAGGTGCGACTGCGGGCTACGGCATGGCCTTGGCGGCGTGCGAGGCACAAACCACGGCGCAACTCGCCGCGCTGGCCCATTCCTTGACCGAAACACGTCCGACGGCGGTGAATCTGGCTTGGGCGGTCAATCGTCAGCTTGCTGTGCTGAGCCATCAGCCGGTGCAGGCGTGGCCAAGCATCGCCAGACGAGAAGCGGAGGCGATTGCGAACGAAGATGCCGCTGCTTGCGCGCAAATCGGTGTGCATGGCGTTCCACTCATTCGCGAAATCGCGGCCAAAAAGCCGGGCGAAGTCGTGAATGTGCTCACGCATTGCAACGCGGGCTGGCTGGCGTTTGTCGATCACGGATCGGCCACCGCGCCGATCTATGCCGCGCATGATGCGGGCATCAAAATCCACGTCTGGGTCGATGAAACGCGTCCTCGCAACCAAGGTGCGCGACTCACCGCATGGGAGCTCGCTCAACACGGCGTTCCCCACACGGTCATCGCTGACAACACGGGCGGGCACCTCATGCAGCACGGTCTCGTCGATCTCGTCATCACCGGCGCGGACCGAGTGACGCGAAATGGCGATGTGGCGAACAAGATCGGCACCTATTTGAAGGCGCTGGCCGCGCAGGACAACGGCGTGCCGTTCTACGTGGCACTGCCATCTTCCACATTCGACTGGACCATCACCGACGGTGTCAAAAACATCCCCATCGAGCAACGTGGCGGCGAGGAAGTCGCCTGGATGGAAGGCGCGGACACCCAAGGCACGCTGCACACCGTTCGCGTCGTGCCGGCGACTTCGCCTGTCGCGAATTATGCCTTTGATGTGACGCCAGCGCGTCTCGTCACCGGTTTGATCACTGAGCGTGGTGTGTTTGCGCCCGCCGAGCAGTCGCTGTGCGACGCGTTCAGCGACGCCGTGCAGGCTTCCGCGCCGAGCTGACGCGCTTCACCGGACGCTTGATCTTCGGCTTGGCCGTGGAGGCTGCCGGAGCGGCGGTTTGTGCTTCGCGGAGAAGACGCAGTTCCTTTTCGACTTCGGCGAGACGTTTGGACGTGGCTTCCAGCTTACGCATCATGAGACGCGCCACGAATTCATAGAGCGAGGCGTGGAAATCTGGATCCTGCTCACGGGGATGGATGTCCTGGAGGAATTTTTGGTCCACCGCGAGGCAGACAGACTTCGTGGAGGCGAGCACGGAGGCAAGACGCTTGTCTTGGTTCACCAGAGCCAGCTCGCCGAAAACTTCACCAATGCGGTTGATGGCGGCGACTTTTTTCCCGCCGACACGCACCTCCAGCTCGCCAGTGAGGAGGACGTAAATGCGTGAGTCGATGCTGCCCTCCTTGATGATGCAGTCGCCCGGCTCGCACTGGAGCAGGCTGCTGGAATTCAAGACGTCATCGAGCTGCTCGTCGCTGAAACTCGCCAGCGCCGGCACAACGCGCAAGGGCGAGGGGTTCTGCCGTTCGTCATGGATGTAGGCAAATTCTTTCATCGGAATTTACCGATTCTGTCAGGATGTGGCGTTCCCGGACAAGACAAAATTTATCTCATTTTGTGACGCCCTTCACGGCGGCATCATAGGCCGGCCAGAAGCTAGCCGGCGGCTGCAAATCCTTCGCCGCCTCATCAAACCGGGTGCCGATCTCCTGCAGAGGCAAAGACTTCGCCACATCAATGCCCGCCGTGATGTTCGCCGGGGTGAAAACGAGCCGCGTGAGCTGCATGCCCTTCAAAGGCGACAAATCCGTCACCGGAGTCTCCGCGATGTGCAGGCGTTGGAGCGCAGTGCCGCTGAGCGGCGACAGGTCTTTCACTTTCGTGCGATGCAGCGTCACGCTGACCAGCGGCACGGTTTTGAGCGCACGAATGTCCTCCACCGGGCAATCCGTGAGCCAAAGCATCGTGATCGGGCACTTGGCGATGCCGGCGATGTCGCCGACCGGGCAGCCGACTGCGTTCAGCTCGGTGAGCGGCATGCCTTCCAGTGCGCCGAGATTCTCGACCGGGGTACGGCTCAGGTAGAGCTTCTCCAGCGGCATGCCGCGGATCGGCGAGAGATCGCGTACCTTCGTGTCCTCGAGGTAGAGCTCCACCAGCTTCTTGCCCTGCAGCGGTCGCAGGTCGGTGATCGGCGTCTCGCTCAAGTCGAGCGCCAGCGGCTCGATGTGCTGCAAAAACTTCACGTTGTCGATCTTCGCGCCGCGCAGGCTCAGCGCGATCACATTGCCGCCCTCGATGTTGAACTGGCCGTTCCCCTCGTAGCCCGGGTTGTGATACTTGATCTCCGTGTGCATCATCTCCTGGGTCCAATAGACCTTTTTGGGCTCCGGTTTGGCGGGAGGAGGCGTGGCAGGCTTTTCTGCGACCGGTTTGGGCGTTGGCGCAGGCTCGGGCTTTTTGGGTTCATCGCCGCAGTGAGTCAGAATCAGAGGCAGAAGAAATAGGCAATGCTTCATGCTTCCGGCATGACGGATTCGCGGGGTGGATGCAAGCAGGAAATGAAACATGAAGAGTTGATGTTCGTTGGTGGGGCGCTCATATCATCCCCATGCGTTCCGTTCTTTCGCCTCTTTTTGTCCTATTGTTCACGCTCCCGGCTTTGGCCGCCAAACCCAACGTCCTGGTCATCGTCGCCGACGATCTCGGCTACCACGACGTCGGCTTCCAAGGTTCCAAGGAGATTCCCACGCCGCATCTCGACAAACTGGCCGCACGCGGCCTGCGCTGCACGAACGGCTACGTCTCGCATCCGTTTTGCAGCCCCACGCGGGCGGGGATCATGACGGGACGCTACCAGCATCGCTTCGGGCATGAGAACAACCCCGCGTGGCTGCCGGAAAGCACCTCGGCAGGCCTTTCGCTCGCTGAGACGACGTTTCCATCGCTGATGAAGCAGGCGGGCTACACCACCGGTGCGGTCGGCAAATGGCATCTCGGCGCGCACCCGCAGTTTCACCCGAACAAGCGCGGCTTTGACGAGTACTTCGGCGCGCTCGGAGGCGGGCACGTGTATTTCCCCGGCAGCGCGGGTGGCGCGGAGTACAAGATCCCGCTGAATCGAAACGGGAAGGACGAACCGCAGACGAAATACCTCACCGATCAATTCGGTGAGGAAGCCGCGGCCTTCGTGGGCCGTCATGCCGGTGAATCGAAGCCGTGGATGCTCTACCTCGCCTTCAACGCGCCTCACACGCCGCTCGAGGCGCCGAAGGAGTGGCTCGACAAGCTGGCGCACATCCAGGAAGATAAACGCCGCACCTACGCGGCGATGGTGTGCGCGATGGATGCCGCCATCGGCGGAGTGATGTCGAAGCTCGACGAGACGAAGCAGACCGAGAACACGCTCATTTACTTCGTCAGCGACAATGGCGGCCCCAACCTCGCCGGGAAGAGCGGCACCAACTTCACCGACAACTCCCCGCTGCGCGGTGCCAAGGGCATGGTTTATGAAGGCGGCATGCGCGTGCCCTTCCTCGTGAGCTGGCCGGCGAAGATCAAAGCCGGCACCTACGACCAGCCCGTCATCGCGCTCGATTTCCTGCCCACTTCGCTTGCTGCGGCAGGATCGGCGGCTCTCACGCCGCAGAACCTCGACGGCGTGAACTTGCTGCCCTTCCTCACCGGCGAAAAGACCACCGCGCCGCACGACACGCTTTTCTGGCGCAGCGGAGGTCCCGGCGGCAACAACGCCGTGCGGCGCGGCCCCATGAAGCTCGTCCGCCTCGGCAAAGCGGAGCCTGAGCTCTACGATCTCGCCTCGGATGTCGGCGAAACGAAGAACCTCGCCGCCGAGAAGCCGGAGATCGTGAAGGAACTCACCACCGCCATCGCCGAATGGGAAAAAGGCACCATCGCACCGACCTTTGAGAGCCCGAAGGGCGGACAGCCGAAGAAGAAAAAGAAGTGATTCATCACTTGGACGGTCACTTCGAAGACGGTAGCTCCACGAATGCCGGGGTGGCTACGAAGAAACACAACGCATCCCCCTCTCCCCGCGCCTGAGGTCGCAGCTATCCTGACTGACTTCGGGGAGAGGCTGGGTGAGGGGCACACCAGACCTTGACGCCACGTCGGTTTGCCTTTCCATCTCCGTCATGCTCACACGGCTCGAAAGCATTCGTTACGAGATCAGGGGTGAACGCCTCGAACTCATTGAGTTTGCCCGCAAACAACGTCGTGAATCCACGGATGCCGAAGCCTTGCTTTGGTCCTGCCTTCGTGACCGCCGTGTGAACCGTCGGAAGTTCCGTCGTCAGCATCCAATCGAGCCCTACATCCTCGATTTCTATTGTGCCGAGCTCAAGCTCGGCATCGAGCTGGACGGAGGTCAACACAACAGCCTCGAAGGTCGTGCACATGATGAGGCGCGATGCAACTTTTTGAAGTCCAAGGGTATTGAAACCCTGCGCTTCACGAATGAAGCCATGCTGCGGGAAACAGACTCCGTGCTGAGTTTGATTTGGGACAGAACTCGCCGAATGCAGGAAGCGAAGGCCTGACCCCTCACCCAACCTCTCCCCGAAGAAAATCAGGGAACAATCTCATTGAGGGCGGGGAGAGGGGTTTCACGTGCGTTCACTTTGCTGGTAGCACTCAGTCTGGTGACGACGTTAGGTTGGGATCATGTTGAATTACCGCCTATTCCTGCTGCTCTTCTTCTGCGGGCTCGCCCACGCAGACGACTTCGATCCTGTGCGCGAGGTGGTTCGCAAGGCTGTGGCCAAGGGCAATCCCGAGGGGGCGGTTTTGCACATCGAGAGCGCAGGCAGGACAGTGACGCTCGTTGAGGGCCAGCGGGCTCTCTTGCCAGCGAAGGAGGCGATGACGGAGGACACGATCTTCGACGCGGCGTCGCTGACGAAAGTCGTGGCGACGCTGCCGAGCGTGATGCGGCTCATCGAAGAGGGAAAAATCGAGTTGGAGGCCGAGGTGAGGCGTTATGTGCCGGAGATGCGGCCAGGGATCATAATCAGGCATCTGCTGACGCACACTTCCGGCCTGCGGCCGGGAATTCCGAAGGAGCCGGCATGGTTGGGTTATGACACAGGAATCAAGCGGGCAGTCGAATCGGAGCCTGAGGGGCCGCCGGATCGCTTTTTTCGCTACTCGGACATCAATTTCATCCTGCTCGGCGAAGTCGTGCGACGCGTCAGTGGCATGAAACTCGACCAATTCGCCGCCAAACATGTGTTTGAGCCGCTGAAGATGGATTCGACGCGTTTTGTGCCTCCGGACGACTGGAAGCCACGCATCGCGCCGACGGAGAAGGATGAGAATGGCGAGATGTTGTGCGGCGTGGTGCATGATCCGACCTCGCGCAAGATGGGCGGCGTCACGGGGCACGCGGGCCTCTTCACGACTGCCGGGGATCTGGCGAAGTATGCGCGCATGATCCTCGCGGGCGGCTCAGGAGTGCTGAAGCCGGAAACGGTGAAGCTCATGACGACGCCGCACACGATTGCGACTGTGTTTGAGCGTCGCGGGCTCGGCTGGGACATCGATTCGCCGTTCAGCCGGCCGCGAGGGAAAAACTTTCCGGTCGGTTCCTTCGGCCACACGGGCTTCACGGGCACGAGTTTGTGGATCGAGCCGCAGACGAAGACGTTCATCATCTTCATGAGCTCCCGTCTGCATCCAGACGGCCAAGGCAGCGTGCGCGACTTGTATGAGGAGATCGGCACGGCGGCAGCGCAGGGCATGACCTTTGCAGCACCGACCGCGCCGCCGTGGCCACGCGATGAGAAGGAGGTGCCTACGGTGTTGAATGGCATCGATGTGCTTGTGCGGCGGAACTTTGCCGACCTAAAGGGCCTGCGTGTCGGCCTGATCACGAACCAGACCGGCATCGACGCGCAGCGGCGCAGCACGATCGATTTGCTGGCAGAAGCACCGGACGTGAAGCTGAAAAAACTCTTCAGCCCGGAGCACGGCATCCGCGGCGTGCTGGATCAGGAGAAAATCGGCGACACGAAGGACAAGAAGACCGGCCTGCCTGTGCTCAGCCTTTACGGTGAACGCCGTGCACCGTCGCCAGAGCAGCTCGCGGATCTCGACGCGCTAGTGTTCGACATCCAGGACATTGGCTGCCGCTTCTACACCTACATCGGCACGATGCGGCTGTGCATGGAGGCCGCGGCGAAGGCGCAGAAGGCGTTTTATGTGCTCGACCGCGTGAATCCGATCGGCGGACTCACCGTGGAAGGCCCCGCCGTGCTCGATGAGGAGAAACAAACGGCCACACACGCGATTCCGCTGAGCCACGGCATGACGGCGGGGGAACTGGCCGCGATGCTGAACGCCGAGCGGCAGATGAACTGCGAGGTGAAGGTCATTCCGGCCGAAGGCTGGCAGCGCGGTCTGCTTTTTGATCAAACCGGCCTGCCGTGGATCAATCCATCGCCAAACATGCGCTCGTTGAATGCCGCACTGCTCTATCCCGGCATCGGCCTGCTCGAATTCAGCGTAAGCGTGGGCCGCGGCACCGACACGCCGTTTGAGGTGCTCGGGGCGCCGTATGTGAACGATCTGCGCCTGTCCTACGAGCTCAACAAACTTGGCCTGCCCGGGGTGCAGTTCACGCCCGTGCGCTTCACACCGACGGCGAGCATCTTCAAAGGCGAGGCTTGCGGCGGCGTGCGCATCGTCATCACCGATCGTGCGGCCTTGAAGCCGGTCGAAACCGGCATCGCCATCGTCTGCACGCTGCAACGCCTGCATCCGGAGTCCTTTGCGCTCGAAAAGGTCAACACGCTGCTCAATCACAAGACGAGCCTCAAAGCCATCCGCGAAGGCCAGTCCTGGAAGAAAGTGATCGAGGCCTGGGGCACGGAGACCTCCGCCTTTGAGCTGCGGCGCAGCGGCTTCTTGAGGTATTGAGAAGAGCCACAACTTGCGAACTAGGCCGTGTTTGAAAACCTGTCGATTGGCAGAATTGGAGAGTGTATGTAGAAGGAAGCGCCGATGAAGACACAACGCTTCGCATGGTGAGGGCCGCTCAATCAGCGGCTCAAAAGAATGGTG
>Ga0169931_10014832_pt1 | contig 10495 bp, 7 predicted proteins | sample Kivu_15m_20L_FD_129675 | JGI IMG/M metagenome (GOLD analysis project Ga0169931, IMG submission 129675) | Freshwater microbial communities from Lake Kivu, Western Province, Rwanda to study Microbial Dark Matter (Phase II) - Kivu_15m_20L... | ecosystem: Environmental > Aquatic > Freshwater > Lake ... | reverse complement strand
GCGAGTTGCATCACTTGCAGCCTTGATTGCATCAGCGTGTCGAGTCCAGAGCAGCATCGCGAAGAGTGCGAACCCAACGGGAAGCGCAGGCCCCCACAGTCGAATAGACCAATCACGCTCCGACCTAACTCGTTTCACCGTTGGGAGGAAGTGAAGCATCACAATGAAAATCACCGCACCAATGAAGGTCGTGGATTTCACTGCTGCTGCGAATGCTCCAGCGACTGCCGCAAAGAGCAAATCGAGTCGACGCGGAGCATCAATTGCTCTGATCATGAAGTAGACAAAGAGCAGAGAAAAGAAAACTGCGCAATACTCAATGAGCGCGGCTCTGTTGACGATGATTGCCAACGGCGAGAAGGAAAACAACAGAACGCAGAGTGCAGAATCGCGCCTTCCCAGGAATTTCCTACCGATCAGCCACAACGGAATGAGACAGAGCGAAAACCAGATGAGTGACGCCAGCCGAGACGCTGCGTCGGATGGCAACTCGAATATTTGCATCATCCAACCGGCAGACAGTTGAAAGATGGGCATTTCGAATGGCACTTCCCACGGGTGTCCGAAGACCGGAAGCTTGGGGTGCAATAAAGTTCCCTCGCCCGTGGAGAGAGTCTCGGCTTGCCACGCAGTCTGTGTTTGCCGAAACCCGTAATACTCCACGATCGGCTGGCGAATCGTGGGGAACTGCTTCCACCAGGTGAGCGCCACGACACTGACGAGAAAGACCGTTGAATACAGCTGATGCCTTGAGATGCGCGTAGTCAACTCAATGTCTCGCCTCTACGGATGAATGCTGCATAGAAGAAGCGTGTGCTCGCTGCAATCAAACGGTACCAGAGCGAATCCCGTATGTAGTACTGTCTCCACGAAGTGGTGGTTCAGGCAATCAAGAACAGCACCGTGAGCTCACGCATCAAGAGCTCACTTCTTGTCGTGGCAGTGTTATGGCTAGCCGCCTTCAGATTGCTTGAGATTTCTTGGTTTGGATCAACAGTAACCACACTGTCTCTCGGTCTGCTCGGGGTGTTTGGGTGTGAACTAGCCAAACGCCTCGTTGGTGTGCAGTTCGGTATCGCTGTCGGTGTGGTGATCGGTTTCGGAGTTCTGGTATTCGCGGGGCAAGTTCTTCGAATTTCAGGACTCAACCGTCACTTGTCGTACTGGCTGCCACTTGGGGCTATGGCGTTGCTGTTGATCTTGTTCTCAAAGAGGCCTGCGATCCACATGAACTCACGCAGTTTTGGACTTGGGCAAGAGACGATGTTCATCCTGGCTCTCGGACTCGTTGCAATGTCCTTGGCTCATCCGTGGCTCGCACCGTTCGCGCTCGCTGTGTCAGCAAGTGATTGGCTTTCACGACGCAACAAGGCAAATCGTTGGCTACTCGGAGTCGTCAGTTGCGGCGTGGTGTTGTCATGGTATACGTCTCAGCAATTGAGGCCCGAGAAGTGGTGGTACTTCTACCAGAGCAATGATGCTCAGTTCTTCGAGTCTCTCAGTTGGTCGACAGCACGATGGACGATCTTTGATCACCCAGGGTTGGCAGGCGGTTCCATTACCAACTACCACTGGTTTACGTACACGGCTTTTGGCGTACTGAGTTCCCTGGCTGAACTTGGCCCGTGGGATGCACTCATGAAAGTCGGGATGTTGGTACTCCCCGCATTGTTTGCAAGTCTCTTTGTTCGGGCCTCAGCAGGCTTGCCAGAGCCCTTTTCGATTCGATGGATTGCAGTGGTGCTCGGCATGGTTGCTATGGAGGCAATTCGTACCGATTCCCTCGTCTTCTCAATGATTGTTGGCTTTGCGTTCCTCATCGTGGTGTTGGAGACCACGGCCTTGCCGGTAACGCGGGGTGCTACGGCGCTGTTCGTGCTGCTCTCTGCAGTGCTGGTGTTTTCCAAAGTCTCAACAGCGGCGGTACTCGGCCTTGTGCTCGTACTCTTTGCTGTGTTTTCTGCCAGACGTGCAGAACCTGTGGCATGGGTGCCCGTGGTTGTGCTTTTTGTGGTCTCCTTCGTTGCGTACCTGGTTTTTTTCCGTGGAAACGACACCCAACAGGTTGTGGATCTGAAGTTGAGTTTCAACAATTCGACAAATGAGTTGTCAGACCTGCTTGAGTCGCGTTTGCTCATTAATGCGCTGATTGTAAGCCTTATCCCGTTCGTGGTGTTGGCCAAACGACGATTGCGCGATCTCGGTGCGTCGCGTCTTGCTGTGGCGGTAGTGGCGATACTTGGGCTCATCGTGCATCTGGTCTTGGCTGGCAAGAACACGAGATACTTGGCGTTACCAGGAATCTGGCTTGTGATGTGGTTTGCTGTTCATCGACTAGATGCGGAGTTTGCATCACGAAGTGTTCACCTCAAGATCATGTGGCGGCGACTCGGTGCCGCATGTCTGGTAGTTGGCCTGATGGCTGGCTACGTGATGCCAAAAATTCTGTTGAGACTTGACTCACGATTCAATGGCGGAAATCGCGTCATGGAATTTGTCTGGGGAGTTGTCATGTCGTCTGGTGCCCTGATTGGGTTGCTTCTCCTTGTTTTTGTGTTGTATCGAGTTGCCCGACACCGCGTCACCGCTGCATTCCTACTCATGATGGTTTTGGGTGTGTTTGCCGGACAATCGACAGTGCAGTTCACCAAATTACGAAACTGGGGGCCAGGTGCCTACGAGACGGACAACCCTGGAACAGCGATCTTTGGAAACAAGAACCTGGAGGCAGTCGGTCGCTATGTTCGAAAACACACAAAGGAGAGCACAATACTTGCTTCAAATCACTTCTGTTGTTTCGGCGCGAGCTGGCAAACCTACGGTTACTCGTTAACCGAATTCAGGTATATCTCGGTAGGTCCAACGCCGACCTGGAGCAGCAAAGGGGGAGGCAATTTTCTGCTTCCGGTTTACACCGAACGACGGTTCTTGGCGCAAGGATTGGGACACCAAGGACACTCTGGCCAAAAGTCGCTTGAAGGCGATCCGTTCAGAAGGTTTCGGGTGAGCCTGGAGTTTGCCAATCGTCCTTCTCAGAAAGCGCTCAACAACTTGAAGAACTACAACGTGATGGGGTTCATCGTTAATTTGTCTCTTACCGACGTACGCGACTGGAGTGAGTTCGCAATTGAGCGGTTTCGCGCCGGAGAATTTGTGTATCTCGAATTGAAATGACCTAAACGCGCTCGGATGTGTCAGAGCGCTAGCATTTGTAGACGCAAGCGCTCGTAGCTTAATGGATAGAGCATCTGACTACGGATCAGAAGGTTGGAAGTTCGAGTCTTCCCGAGCGCGCTCCACGGCGACTCCTTATCGTCCGTCTGTTAGCTCAGTAATCTATGGCTAACTACAGAGGTATTGGTGAAATCATTGGTCTATCAAATGATTGGTTACTTGCTATTCGAGATTGAGGGAGTTACCGGAAGCAAATTGGTTTCTGGGTGTTCGCCTTGCTGTCGTGAAAGCGTTTGAAACATGTTGAGAATACCGCGAAGAGAGTCCTGAACATTGAGCAAGCCCTCAAGACCTCGATCTTGAAGCACTTGATCTACCCTGACTGCAACTGAAACTCTGTTCAATCGAGCAGCTTCTGAGACACCGCCAATACTCAAGTTTTGGTGCATCATCGTCAAGACTTGTGTCGCAAATCTTCGTCTCTACTAGGAGAGAGACAGGTCGAAGATCGTGAGTAGCCCCAAGGGCATCTCAGAGACTTGGCCCATTCTGTGTTGACTGGGAGTTTCTTAGAGATGTTCACCTATATAGTTGGATGGTCTCTTTAGATGTTTGCAATTGCGGCGAAGTCAATTGTTCTATCTCTGTCAGGATCTTTCATGAGACTAGTGATTCTTAAAAGATGCTGCAAAACTCCTTTCCTGAGTCAGTGAGATGTGCTCATGAATGGCTTGACAGATCGAGCGATCGGTCAGATCATCTTGTGTTGACTAATCGCCTTGCTATTCGGCGGGCATTGCCCATTGCCATCAGGGTGATCGGGCCAGCTGGCACTGATGGAAGCACCGAGGTATCGAGAATGTGAACAGATCCATGTCCGAACGGTCGCCCAAGATCATCCGACCAAGCTGCCAGTCGCTGTTGATCATCCAACTTGGAGGTCATGGGAATTGATGCGCCAAGATGATTACCACCACCGACTGGGAGAATTTGAAGACTTGACGGAATCAGGTGTATCCCGAGCCGCCTCAAGTTCGACTTGTGGGCTGAAACCGCCATCTTGACTTCTGCGCGACCAATCTTGGGGTCAGCTCTGACATAGATGTTGTTCGAATTTCCAGCGAAGACTCGAACTATTGAACTCTCCGACGAGTCTAAGTACCCAAGGCAGACCGCTAGATGTCCCGATACGGCTTCTCGGAGCCTCTTTGGAGTGGTATCCGCTAACTGATTGGATCCGAAGATGCGAGATTGAAGGTAGTCAGATGGCCCGTACACTTGAAAATGACTGATGCTGTCGGTTGATTGGCTTGGAGCCACCGATACCACTTCCGTGAGAGTTGTTGAATGAGCACTTGGCGAGAGATCTGTCCTAGAGAAACCACCAACAAAAAATGTTTGACTATCTTTGAGCTCCAAGCCGCTATCAATCAATCCAGATCGAATCAAGAGAGAGGCCGTTGAGATTGGTCCGGCTGCAATCAATACATGCTTAGCCCTTACAATCTTCTCAATCCCGGAGTCTCCCTGACGGACATAGACTTTGACTGAGTTACTGTGCGTATCTTCTAAGCAAACTACTTGTCCAATCAATTGTGTTACTTGACCTGTCTTGACAAGGGCCTCGAAGGTTCTGGCTGAGTTCCAGATGTGACCGTAAACGCAACCAACTTGACACAAACCGCAACTTGTACAGCCCATGTGGGGATGTTCCGTCGCTGCGCGAGGAGCTACGGCAAGTCGAGGTAGCCCCAAAGAAGCAAATGATCTAGGGCCAAGCTTCTCAAAAAACGCCTCTCCACGTGCTAGCGCTGTAAGAGGTGATGTTGAAGGAATCGGGTGCGTAAACATAGAGCCCGGATAACCCAAATCAATTGGACCGCTTTCGCCAGCGAACTTTAGTTCAGATGTCAACTCTCCGACCGCCGAGAGAATTTCTCGATATTGATCCTCTGCGTGGTTGGGCCAAGCACCTAGCGGAAACGGAAGTACTGTTGCACCCCAAACTGTAGAGAAGCCGCCGCGAGCGACCGATGCCCGCGGTGCCCCAAAAGAGTCTCGATAATCAATGCCTAAGTGACGGCTATCGTACGGAAAAGATTCACCAAAGAATTTCTTTGGTGCCATACCGCTGGAAGCTGAAGAAACCAATGAATTGCGAGCTGCAGTTGACCAGTTACTCCATTGAGTTCCCCCAAGGTCTGAAAGGAAGTCCTGCAGCTGACTTGACGGACGAAGCGATATGTCGATAACTATCACCGATCTGTTTGATTCAGCTAGAGGACCCAATGCGGCAGTTGCAGTGGGACCGCTACCTATCAAAAGAAAATCATAGTCTGCCACGACCTCAAGATACACTGATGTTCATGCGTGTTGCAGTTACTGGCGCAACTGGATTCATCGCAGGACAACTAAAGACCCACCTTGCCCCCAATGGGCATGAGGTAATTGCCTTATCAAGACGGCGTCCAAGTGACTGGGATGACTGGCGTCACTACACGCTCGACATGCCAGCTTCAAAAATTGATCTCGCCGATGCAGAAGTTGTAATTCATTGCGCCTACGACATGAGAGCACGAGGGACTGATCATTTAGTCATCAACGCCAACTCAGCAGTTGAGATTGCTGAGGCCTGTCGACAGACGGGAGCTCGCTTGCTTTATGTCAGTTCAGTCGTAGCTGCGGTCCCAGACGCTAGTTGGTATGCAAAAACCAAAAGAAATTGCGAGATATCCATCGAACAGGCGGAAGGGGTGAACATACGTCTAGGTTTACTTAAGGACTCGGACTTCGACCCATTTGCGAAGAAGCTCGTTGGTATTTCTAAACGATTCTCAGTCCCATTAATACCGGTACCGAAGGGTTGGGTCTGGCAGTCCACGCTTGCTGAATTCTTTGCAACCGTCGAGCAACTTGTGAGTCAATTCTCAGAGGCAAAGTATGTCTGGTTAGGGGGTAGTCGACCCGTAAGTTTTGGAGATCACGTGAGAGATGTCTTCAAATCTTCTGGCATGAAACGTAAGGTGATTGAGTTGCCGCTGTGGTTTTTTCTACTTGTGTTCCATGTTGCTGAACTGTTTTCAGGCAAGCGAGGGGTGTTTTCTACGGATGCACTCCGAGCGTTAGGAGAAAAAGCGTCCAAGATCGTTTCTCCAGTTTCCGGAGACAAGAAAGTACCCATCTGACTCGACTTCTCGGGTTCGTTTCGACCGGTTGCATCGCGACCCCCAAGCCACTCATAGTTTTTAGCCACTTGGGCGTGTGCCCCACTGCTTAGGTACGACATTCCAAAAAGCGATCAATAGTGATAACTATTGGCAATAATCAATCAAGTCCAAATCCGTGCTACAACCCTCAAGCCCTACATTGGGATTGTGAATCTGAGCTTTCTACAAGAAACGAGATCCGTACGATAAACGCAACCTAAGTGCGCCACGTCAAGATTAAGATGGAAAGTCGTTAGCCATGTACACGCTTCAGCAGTGTGACAGCAGTTGGATCAATATAGGGTGAGTCAGAAATGAAAGCTGACATTCAGCGTCGGGCAATTGAGGTATCCATTCTGACAATTGCTGTGGCAGTTTCTCTTCTTGTTCTGAATAAGCCTCCCGTATATGAAGGGAACTTTCTCGGTGATGATCTACAGATGTGGGGTGGTCACTTAGATGGATCGTATGCGTCCAATTTGCAAGAGTCATTACGAAATACTGGGATAGATAAGTGGCGACCGGTCAATACGACAGCAATGTTTCTCGTATTTCGCATTCTTGGAGATTCGTACATTAATTTCTATTGGTTCGGCACCGCATTGGTTGCTGTAATCATGGTTGGCTTCTATATGATTTGTAGAGTGTTGACTGGATGGAGTCAACATCAGAGGAAGACCATTCCCCTCGTTGGCGCTGTTGTAGTTGGAACGTCGCCATTCACATTTGCCGGTAGAGCAGGTGTAATCGGATTCCTAGAGTTCGCACCAATCATTTGCTGTCTGGCGGCGTTCCACTTGTATCAATCTGCAAGGCGTCAGGGAAGTCGCCTGTTGGTCGTTTACAGCGCAATCGTCGCCTTGATTAGCGGTCTGATTCATGAGAGATATCTCGCTTTCTCCCTAGCTCTAGCACTAGCAATTTTCATTTATGGCCGTAAGGAGGTCAAGTTTCGTGGATTCTGGTTGCTGTACCTTGCGAACATTGGCTTTTATGTTTTTGTTTCGTCGATTGTTCTCGATTTGAACGCTCTCAGGGGGGGAGGCGAGGTGCCACTATCGGCCTCAATTGGGTCATGGATTCCGTACAGACTCGTTTTCTCAACTCTTCATCTGTTTGGTGCCGCAGGTGGAGAGACTGTGTATTTTGACAGCTCCACTCCTACTCACTTCGCGGTCAGTGATGGCTTCGCGAGAAACTACTCTCTTGTCTTCCCCATCGCCCTTACATCAATCTTCTTGGTTTCAGTCGCTTATGGCATAGTTCAGTGGAAAAAATCTAGACATCAGAAGTTTCGAAAGACCGCGCCAACAGCTTCGGTAGAGGCTCTCGTTATTGCTTTTGCATTACTTGTTCCTTCTGCGACCGTGGTTGAACGGATAGAGACGCGCTGGCTGTTCGGATCCCTCGTTTTCTTGTGTCTAGCAGTTGTTTTAACATCCAACTTGGTTAATCCGATTCCTGTTGTTCTCGCCACCTCGTTTTTCTGCGCACTCCTCATTTCGAATGTCTCTCATCGTGACTCGTATGAGAAGTTTGATTTCTGGAAGTTTAGAACTGAACAAGTTGTGAACTCAGTGAAGTCAAATGCTCCACGTTCTGGTCGATGGAACGTAGTAATTCATCTTCCACGTCTTCCACTCGAGAATAAAGAAGATTTATCAGCAATGGCAATGAGTGAGGGATCGCCGCGCGCAAAGCGAGTGAACACGATTTCGGAGGAGAACAACGATCTATCATTCTTAATTTGGGCGCTCGGTTACGGAAATGATGAGCCGTTTCAGCCACTAGAAAATTCACCAGAGCTGATAACTTTCGCGTTCGAAGAAACTGGAATCAGTAATTGTCCGCGACCCTGTCTGATCGTAAGCGTGCAGGATGACGGCAACGTCCCGTTTGATGTGAGAAGATTTGAGTTTCAACGAGTTAGTGCCCGTTGGCTATAACCGTTGTCTCCGGATCAGACAGTTGGAAGTCCTGATCCTGAGTGCGCAAGACTACTTTCGCCAAACACGGTGGCTGAAACGCCATTGTTCACTCACCTTGACAACACGACGACGTATTGAGGTGGGCCAGAGAGACTGCAGTCCTGAGGCGATGGCCGCGACTTCCTCCTCATCTTCAGAAGGCCACACCTGAGTTACCACGACTGCTGATTCTGTAAATCGCTCACTCACAAAGGGATGTTTCCGTGCTTGCGTTGCGGCGACTCATCGTGCTTGGTGCGCAATACACGTAACCCTTCAACGAGCTTGATTCGTGTCTCGGCGGGGTCTATGACATCGTCAACGAAGCCTCGTTCTGCGGCAATATAAGGGTTTGCGTATTTCTCGGTGTAGTCCGCGACAAGTTGGGCGCGTCGAGCAGTGGGGTCGGCAGCCTGTTGCAGTTCGCGTCGGTACACGATCTCCACTGCTCCTTGCGGGCCCATCACAGCCAACTCGGCTGTTGGCCACGCATACGCAAGGTCGGCACCAATCGACTTGGAGTTCATTACTACGTAGGCACCGCCGTAGGCCTTGCGAGTAATCACCTGAATGCGCGGCACCGTCGCCTCGCAGTAGGCGTACAGCAACTTCGCACCGTGGCGAATGATGCCCCCATATTCCTGGTCGACACCAGGCAAAAAACCTGGCACGTCGACGAACGTCACGATGGGAATGTTGAATGCATCGCAGGTGCGCACGAATCGCGCTGCCTTCTCGCTCGACTCGATATCGAGTACACCGGCGAGCACCATCGGCTGGTTGCCGACGATGCCTACTGAGTGGCCGTCTATCCGCGAGAAACCACAGACGATGCTCTTGGCCCAATTTGGGAAGTACTCAAAGAACTCTCCGTCATCAACTACTTCGCTGATCACCCTCTTCATGTCGTACGGCATATTCGGCGACGCCGGCAAGATGGTGCGTAGCGACTCGCATCGTCGCGACGGGTCATCGCTGGAAGGGCTCTGGGGTGGTGCAGAGAGATTGTTCTGCGGCAAGAAGCTCAGCAAGTAGCGCACGTCAGCGAGGCAAGCGTGCTCGTCGGTTGAAACGAACGTGGCGACCCCGCTCTTTGATGCGTGGCTGGCTGCGCCACCAAGTTCCTCAAGAGTCACATCTTCGCCGGTCACCGTCTTCACCACATCGGGCCCGGTGATGAACATGTGGCTGGTCTCGCGCACCATAAAAATGAAGTCGGTCATCGCCGGCGAATACACGGCCCCACCCGCACACGGCCCCAGAATCACTGAAATTTGCGGTATCACTCCCGACGACTGCACGTTGCGCCAGAAGATGCCGCCGTAACTGGCGAGCGACACCACACCTTCTTGAATCCGTGCTCCAGCACCATCATTGAGCCCGATCACCGGCGCCCCGGTCTTGAGCGCGAGATCCATCAACTTATGGATTTTCTCGGCAAACACCTCGCCTAGAGCCCCACCGAACACCGTGAAGTCTTGGCTGTAGACGAAGACCTGTCGACCGTCGACAGTGCCCCAGCCAGTGACGACGCCATCGGTGTATGGTCGCTCTTCGAGCCCCGCCGTGTGTGCTCGGTGCCGCGCGAGCAGATCAAGTTCGTGAAAACTGCCGGGATCAAGCAAGGCGTCGATTCGCTCGCGGGCAAGCAGTTTACCCTTTTCGTGCTGGCGCTCAATGGCCCTTGGCGAGCCGGCGTTTCGCGCTTCTTGCTTACGCGCCTCTAAGTCGGCAAGCTTGTCGGCGATGGGGTTCGAAGCCACGAGACGACGCTAGTTGTTAGCCACCACCAAGGGTTGTCTGAGTGTTGATCAGCGATTCAGTGATGGTGATAGTGGTTCCAAGCGGTGTGAGATCACCAGTGGTGGTGGTGCCAACGATTTCAACATTCCACACTCCAGGCACTGGGAACGTCAACCCACCATCAACAGGCGCCACTGCTGCCCCCGGATACTTGATCGGCACGATGAGATTGATGCCCGCATAGCCCTCGGCTTGTGGCACGAGCCGAACTTCGAAGTTGTTGATTCGCTCCGGCTCGAGAAGTTCCACCCGCATCGCATTTGCACCTGTCGTAAGCGGCGTGAGCGATAGCACCACATGGAAGCGGTCGTTCTGCAGTTCTTCGCGGTACAAGTAACTGGCCGT
>Ga0169931_10014831_pt1 | contig 10495 bp, 8 predicted proteins | sample Kivu_15m_20L_FD_129675 | JGI IMG/M metagenome (GOLD analysis project Ga0169931, IMG submission 129675) | Freshwater microbial communities from Lake Kivu, Western Province, Rwanda to study Microbial Dark Matter (Phase II) - Kivu_15m_20L... | ecosystem: Environmental > Aquatic > Freshwater > Lake ... | reverse complement strand
GTGCGGCGGCACCGTGGTCGCCATGCCGACGGCGATGCCGTTGGCGCCATTGACCAGGAGGTTGGGGAACTGCGCCGGGAGGACGATCGGCTCGACCGTCTGGTCGTCGTAGGTCGGCTGGAACTCGACCGTGTCCTTGTCGATGTCGGCGAGCAGCGAGCCCGCCGCGCGGTGCAGCCGCGCCTCGGTGTAGCGCATCGCCGCCGGCGGATCGCCGTCCATGGAGCCGAAATTGCCCTGGCCCTCGATGAGCGGCAGCCGCATCGAGAAGTCCTGCGCCATGCGCACGAGCGCGTCGTAGATCGCCGCGTCGCCATGCGGGTGGTACTTGCCCATGACGTCGCCGACCACGCGCGCGGACTTGCGGAACGGCCTGGTCCAGTCGTAGCCCGCCTCGTTCATCGCGTAGAGGATGCGGCGGTGGACCGGCTTGAGGCCGTCGCGGACGTCGGGAAGCGCTCGCGCCACGATCACGCTCATGGCGTAATCGAGGTAGGAGCGCTTCATCTCCTCTTCGATCGTGATCGGGGCGATGTCGCCCGGCTGGGAGCCCGACGTTTCGGTCACTTCTTGCCTGCGGGAGGTGCCTGGAAAGGACGCTGGATCCCAGCGATTCGACGCCCCCGGAAATTAGCAAGAAGCCCGTCGGAGCGGCAACGAGGAACCGCTCCAAAGGGCTGAAAATCCGGCGTTTTCATCACCTCCGGGCGATCGCCGCGGAGGGGTGTCCGCGAGCTCAGAACGGGATGTCGTCGTCCATGTCGCCCTTGCGCGGGCGCGCCGCCGGGCGACCACCGGAGGAGGACGGCGAGGACATGCCGCCGCCCGCGTCGTCGTAGCCGCCGGAGTCGCCCGTCCCGCCGCCCCCGCCGCCGCCGCCGCGGCTGTCGAGCAGGGTCAGCTCGCCGCGGAACTGGCGCAGCACGACTTCCGTCGCGTAGCGCTCGTTGCCGTCCTTGTCGTTGTACTTGCGGGTCTCGAGCTGGCCCTCGATGTAGACCTTCGATCCCTTCTTCAGGTAGCGCTCGGCGATCGTGACGAGGTTGTCGTTGAAGATCGCGACGGAGTGCCACTCCGTGCGGTCCTTGCGCTCCCCGGTGGCCTTGTCCTTCCACGACTCGGTGGTCGCGAGGCGGAGATTGCAGACGCGGCCGCCGTTCTGGAACGACCGGACCTCGGGATCCTTGCCGAGGTTCCCGATCAGGATGACTTTGTTGACGCTGCCGGCCATGCGCGGGTCCTTTCTCGACCGTGGGACGCCGCGCGCCCGGCTGGGGCGTCGCGCGGCTCGAAACGAGGAACGGGACGATAGGCGCGCGACGCCAGGAATGCCAGAACGATTCGGGAACCCGGCGGGCTAGCACGACCGCATGAGGGGCATGCAGCATTGGTGGGTAGGCTTGCGCCGACCGGCCTATATTCTCGCGCCCGCCCCTCCCCGGGGGCCTGGCGCGAGCGAGACGAGGACGATGGCTTCGAGGCAGCAAGACACCGCGCGGCCGGCGCGCGCCCAGATCGTCGTGCGCGGCGCCCGCGAGCACAATCTCAAGTCCGTCGACGTGTCGATGCCGCGCGACGCGCTCGTCGTGATCACGGGCGTCTCGGGCTCGGGCAAGTCGTCGCTCGCCTTCGACACGATCTACGCCGAGGGGCAGCGTCGCTACGTCGAGAGCCTCTCGGCCTATGCGAGGCAGTTCCTCGAGCTGATGCAGAAGCCGGACGTCGATTCAATCGACGGCCTCTCGCCCGCGATCTCGATCGAGCAGAAGACCACCTCGCGCAACCCGCGCTCGACGGTCGGCACGGTGACCGAGATCTACGACTACATGCGCCTGCTCTTCGCGCGCGTCGGCATCCCCTACTCGCCGGCCACCGGCCAGCCGATCGAAGCCCAGACGATCACGCAGATGGTCGATCGAGTCCTGGCGATGAAGGAGGGCACGCGCCTCTACCTCCTCGCTCCGATGATCCGCGGTAGGAAGGGCGAGTATCGCAAGGAACTGCAGGACCTGCAGAAGCGCGGCTTCCAGCGCGTGAAGGTGGACGGCAGGCTGCACGAGATCGACGCGGTCCCCGCACTCGACAAGAAGCGCAAGCACGACATCGAGGTCGTCGTCGACCGCGTCGTCGTGCGCCCCGACCTCGGCAACCGGCTCGCGGATTCGCTGGAGACCGCGCTGGGCCTCGCCGACGGCATCGTCCACGCGGAGAACGCGGACACCGGCGAGGTCACGGTCTTCTCGTCGAAGTTCGCCTGCCCCGTCTCCGGCTTCACTATCCCGGAGATCGAGCCGCGCCTCTTCTCGTTCAATTCGCCGCATGGTGCCTGCCCGTCCTGCGACGGCCTGGGCGTGAACCTCCATTTCGACCCCGACCTCGTCGTCCCCGATCCCTCGCTGTCGCTGAAGGACGGCGCGATCGCGCCCTGGGCCGTGACGCCCTCGCCCTACTACGAGCAGACGCTGGAGAGCCTCGCGAGGCACCTGCGGATCTCCACCGCCACCCCCTTCGGCGAACTCAGGAAGGCCGCGCAGGACGCGATCCTCTTCGGCACCGGCGGCGAGGCGGTCGAGATGACCTTCTCCGACGGGTTGCGCAGCTACGCGACGTCGAAGCCATTCGAGGGCGTGGTGCCCAACCTCGACCGGCGCTGGAAGGAGACCGACAGCGCCTGGTTGCGCGAGGAACTCGGCCGGTTCCAGGCCTCGCGCCCCTGCGCCGCCTGCGGCGGGCACAGGCTGAAGCCGGAGGCGCTCGCGGTGGCGGTCGACGGCCTCCATCTCGGCGAGGTCGCCGAGATGTCCATCGAGCGCGCCTCGGCGTGGTTCTCCGCGCTCGGGGCGCGTCTCACGCCCAAGCGTCGCGAGATCGCCGCGCGCATCCTCAAGGAGATCAACGAACGGCTCGGCTTCCTCGTGAACGTGGGCCTCGAGTACCTGACGCTCGCGCGGTCCTCGGGAACGCTGTCCGGAGGCGAGAGCCAGCGCATCCGCCTCGCCTCGCAGATCGGCTCGGGCCTGACCGGCGTGCTCTACGTCCTCGACGAGCCGTCGATCGGGCTGCACCAGCGCGACAACGCTCGGCTGCTCGCCACGCTCAAGCGGCTGCGCGACCTCGGCAACACGGTGATCGTCGTCGAGCACGACGAGGAGGCGATCCGCGAGGCGGACCATCTCGTCGACATGGGGCCGGCCGCCGGCGCGAATGGCGGGCGCGTCATCGCGAGCGGCAGGCCCGAGGACGTCCTGCGCGTTCCCGAGAGCGTGACCGGACAGTACCTCACGGGCTTCCGCCAGATCGCCGTGCCGCGCCAGCGCCGCGAGGGGCATCGCGGGCAGCGCATCCGCGTGCGCGGCGCGCGCGGCAACAACCTCAAGGACGTCAGCGTCGACATCCCGCTCGGCACGCTAGCCTGCGTGACCGGCGTGTCGGGCGGTGGCAAGTCGACGCTCGTGATCGAGACGCTCTACAAGGCGCTGGCGCGGCGCCTGATGGGCACGCGCGACCAGCCGGCGCCGCATGACGGGATCGACGGAGTCGAGCACCTCGACAAGATCATCGACATCGACCAGTCGCCGATCGGGCGCACGCCGCGCTCCAACCCCGCCACCTATACCGGCGCCTTCACGCCGATCCGCGACTGGTTCGCGGGCCTGCCCGAGGCGCAGGCACGCGGCTACAAGCCCGGCCGCTTCTCGTTCAACGTGAAGGGCGGGCGCTGCGAGACCTGCCAGGGCGACGGCGTGATCAAGATCGAGATGCATTTCCTGCCCGACGTCTACGTCACCTGCGATGCCTGCCACGGCAAGCGCTACAACCGGGAGACGCTCGAGGTCGCCTTCAAGGGCAAGTCGATCGCGGACGTTCTGGAGATGACCGTCGACGAGGCCGCGGAGTTCTTCCAGGCCGTGCCCGCGATCCGCGAGAAGATGCAGACGCTGCAGCGCGTCGGCCTCGGCTACATCCATGTCGGCCAGCAGGCGACGACGCTCTCGGGCGGCGAGGCGCAGCGCGTCAAGCTCGCGAAGGAGCTGTCGCGGCGCGCGACGGGCCGCACGATGTACATCCTCGACGAGCCGACGACCGGCCTGCATGTCGCCGACGTCGACAAGCTGCTCGAGGTCCTGCACGCCCTCGTCGAGGGCGGCAACACCGTGGTGGTGATCGAGCACAACCTCGAGGTCATCAAGACGGCCGACCACGTCGTCGATCTCGGGCCCGAGGGCGGCGACAAGGGCGGGCGCGTCGTCGCCTCCGGCACGCCCGAGGACGTCGTGCGCGTGCGCGAGAGCCATACCGGCCGCTACCTCGCGCCGTATCTCTCGAAGCGCCGCGCCGCGCCGCCCGCGCGCAAGGCGACGTGACGCCCGCCCCTCGCCGCCTCGCCCTGGCCGCGCTGCTGGCCTTCCTGCCGGCCCATGCGCCGGCCGGCGAGGAGTATCCGGACTGCGCGCCGCTGGCCGCCGTGCTCGACCAGGCGCCATCGCGCTTCGCCGCGCTGGCAGGACCCGAATACTCGACGCGCTTCGACGCGCGGCGGGCGAAGACCACGCTGCCCGGCTTCGATTCCTGCTGGGTCGACGACGTGACGAGGTCATTCTGGTGCCTGCGCCAGTCGTCGAGCCCGGCCGAGGCGGGGAAGGAGGCTGCGGCGCAGGCGGAGCGCGTGGAGCGCTGCTGGCCCGGCGTGCCGACGCGGCAGGACATCGAGCGCGGCGACGACGGGGTGACGCGGCTGGTGCAGGACTGGATGGTCCGCGGCGGGACGCGCCTGCGCCTCGTCCAGCGCAAGCCAACCGCCGGGGCGGGCCTTGGCTCGGTCTTCCTCTACCTGTACTGAGCGCCGGCGGGCCGGCCATTCACATCGGCTGCCGGGCGCGCCACTCCGCGACCTTCTCGCCGGCCTCTGCCATGTCGGACGGCGTCAGCTTCTTGGCGAGCTCGCCCTTGAGGCGCGTCGCCGCCATCCGCGTGTCGCCCTCCGCGCGCTGCTCCGCGAAGCTCGCGGCGGCATAGGCGTCGACCAGGTCGGCGCGGCGCGCGTCCGCTGCGTCGTTGACCTCCTGCGCGCGGCGGACGAGCGCGAGCGGCTCGCCCGCGGCGAGCGCCTTCTCGTTCCAGGCCTTCGCCGCCTCGGGGTCGGCGGAGGCGCCCACGCCGTCGCGCAGGCGCTCGGAGAGCAGCGCCTGGGCGCGGGTGTCGCCGAGCTCGGCAGCGTGGCGCACCCACTGCGTGGCGCGCTCGCGGTTGCGCGGCAGCTCCAGCCCCTCGTCGTGGAGCCGCGCGAGGCTCATCATCGACGGCGTGTGGCCGCCGACGGCCGCGCGCTCGAGCCACTGGATGGAGCGCTTGCGGTCGACCGGGACGCCGTCGCCCCTGGCATAGGCCTGGGCGAGCGCGAACTGGGATTCGCCGTGGCCGCGCGCCGCGGCGAGGGAGAACCAGCGCGCGGATTCCGCCAGGTTCCGCGTCACCGGTCCTAGGCCATGGAAGGACATCAGGCCGAGCATGTACTGCGCCCGGGGGTCGCCGGCATGCGCGGCGGGCAGGCCCACGAGATACGCTGACGAGAAATTGCCCCGGCGGAAATAGGCATCCGCGAGTTCGTAGCCGCGCGTGGAGGCGGGCTCCGCGAGGGCCGGCGCCGCCGTCGCGGCGCACAGCCCCGCGATGACGAGGGCTTTCAGGTTCATCGGCGCGGAGGATCGCGCCGCGCCGCGAAGAAAGCGTTAACCGCGTCGCGCCGGCCGAGGCCGCTTGGCGACCCGCTTCGGCGCGCGCTTGGCGGGCTTGCGCGCGGTCCGCGCGGCGCGGACGGGGGCCGCGGCGAGCGCCTCGATCTCGATCAGGTACTCGGGCGCCGCGAGCGCGGCCACCACGAGCAGGGTCGAGGCCGGTCGGTGCTCGCCGAGATGGCGCAGGCGCACCGCCCTGCTCTCGCCGACATGGGCGGCATCGACGAGGAAGGTGTTCACGCGCACGAGGTCGCCGATCCCCATCCCGGCCGCGGCGAGGATCGCCTCGATGTTGCGCCAGACATTCTCAGCCTGATCGGCGATGCCCGCGGGCAGCTTGCCGTCCGGCGACAGGCCCACCTGCCCGCTGACATGGAGCTGGCGCATGCCGGGCGACGTCTCGACGCCATGGGTGTAGCGCCCGATCGGCGCGGCGATCGAAGCGGGGTTCAGGTATCGGACCATCTCGGCCTCCTCCGTTCCAGGTGCGGCGCGGCCACGGGCGGCGCCATCGTCGTTGCCGCGGCGCGCCGCGCTGCCCTATCTAGCTCCCCCATGACCTCTCCTGTCCACGTCGTCGGCGGTGGCCTCGCCGGATCCGAGGCCGCCTGGCAGCTCGCCAGCCGCGGCGTGCCCGTCGTCCTGCACGAGATGCGCCCGGTACGGACGACCGACGCCCACGCGACCTCGGACCTCGCGGAGCTCGTCTGCTCGAACTCCCTGCGATCCGACGACGCGGAGACGAGCGCCGTCGGCCTGCTCCACGCCGAGCTCCGCCGCGGCGCCTCGATCGTCATGCGCGCCGCCGACGCGAACCAGGTCCCGGCGGGCTCGGCGCTGGCCGTCGACCGCACCGGCTTCGCCGCCGCGATCACGCGCGAGCTCGAGGCGCATCCGCTGGTCGATATCCACCGCGAGGAGGTCGCGGGCCTGCCGCCGGCGTCCTGGGACAGCGTCATCCTCGCGACCGGGCCGCTCACGTCCCCTGCCCTCGCCGCGGCGATCGGATCGCTGACCGGGCAGGATTCGCTGGCCTTCTTCGACGCGATCGCGCCGATCGTCCATCGCGACAGCATCGACTTCGACGTCGCGTGGATGCAGTCGCGCTGGGACAAGCCGGGGCCGTCGGGCGACCGCGCGGCCTACGTGAACTGCCCGATGGAGAAGGACGAGTACCGCGCCTTCGTCGCCGCGCTGGTCGATGGCGAGAAGACGGAATTCAAGGAGTGGGAACGCGACACGCCCTATTTCGAGGGCTGCCTGCCGATCGAGGTGATGGCCGCGCGCGGGCCGGACACGCTGCGCTTCGGGCCGATGAAGCCCGTGGGCCTGGTCGACCCGCGCAGCGGCCGCCGGCCCTTTGCCGTCGTGCAGCTGCGCCAGGACAACGCGCTGGGCACGCTCTATAACATCGTCGGGTTCCAGACGAAGCTGAAGCATGCCGAGCAGGTGCGCGTGTTCCGGACCGTGCCGGGCCTCGGCCGCGCCGAGTTCGCGCGGCTCGGCGGGCTGCATCGCAACACCTTCATCAATTCGCCGCGGCTCCTCGACGGCACGTTGCGCCTGCGCGCCCAGCCGCGCCTGCGCTTCGCCGGCCAGGTGACGGGCGTCGAGGGCTATGTCGAGAGCGCCGCGATCGGCATGCTCGCCGGCATCTTCGCCGCCGCGGAGCGCGCGGGGCGCGACCCCGCGCCGCCACCGCCGACCACGGCGCTCGGCGCCCTGCTCGGGCACGTGACCGGCGGCGCGGACAGCGCGACCTTCCAGCCGATGAACTGCAATTTCGGCCTCTTCCCGCCGCTGCCGGAGGACGCCGACGTCGACGCGAAGGGCCGCCCGCGCATCCGGGGCACCGACCGTCGCAGGCTCGTGACGGGGCGCGCGCTGCGCGAGGTCGACGCCTGGTTCTCCGCCGGGGCCTGACCGGCCCGGGTCACCAGGTCCCGAGCAGCCGCGCGATCGCAAGGCGCATGGGAGCGAGCGGCGCGGGCGCCGCGACGCGCGGGTCGAAGACGTCGTGCCCCGCGGCCGCCAGCGTCGCGAGGTGCATGCGGCCGAGCACGCGCAGCCCCGAGACGGCGTAGCCGTCGCGCGGCAAGCGCCGCCGCCCGACGGAGGCGAAGCCCGCCTCGGCCGCATGCGCGACCTCCCGGGCGAGCGCGACGCCCTTGCGCCCGGCGCGACCGGCGAACCAGGCCTCGTGGTCGATGCCCGCGCGCGCGAACCCGGCGGACGGCAGGGGGCAGCGGCGCGTCGCCGCGAGATGCGGCGTGGCGCGAAGCAATCCCACGAGCGCCCAGGCGGTGCCCATCCGGCGCGCGGCATCGATGGCCGCGGGCGAGGAGCCGGTCGCCGATGTGCGCAGCATCGCCTCCGCGAGGCCGCCCGAGCTGCGCTCCGCGTAGGCGAAGAGCTCCCCGATGTCCGCGAAGGGCCAGTCCTCGATGTCCTTCTCGCGGGCATCCAACATGGCGCCGAGGATCGGCTCCAGCGCCGGGTCGCGCGCCAGCGTCGCGACGAGCGCGCGGCAGACGGGATGCGCGCGCGGCGCGCCCGCCTTCGCCTCGGAGAGGGCATCGCGCCACCATTGGAGCCGGACCAGCGCCATGTGCGGCTCGCGCGCCAGCTCGCGGACCCGGCCGAGCTCGGTCGCGAAGGCGACGAGGGCAAGCAGCGCGGGCCGGGCCGCCGCGGGCGCGAAGAGCGTGCACAGCCAGCGCTCCCGGTCGAAGCGCCGGGCGATGTCCTCGCAATAGCGAATCTCGTCGCCGCCCATCACGCCGGGCTATATAGCCGTCCCGACCGACATGGCCATCGCCACTCCGGACAGGATCGACGCCGCGCGCGCCGGGGAGAACTTCCCGGTCGCCTCGCGCCTCGTCGCGCCGGCGCTGCGCCACGCGGTCCTCGCCTTCTATCGCGTCGCGCGCGGCGCCGACGACGTCGCGGACGATCCGTCCCTCTTGCCGGAGGCGAAGTCCGCGCGACTCGCCGAGCTCGACGCCTTGCTGTCCGGCGCGGCCGAGCCCGGGCACGCCGACGCGCTGGGCGCGGATTGCGTCGCGCTGCGCCGCACCTGCGCGCTCCATGCCGTCGATGTGCGGCATGCACGCCACCTGCTCCAGGCCTTCCAGGCCGACGCCGCGTCGCGCGGCTGCCGGGGCTGGAGCGACCTCCTCGCCTACTGCCGCTACTCCGCCGTGCCCGTCGGGCGCTTCCTCCTGGACCTGCACGGCGAGGGAAAGGACGCGCGCGAGGCATCCGACCGGCTGTGCACGGCGCTGCAGGTCCTCAACCACCTGCAGGATTGCGGCGCCGACTGGACGCGCCTGCGACGCTGCTACCTGCCGCAGGACTGGCTCGCCGCAGAGGGTGCCTCCACCGCGGACCTAGGGGCGAGGTCGTGCTCCCCCGCGCTGCGACGGGTGATCGACCACGTCCTCGACGCGACGGACGTGCTGCTCGGGCAGTCTTCGGCGCTTCCCGCGCATCTCGCCTCCGCGGGCCTCGCGCGCGAGGCCGCCGGCATCCTCGCCCTCGCGCGGGACCTCGCGCGCCGCCTGCGCGCGGGCGACCCGCTCGCGACGCGCGTCGCCGCTGGCCGAGCGGCTAAGGCCCTGATCTTCATCTTCGCCGCGATCCGCGCCCGGCCCGTCGGGCCGCGATCCAGCTTCGCCCTCGCGCTGCGCCTCCTGCCGCGCGCGGCGCGGCCGGCCGGCGCGGCGATCTACGCGCTCGCGCGCAGGCTCGACGACATCGCCGACGGCCCGGCGCCGGAGGCTGCTCGGCGCGCGGCGCTCGCCCTTTGGCGCGAGGAGATCCGCGCCGCCGCCGGGGGAAGCGCGGTCGAGCCGCTCGCGATCGACATCGGTCGCCACGCCGGCGCCTTGCCGCTGGAGGAATTCGACAGGCTCGTCGACGGCCTTGCCTGGGACTGCGCGGGCAGCGCCGCCCGCGCGCCGGACCGCGCGGCATTCCGGATCTATTGCCGCCAGGTCGCCGGATCCATCGGCGTCCTCGTGCTCGCCGCCTGCGGCCATCGCAGCGACGGCGACCGGGACTTCGGCGCCGCGCTCGGTGAGGCGCTGCAGATGGTCAACGTGCTGCGTGACATCGACGAGGACGCGGCGCGCGGGCGCTGCTACCTGCCCGCGGACATCCTGCGCGAGGCGGGGATGGATCCGGCCACCGCGCCCGCGGACATGCTCGCCGATCCGCGCCTCGCCGCCGCGCGCGCGATCCTTGCCGCGGAGGCCAGCCGCGCCTTCGCGACGGCGCGCGACCTCGCGCCGTCCGCCCCGGGATCGCGCGTCTTCGCGGTGCGGCTGATGGCCACGACCTACGCGCGCATCCTCGCGCGGCTGCGCGCGGCGCCCGGCCAGCGGCCACGCCTGTCGTCGCGCGACCACGCCGCGGCCCTGCTCGCGGCCGCGCGGCGGGCCTTCTGAGATGGCGTTCCATGTCGTGGGCGGCGGCCTTGCCGGATTGTCGGCTTCGGTCGCCCTCGCCTGCGCGCCGGGCACGCGCGAGATCGTGCTGCACGAGGCCGCGCCGCGCGCGGGCGGACGCTGCCGGTCATGGCACGACGCCGGGCTCGGCGTCGAGATCGACAACGGCACGCACGCGGTGCTGGGCGCCAACGACGCGGCGCTCGCCTACCTCGCGCGCATTGGCGCGTCCGGGCGCGTCGCGTGGCTCGACGCCGGCATCGACTTCCTCGACCTGCGCGATGGCGCGTGCTGGCGGATCGACGGGCCTGT
>Ga0169931_10014830_pt1 | contig 10497 bp, 8 predicted proteins | sample Kivu_15m_20L_FD_129675 | JGI IMG/M metagenome (GOLD analysis project Ga0169931, IMG submission 129675) | Freshwater microbial communities from Lake Kivu, Western Province, Rwanda to study Microbial Dark Matter (Phase II) - Kivu_15m_20L... | ecosystem: Environmental > Aquatic > Freshwater > Lake ... | reverse complement strand
GTCGCGCTTCGCGGCGTCCCTCGGGCTCGCCCCGGCGCGGATGTTCCCCTCGGGCGGAGCCACGCGATGAGTCCGGACGACCTCCCGCCGCCGCGCGACGCATCCGGCGGACCCGCGCCCGACGACTCGATCCCCGCCTCCGCCCGGTGGATCCATCGGGTCCTCCTGCTCGGGCTCCTCGCGGTCTACTTCTTCCTCTCCTACTGCATCCTTCGCGCGCTTCTCGGCAGCGTCGGCGGGACCTTCGGGACGATCGCGAAGGCGCTCCTCGCGACCGCGGCGATGGGCGCCTTCATCGTGTGGGCGGTGCCGCTCGCCGAGGTGCCGCAGATCGTCTTCCGCCACCTCCTGCCGCAGCGTCGCGCCCGCCGCGGTCGCTGCCCGCACTGCGGCTACGACCGACGCGATCGCGCGTGCCCCGAGTGCGGCTTCGCGGGCGCAGCCCCCGGGCCGTGGCAGCTCGGCTGGAGCACGGTGCGACGATTCGGCGTGGTGCTCCTCGTCGGGTTCCTCCTCGGCGCCGTGACGGGCGAGGTCTGGACCTCGCTCGACGAGCGCCGCTTCGCCGCGGAGTCGGTCGGTCGCCCGGCGCACGTCCGCCCGCGGGCGTGGCCCGCCGACTTCGCGAACCTCGCGTGGGATCCCCGCACCGGCGTCTCCGCGGTCGATCCGTTCCAGTCGCCAAGGATCGAGGGCTGGCGACCGAAGGATCGGTCGTCGCCTCCGTCGGCACCGGTCGCGGAAGGCTCCGCCGCGGCATCATCGCGCGGCGACTCGGGTCCCTGACGATCCGCCATGCCGGGCGTCATCCGGGTGGCATTGATCCAACATAAGTTCCACGGCTCGGTCCTCGTCGAGGACTAATGTTCTTCCTGATGTTGACAACCGTTCCGGCGTCGTTATCTTCCCACCTTCTTCCGGAGCAGGTCACGCGACCTGCTCCTTGTCATTGATGGGTGCGGTCCTGCGGCACGTTCGTCGCCGCAGGATCGACCCGCCCTTGGAGACCCTGCCGATGGCCCGTCCTCCGAAGCTCGCCAACGCCTCGCTCGAGGCGCTCACCGCCGAGATCCACCGCCGCCGCCGCGCGCTGCCCAAGCTCGAGGCGAGGGCAAGCGCCCTGCGGGAACAGCTCGCGGAGGTCGAGGCGGAGATCGCGTCGCTCGGCGGCATCGCCGGCGCAGGTCGAGGGGGTCGTCGCGGTCGGGCGGGCGGTGGTCGCCGCGGTCGCGGTCGGCGCGGCGGCAACCTCGCCTCCGACGTCGCGAAGGTGCTCGGCGACAAGCCGATGGGCCCGAAGCAGATCGCGGACGCGATCGTCGCCGCGAAGCTGCGTGCCCCCGCGAAGACCCTCGCGATCCAGGTCTCGCAGGTCCTCTCGAAGAACAAGTCGATGTTCGCGCGGCAGGGTCGCGGTCAGTGGACGAGGAAGGGCTGATCGCCCCTCCGCTCCCTCGGGCTACCTCGCCGCGAGGGGGACCTGCTTCGCGGTGATGTCGACCGGGGCGAAGGTGGTCGCGGGCTCGATGATCCGAAGCCCCGGCGCGGAGAAGTCGATCCTCGTCAGTTCGATCTGGTCGATCAGTTCGATCTGGTCGGTCAGTTCGATCTGGTCGATCAGTTCGATCTGGTCGATCAGCTCGAACGGCAGGCCCGGCTCAGCCCACGGAAGCGAGCCCGCATCCCACGGCGGACGTCCATCGACGAAGGACCGGCGCATCGTCAGCCCGGACCGCCGCCCTCCGGCTTGAGGAAGAGGTAGTAGAGCCTCCCCTCGGCGTACTGCCCGCCCGCAAGGATCTCGGCGCTCGGACCGATCCCCATGAAGAGGTCGCAGCGACCGGGCGCCTGGATCGCGCCACCGGTGTCCTGATCCATCATGAACCGCTGGAGCGGCGCGCCTTGCTCGCCTCCGCCGCGGGTGTCGACCATGGCGACGCAGCCCGGCGGATAGACCTTCTTGTCGGTGGCGATCGATGCCCGCGGCGTGACCCGCACGCCGAGCGAGCCGGCGGGCCAGGTCTTGCCGTCGTAGTCGGCGAAGAAGACGAAGCTCTCGTTGCGGTTGATCAGCCGCTCGACCTCCGCGGGGTTCTCGCGATAGACGCGGCGGATCTCCGCGAGGCTCAGTCGATTCGGCTCGATGAGTCCCGCCTCGACCATCGCCTTGCCGAGCCCGAAGTAGGGTCGTTCGGTCTTGCCCGCGTAGCCGATGTGGCGGATCGAGCCATCGGGCATCCGCAGCTTCGCGGAGCCGTTCACCTGCACGATGTAGGCGTCGAGCGGCGTCTTCATCCAGTAGAGCTCGAGCCCGTCGAGCAGCCCGCTCGCGACGATCTCCGACCGGGGCGGCCAGGGAACCACCTTGCCGTCCGCGTCGCGGCGACCGAGCGGCGTCCCGTCGTCCGCGGTCACCAGCGATGCCGGGCGGCGATAGATCGGCGAGGAGAACTGCGCCGTGCGCACGGGGCTCGCCTCGAACTCCGGCGCGAAGTAGCCCGTGAAGAGGACCGTGCCGGAGCCATCCCAGCCGATCGACTCGTAGACGTCGAAGCGGCGGCGGACCTCCTCCACGAACTCCGCGGCGGTGCCCGAGGACTGCAGGAGCTGCCGGAACGCCTCGACCGACGCCTTCGCCTCGGCGTGCGAGATCTCGTCGTCGCCGTCCCAGCGCTCGACGCGATAGGGATAGCGCTGCTTGCTCGAGGGAACCGAGAACCAGCGGAGGCTCTCGTCGAGGCTCGCGGTGAGCCCGGCGTCGCGGCTGCGCCACGCCGTGGCGAGGTCGGGCAGCTGATCCGGCGGCACGAGCCGCAGCGCCCGCGCGTTGGGATCCATCGGGCGCGAGTAGTCGGACGCCGTCTTCGAGGCGCAGCCGGCGGCGGTCCAGACCACGGTCAGGGCGGCGACGACCACGACGCCCGCGGCGGATCGGCGGGCGGACGGCAGGCGGGCAGACGAAGGCATCGGCGCTGGCTCCTCCAAGGCGGCGGCGACCATCGGAGCGCCGGCACGCGGGCTCCGCGACCGCGGATCATCGGCTCGGAGCGGGTCGCTGCCCGAGATTCCCGGACGGAGGAGCGGTCGCCCGGATGTCGCGGCGTCGGGGCTCGCACGCGCGACGGCTACAATCGACCTCGTCGCCTCCTCGAGGAACCTCATGACCACCCTCCCCCTGCTCCCGATCGTCCTGGCGTCGGAGGTCACCTCCCTCGCCTTCATCCAGAACATCGGGATGCCGGGACTGATCGTCATCCTCGTCGTGGCGCTTCTCATCTTCGGACGCCGCCTTCCGGAGGTCGCCCGCTCCATGGGCAAGAGCATCATGGAGTTCAAGAAGGGGCTCAAGGACGCCCAGACCGACATCGAGGACGAGGTGAAGCGCCCCGCGAAGAGTCCGCGGCAGTTGTCCGAGGACGCGACCCGCGAGGCGATGTCGAAGAACTCCGCCGAGGCGAGTCCCTACCGCACCGACGGGCAGGGCTGAGCGGAGCCGTGATCGGAGATCGTGCCGGGTCGGGCGTCGATCGCTCGGGCGAGGTCGGCTCGACGAGCCTCGGCTGACCGGTTCCCCCTCGCCGTGACGACCCCCCTGGAACCATCCCCGACGACGCGATCGACCGCCGGTCGTCCGCTCGGGGTGCGGCGCACCGTGCTCTGCGAGGCGACCGCGAGCTGGCAGGTCGCCCGCCCCGCGGAGGATCTCGCCCGCGAGATCGACGAGGTCCGCGACGCCGCAGGCGAGGTCTGGCGCGGCGAAGATCCCGTCGCGCGGCTCGATCGCTTCGCGCAACACGCCCGCTCTCGCGTGGCATTCGAGGAGGCGCGGCGTCGGCTCGTCTCGCTGCGTCGGCTCGTCCTCCTCGGTGCGGCGATCCTCGTCGCGCTCGCCGGCGCCGCCGCGGTCGCCGCGGTGCTGCCCTCCTCCCGGACGCAGCCGGTGAACGTGTTCTGGCTCCTCGGCGGCTTCCTCGCGACGCAGACCATGCTCCTCGTCGGATGGATCGTCGCGTTCCTCGTCCTGCCGGGAGTCCCGCCCTCGATCGCGGCGCCCTTGATCCGACTCCTCCGCTGGCTCGGCTCGCGCACCGCGGGAGCCGCATCCTCCCATCGCGAAGCCCCCGGCGACGCGACCGCGATCCGCCTGCTCGGCGAGCGATGGTCACGGGTGCAGGCGCGAGGGCGGCTCGGTCGCTGGACGCTCGGCACCGTCTCGAACCTCCTCTGGACGGTCTTCAACCTCGCGGGGCTCCTGACCGCGGTCGCGCTCCTCTCGGCACGGCAGTACCAGTTCGCGTGGGAGTCGACGATCCTCACGCCGAGCGCCTACGTCCTCGTCACCGACGCGGTCGCGTCGCTGCCGAGGGCGATGGGCTTCCCGGCGCCCGACTCGACGCTCATCGACGCGAGCCGCTTCGATCCGGTCTCGCCGCAGGAGTTCCTCCCGCAGGGCGATGCCGAGCGCGCCGCGTGGAGCGGGCTCCTCGTCGGCTCGATCGTCGCGTACGCCCTGCTGCCGCGGGCGGTCCTCTTCCTCGTCTCCCTCGCCGGCATGCTGGTGGTCGGCGGGCGGGCGAGACCTGACTCCGCCGATCCGGCGGTCGCGCGGCTGCTTGCGGCGCTCGCGCCGACCTCGCGACGCGAGGGGGCGATCCCGCCCGATGCACCGCTGCCAGTCGTGGGCGCCGCGCGAGCATCCACCCCCCGCCCGGCGGGTCCGCCCGCGCTCGCGGGACTGGAGCTCGACCCGCCCGCCTCCGGGTGGCCGCCGGCGCTGGGACTCGCGATCGATGACCTCGGGCTCGTCGCGAGCCGCGAGGAGCGGCGAGCCTGCGCGACCCGACTCGCCGCCGCGGGGACCTCGCCGGATCCGCTGGTCCTCGTCGCCGACCTCGTGGTCGTCCCCGACCGCGGCATGCGCGCCGCGATCGAGGAGATCGCCTCCGCCGCGGGCGGTCCGATCGTGGTGGTCCTCACCGGCGGCTCGCGCCTCCGCGCCCGGGAGTCGACCGCCGGCGCCGCGCATCGCCTCGACGACTGGCGGCGGCTGCTCGCGGACCCGAGCCTGCGGTCGCTCGGCATCGTCGAGGTCGATCTGGATCACCTGACCGCCGAGAGCCGCACGATCCTCCGCCGCGCGATCGAGGGCGCCGCCGCCGCGACCGGCTCGCCGCTCGTCGAGCTCTCCGCGGCGTTCTCCCTCATCCGAGGCGCCGCCTCGGAGTGGCGCGACGGAGAGCGCGCGGTCCGGACGCCGACGCCGCTCGAGGAGGCGGAGCTCCACCGCGCGATCGCCCGCCACTTCGAGTCGCGGAGTCCCGGTCGCCTGCCCTTCACGGCACCATCGCTCGACGACGCGGCGGGCTCGCTCCGCCGCGCCGCGGCGCAGGTCGAGGCGATGCTGCCGCCCGCGCTCCGCCTGCGACCGCGCTGGCTCGCCGCGGGCGCCGTCGCGGGCGCCTTGGGCTGCGTCGCCGCCGCGACGATGGTCGCCCCGATCGCGATCTCGGCGCTGCCGGCATGGTCGGCGATCGGCGCAGCGCTCGGGGGCGTGCTCTCGTCGCTTCGGCGCGGCGACGCCTCGGGATCGCCGGCTGTCGAGCAGGAGTCGACGGTCGACCTCGCCCCCGCCACGAGCGCCGCCGCCGTGCAGGCGGTGCTGCTCGCCCACCAGGGTCGAGGCGAGCGCGACGTCGCCGAGGCGCTCGCGGCGGCGTTCGATCCGGATGGTCCCCCGCCGCTTCGAGACCCCGCGGCGGTCGCCCGCTTCCTCGACTCGATCATGACGCGCCTCTCGGCGCGCGGCGGGGAGCGTCGGTCATGACCCCGCTCCGCCTCGCCGTCGTCGGGCACACCAACACCGGGAAGACCTCGCTCCTCCGCACGCTCGCGCGGCGGCGGGACTTCGGCGACGTCTCGCCGAGCCCCGCGACCACGCGGCGGGTCGAGCCGCTCGCGCTCCTCGCGGGCGGCGAGGAGGTCGCGGTGCTCCTCGACACGCCCGGTCTCGAGGACTCGATCGGGCTCCTCGAGGCGATCGACGCGATGCGGCACGACCGCCGCGAGGATCCCCAGACCTCGATCGAGCGGTTCCTCGCCTCGGAGGAGGCGAGGCGGCGCTTCCCGCAGGAGGTGGCGGCGCTCGAGGCTGCACGGAGCGCCGACCTCCTGCTCGTGGTGATCGACGCCCGCGACCGCGTGCGACCGCGGCACCTCGACGAGCTCGAGGTCCTCCGCCGCTGCGGTCGCCCGGTCGTGCCGCTCCTCAACTTCGTCGCCGCGGAGGGCGCCGACGCCGAGGCATGGCGCGGCGGGCTCGCGCGACTCGGTCTTCATGCGGTCGCCTCCTTCGACGTGGTCGTCTACGACGCCGAGGACGAGGCAAGGCTCCTCGAGGCGGTGCGGACGCTCGCCCCCGACCACCGCGGGGCGATCGACCGGCTGCTCGAGGACCGCCGCGTCCGCCGCGACTCGATCCGGCGGGCGACCGCGGCGGCGCTCGGAGACCTCCTCGTCGACGCGGCGTCGCTCGTCGTCGAGGTGATGCCGGCGCCCCGCGGGGACCCGGCGATCCGGCGACGCCTCGAGGAGGACGCCGGCGAGGCGCTGCGGGAGCGGCTGCGGACCCTCGAGCGTCGGACGCACCTCGAGGTCCTCGCCCTCGCCGGCTTCGACGCCGCCGACGCGAAGGTCGCCGAGGCGGCGCTCGCCGACCTCTCGATCGGCATCGACCTCTTCTCGCCGGAGGCGCTGCGGGCGATGGGCTTCACCGCCGCGACCGGCGCCGCGGCGGGCGCCGCGACCGGCGCCGCGATCGACCTCGCGGTGGGCGGACTGAGCCTCGGCGCCGCCGCGGCGATCGGCGCGGTCATCGGCGGCACCCTCGGCGCCGCGGGTCGGCAGGCGCGACGGCTGCTGCTCCTTGCCCGCGGCGGACGCGAGGTCACCGCGGGCGACCCGACGCTCCTGCTTCTTCTTCGCCGCGCGATGACGCTCGTCCGCGGACTCGAGATCCGCGGTCATGCCGCGGTCGAGCCGCTCGCGGTCGGCACGACGCCGGGGAAGCATGCCTCTCGGCGCGAGGACGAGCGCCTCGCGGCGATCGTCATGCCGCTCCTCCGCGCCGCGCGATCGCGGCTTGGTCATCCCGCCGGGGAGGCGGGGACCTCGGCGTCACGCGAGGACCTTCGGCGCGAGGTCGCGCGGGCGATCGAGGACGCCCTGCGCCCGCGGTGAGTAGCGCAGGGCGTCCGTTGATCGTCAGCCGCCGAGGGCGAAGGAGATCACCGAGGTGGTGCCGTCCTTCGCCGTGATCTCGACCCACAGCATCGAGCCATCGGGAAGCGGCGAGGGCGCCTCGGCGTGGGTGTGCCAGTGCCCTTCCTCCTCGCCAGCCTTCGCCTTGACCGAGCCCGCGGCGTCCTGGGTCCCGATCCAGAACCGGACCGCCGACGCCTCGCCGAGTCCGCCGTCGATCCAGACGTCGATCGGCACGTCGCCGCCCGCGGTCACCTCGCCATCGCGGGACGCCTTCACCGTCGAGGCGCCGAGCGTCTGCTCGCCGAGCTCGACCGTCTCGCCGTGGTGATGGTCAGACGCTTGCTCCCCGGCATCGCCGTGATCGTGATCGTGATCGTGATCGTGGTCGTGATCGTGGTCGTGGTCGTGGTCGTGATCGTGCGAGCCCGACGTCGAGGCTGACTTCGGCTCGTCGCCTCCGCCGCAGCCGGAGGTGGCGCCGAGGAAGGCGAGGCTCGCCGAGGCGAGGAGCAAGGCGAGGGGGTTCGTGCGGTGCATGGAGGTTCTCCGAGAGGAACACGTGGATCCCCGGGCATCCGGGAGTTCGATCGCGGGGCGACGCTGCCCGCGCGGGGTGATCATCGCAGGATCGCCGGGCTTCGGTCATGCCGGCGTCACCTCCGGCTCGAGGAGGGCGATCGAGGTGCCGGCGCGGGCAAACGCCAGCGCGTAGCCGACCGGGACCACGAAGAGGTTGAGGAACGTCGAGGAGACGAGCCCGCCGAGGACGACGACGGCGAGCGGGGCGAGGAGCTCGCTTCCGGGCTCCCCCGCCGCGAGGGCGAGCGGCAGCAGCCCGAGCGCCGCGGTGAGCGCGGTCATCAGGATCGGCACGAGCCGCTCCATCGAGCCCTGCACCACCGCCTCGACGAGGCTGCGTCCCTCGTGCCGCTGCAGATGGTCGAAGTGGTTGACGAGGAGGATCCCGTTGCGGACCGCGATGCCGAAGAGCGTCACGAACCCGACGAGGCTCGCGATCGAAAGGACCGGCGCGACGTAGCGGTCGCCGCCGAGACCCATCAGCGACTGCACGTTCGCGAGGACCGATGGCGACTCGCTCACGAAGACCGCGACCACGCCGCCGATCAGCGCGAGCGGAAGATTGAGCATGACGAGGAGCGCCGTCCGCGAGCGTCCGGTCGTGAGCTGCAGCAGGAGGAACATCACGACCGCGACGACCGATCCCATCAGCAGGATCGTCCGCGCCGCCGACTGCTGCGCCTCGAACTGCCCGCCATACCGCACGGTGAATCCCGCCTCGGCGACGATCGGATCGACCTTCGCCCGCACCTCCGCGACGAGGTCGCCGAGGTTGTACCCCGCGGCGACGTTGACCGAGACCACCGCCTTGCGGCGGGCGTTCTCGCGGGCGATGAGGTTGCTCGTCATCTCCGGACCGAAGTCGGCGACGTCGCCGAGCCGGACCATCGCCCCATGCTCGCCCCGCAGGATCAGCTCGCCGAGCTGGTCGATCCGCGCCCGCTCCTCGTCGGCGAGCCGGACCACGAGGTCAAGGCGTCGGATGCCCTCGTTGATCTCCGCGACGGTCTCGCCGTGCAGCGCCTGGCGGACCTGCTCCGCCGCGGCGGCGGGCGTGAGCCCGGCCGCGGCAAGGTCCTCGGCGCGGTACCGGATCGGCACCGACGCCACCATGATCTCGCGGTTGGCGGCGACGTCTCGGGTGCCGGGAATCGACTGCAGCACCGACTCGATCCGCTTCGCGACCGCCCGAAGCCCGTCGAGGTCGTCGCCGTAGACGTCGATCGCGATCGCGGCGGGCGTTCCCGAGAGCAGGTGCGACATGCGGTGCTCGATCGGCTGCCCGACCATGGTGGTGATGCCGGGCACGCCGGCGAGGACGCGGTCGATCTCGTCGCGGACGGCGTCATGATCCCCGTCCGGCGCGACGGTCAGCTCGATCTCCGACGAGCTCACCGGCTCGGCGTGCTCGTCGCGCTCGGCGCGGCCGGTCCGACGCGTCACGCTCGCGGCGCCCTCGATCTCGAGGAGGCGAGACTCCACGCCGCGGGCAAGCCGATCGCTCTCCGCGAGCGAGGTGCCGGGCGGCGCCATCAGGAACACCGTGTAGGTCCCCTCGCGGAAGCTCGGGAGGAACGAGGTCCCGAAGGTGGAGGCGAGCAGCAGCGCTCCCGCCGCGAGCACGCCCGATCCGCCGAGCACCGCCCAGCGGTGCCGCATCGCCCGCTGCAGCAGCGGCTCGTAGGACCTCTTGATCGCCCGCACGAGCATGCCGTCGCGGTGCGCCCTCGAGTCGGCGTCGCCCGCCGCGGCCTGTTCGAACGTCCGGCGGAAGAGCAGTCGGCAGAGCGCCGGGGTCACGGTCAGCGCGACGAGGAGCGACGCGAGGATCGAGGTGATGTACGCGATGCCGAGCGGTCGGAAGAATCGACCCTCGAGCCCCTCGAGGAAGAGGAGCGGCACGAAGACGAGGCAGATGATCACCGTCGCGAAGACCATCGAGCCGCGGATCTCGTTCGAGGCGTCGTAGATCACCTGCGTGAAGGGACGCCTCGCCGCCGCGGGTCGCCCCGCGTTCTCGCGGAGCCGACGCAGCACGTTCTCGACGTCGATGATCGCGTCGTCGACGAGCTCGCCGATCGCGACCGCGAGCCCGCCGAGGGTCATCACGTTGACCGAGAGCCCCCACGCCCACAGGACGAGGAGCGCCACCGCCAGCGAGAGCGGCAGCGCGGCGAGGGTCACCAGCGTCGCCCGCACGTTGACGAGGAACAGGACGAGGATCACCGCGACGATCGCCGTCGCCTCGACGAGCACCTTCGCCACGTTTCGCACCGCCCGATCGATGAAGCGCGCCGCGCGGAAGGGATTGCGGTTGAGCGCCATGCCCGCGGGCAGCGACGACTCGATCCCGTCGAGCACCCGATCGATCTCCCCGGTCAGCGCGAGGGTGTTCGCTCCGGGCGACTTCTGCACGCTGAGCACCACCGCCGGCATGCCGCGGTCCGCCGCGGTGCCCCGCAGCGGCGCCGGCGCGAGCCGGACGTCCGCGACGTCGCCGATCGTGATCGGCGCGCCGTCCCGGATCGCGACGAGCGTGCCGCGGATGTCGTCGAGGTCCTCGACGCGGGCCATCTGACGGACGGGCATCTCGCGGCGATCGACGTCGCCGAGGTAGCCCGCGCTCGCGGTGCTGTGGGCGCCTCGCGCCGCCTCGAC
>Ga0169931_10014829_pt1 | contig 10497 bp, 5 predicted proteins | sample Kivu_15m_20L_FD_129675 | JGI IMG/M metagenome (GOLD analysis project Ga0169931, IMG submission 129675) | Freshwater microbial communities from Lake Kivu, Western Province, Rwanda to study Microbial Dark Matter (Phase II) - Kivu_15m_20L... | ecosystem: Environmental > Aquatic > Freshwater > Lake ... | reverse complement strand
CCCACCCCGCTTATTTGTTTTAGTTCATCCATATTAATAGGATAAGCGGTGGCCATTTCGTCGAGCGAAAAATCCTGAAAAATGACAAAGGGAGGAAGGTTGCGTTGCCGGGCAATTTGTTTTCGGAGGTCTTTAAGCAGGCTAAGCAGCAGGGTATCGAGGGCAGAGCCTCCTTTTCCGATCAGTCCGGAGGATTCGTCGGAATCAGAAGCTTGGAAATCTCTATCCTTGTAAAAATCAATGTTTGAAGGGCTTTCGATAAAAGAAAGGGCCTTTTTATTGAGCAAAAGGGTTCCGTAGTGTTCGACTTCCTTGCTTAGAAAATCTTGAACCAGGGCTTGGCGCATCACGGCCAGCCAAAAGGCATCGGGTTTGTCTTTGCCTTTACCGAATTGGGCCAACTCGGTATGCCGGTAGGTTTCGGTGTGGTTGGTATGTCGGCCTTGGATTACATCGAGAACCTGGGCCATTTTGTATTTGCCTTTCATGGCCAGAAGGGTGTCGAACACTAAGAGAAGGGCATCTTTGGCTGGAAATGTTTCTTTTGGGTGGGCGCAATTGTCGCACATTTCGTTGCAATGCTCTTTAGGAAAATGTTCGCCAAAATAATGCAGCAGGGCTTGCCTTCGGCAGGCTCCGGATTCGGCGAAAGAAACGACTTCTTGGAGAAGGAGTTTATGGATTTCTTGTTCGGCGATGGGTTTTCCGGAGAGCAGTTTTTCAAGTTTAACGACATCGTTGTAGTCGTAGAAGGCAACGCAAATTCCTTCGCCGCCATCTCGGCCGGCCCTGCCGGTTTCTTGATAATAGCTTTCTAGGCTTTTAGGAATATCGTGGTGAATAATGAAACGAATATCGGGTTTATCGATTCCCATGCCAAAGGCGATGGTAGCCACAATGACATCGACTTCTTGGTGCAGGAAAAGGTCTTGATTTAGGTTTCGGGTTTTGCTGTCGAGACCGGCGTGGTAGGGAACGGCAGAGATGCCATTGAGCTGGAGGAGTTCGGCAAGTTCTTCCACCTTTTTACGGTTTTGACAGTAAATGATGCCTGATTTGCCTTGGTGTTGGCGGATAAAGCGGATGATTTCCTTATTTACTTCGACTTTGGGACGAATTTCGTAATATAGGCTAGGCCGGTTAAAGGAATCTTTAAACAGGGTGGCATCGGCCATGCCCAGGTTTTTAAGAATGTCTTGTTGCACTTTGGGAGTGGCAGTGGCGGTGAGGGCAATAATGGGAGCCCGGTCTATTTCTTCGATGATGGCCCTAAGGCGACGGTATTCTGGGCGAAAATCATGGCCCCATTCAGAAATGCAATGGGCTTCGTCTATGGCGAAAAAAGAGACCTGAATAGAACGAAGAAACTGGGTATTTTCTTCTTTGGTTAGGGATTCTGGGGCCACGAAAAGCATTTTGGTTTTACCCGAAACGATGTCTTGTTTCACTTTTTCGCGTTCGCCTTTGGTTAGGGAGCTATTAAAAAAATGGGCAACGCCTTCTTGTTCGCCAAAGCCCCGAATGCTGTCGACCTGATTTTTCATCAGGGCAATGAGTGGGCTTACAATAACGGCGGTTCCCTCACTTAAAAGGGCGGGAAGTTGATAGCAAAGGCTTTTGCCCCCGCCGGTCGGCATTATAACGAAGGTATCTTTGCCCGCAAGTACATTTTCGCAAATAGCCTTTTGCTGGCCTTTAAAGCGGTCAAATCCAAAAATGCGCTTTAGAGCGTCCTCAATCTCAGTAGTATTTTCAACGTACGGCATAAAATAATTAAAAGGCCTTCAGCATCTTAAATCCAAAAAAGCAACCCGGCCCACTCTGCTCCGAATTGATGTTCTAAGATAAGAACAATTCAATTCAGTTTTCCAAAAATGAGTACGATTTATTAACAATTAATAAAAGTTGGCCTGTTTTTCAAGGCGAGAAATCAAAACGGACAAAAGGAAAGGGGCTCAAGACTCCTATTTTTAAGCGAAATTCAAACAAACAACACCCTCTTGTTAATTTAATATAAAATTTTTTTAACTTAGCCTATCTTGAAGCACAAAAACCTGAAAACCAGAAAGTTCCTTTCTTTAACTTAACGAACCAAGGCCTATGAACACTTTTACTTCTAAACTCTGTTTAATCTTTGCGTTGCTCGCCTTTGGTGGCTTGAATGCACAGTGTCCGACCGTTACGGGCAACACCTCGCCAACCTGCGGTCAAACAACCACCCTTACTGCAAGTGGAGGCAGCAGCTACCAATGGTTTACCAACAACCAAGGGACGGGCAATCCGCTGAGCACTTCGGCAAGTTTCACCACCCCGCCCATTACAACCTCAACTACCTATTATGCTGCCTCTCCGGGTGGATTAAGTAACGTAAGTGGCTTTACCAGTTGCTATGCGACCAACAACTGGTCGATCAATCAAACTGGAAACGCGAACGGCAGCGTAAACACGGGAAATGCCCCAACAAGCATTGTATTTACAGGGCCGAACGGGGTAAGTGGGGGTGTTTATACCCGCTATCAAATTACCATTCCGGCTACGGGAACCTTGTCGTTTAACTGGAGCGTTCAGCACAACGATTGCTGCAACTACGATTATTTTGGCTACACGCTCAATGGAGCAAACACCGCGCTAACTTGGGGAAGTGCCAGTGGATTTACCAGTATTTCTGTAACAGCTGGGTCAACCTTTTCTTTTACCGGTTACACTACGGATGGATGCTGTGGCACCTTTAACGCTACCATTTCCAATTTCTCGGCACCTTGTCAAAGCCTATGCTTCACTCCCGTTACGGTAAACCCTAGCCCCATTGCCGCGCCCGTAATCGGGTATGTGGGCAATTCCGTTTTGTGTACCGGCACCACCGTTACCCTAAACACCAACCAAAACTCGGGAATAACCTGGAGTACAGGCGCAACCACGCCCACCATTACCGTTTCGACTCCGGGCACCTACAGTGCTACCTACACCGATGGAAACGGATGTACCAGCAATTCTTCAACTCCAGTTACCTTGAATTTGTTCCCTGGCCCCAGCGCCCCCTCCATCATCAATTTAAATCCTTTGAGTGGATGCGCTTACGATACCACCTTTTTGCAGGCCAGTTTGATGTCGGGAATTACTTGGAGCAGTGGAGACACAGGCCAAACCATACCGGCGATTGTACAAGGTATTTATACCGCCACGGTAACCGATGTGAATGGATGCATTTCGCCCCCCTCGAACCCTTTAACCGTTACGGTTAACCCGGCCCCCATAATTGCTTCGGCAAGCACCCCCGACATTTGCTTGGGATTGCCTACTCCATTCAATGCCAACGTTCAGTTGGGCAACACCAACAACGCCAGCATCAGTTCGGTGGCTTGGACCTTTGGAGACAACAACACTGGGAACACCTTAAACAGTCCGCACACCTACGCCAACACCGGAAGCTATGCGGTGAGTTTGATTGTGAGTACCAACCACGGTTGTTCCGACACCTTGCTAACCAACGTTTTGGTGAACCCCAAACCTTCGATTTCCAGCACCACCGGTGCGGCGGTATGCCATACGAATGCAACCCTATTTAATCAAAGCTCATCGGTTTCGAACGTGAACGGAGCTCAGGTTAACGGCTACAGCTGGGATTTTGGTGATGGGAACCAAAGTAGCCAATCGGCGCCCAACCACAACTATGCTCAACCCGGCAGCTATGCTGTCCAGGTGATTGTATCGACCAACCATGGTTGCAAAGACACAGCCACCCTGAATGCCTTGGTGCACCCAAATCCGGTGCTGGGTTCGGTTTCGATTCCCACCGGTTGCCAAGGAGCTGCCACTCCGTTGAATACCACCGCCAGCGTGGCCAACGTGAATGGAGCGGTTGTTTCTTCAACGGTTTGGACCTCGGGAGACGGAGGCAATGCCAACGGACTGCAAACCACCTACAATTATGCACAACCAGGGACGTACAACGCCTACGTGGTGGCCACCACCAACCATGGATGTACCGATACCGCCTTTGGAACGGCCGTTGTGAATCCAACACCCCAAATCAGCAGTACCACTTTCCCTGATGTGTGTTTTGGAAGCCCAACCCTATTCTTACAAAACTCTTCGTTGTCGAATGTGAATGGAGCCCAGATTACCGGTTATTTCTGGACTTTTGGTGATGGAACCACAAGTCCTTCAATGAATCCTACCAAAACCTATGGTTCAACCGGGGCATTTCCTGTGAGCTTCACCATAAATACCAATCAGAATTGCCCAGCGGTGTTTTACGATACCGTTTTGGTGAACCCATTCCCAGTTATCAATAGCATTACCGCAGCGGATGTATGCCAGGGTACGCCCAGCAACTTTGTACAAAACAGTTCGGTTCCACCGGTTAACGGTTCTGTAGTGAATGCCTACCAGTGGAATTTTGGCGGTGGCAACACCAGCACCCAAGGCAATCCATCGTTCACCTATTCCAACCCTGGCACCTACACGGTGAACTTAACGGTGACCACGAACTATGGTTGCAGTGCCTCTTCGAGTGGGCAGGTGATTGTAAATCCCAACCCTGTAATTTCGAGCATGTCGGTGGGCGATGTATGCGCAGGCAACAGCAGTTCCTTCTCGGCATCGGCCTTTGTTTCGCCGGCCAACGGATCGGTGATTAGCGGCAGCAACTGGAATTTGGGCGATGGAAACCAGTCGGCACAAACCAACTTTAGCCACACCTATGCCAATGCGGGGCAATATGTTACCACGCTAACCTTTACCAGCAACAACGGCTGCAGCACCTCGCAATCCATAACCACCCATGTTAACCCCAATCCGGTTATTGCTTCGGCCTCGGTGAACACGGTTTGCCAAGAAGCGTTTAGCCCCTTTACCTCATCGGCATCGGTTCAGAACATTAACGGAGCCGTAATTTCGGGCTACCAGTGGGATTTTGGCGATGGCAACCTAGGCAATGGAAGCAATCCAAACCATGTGTACAGCAACTATGGAAACTACAACTGGAGTGTTACTGTAAGCACCAACCATGGTTGTACCGATGTCTTTACGGGAAGTACCACCATTTTGCCCAAACCTCAGGCAGCCTTTACCTTGCCTGACCACTGCCGTGGCACCATCATGCCCATCACCAACAACTCAAGCATTGGCTCTGGCAGCATTGTTTCAACCCAATGGAACACAAGCAATGGTATGAGCAGCACCATGCAGGTGCCTAGCTGGTTCTTCCCAAATGCCGGGAACTATACGGTTACCCTTATGTTGACCAGCGATTTGGGCTGCAAAGACACCCTAACTCAAAACGTAGTGGTTACCGATTTGATCAATTCAAACTTTAGCCCAACGCTATTGACCACGAACACGGTGCATTTCTTGCCCGACACGTTGGATCCGTATTTGAACTATTTCTGGGATTTTGGCGATGGAACCTATAGTTACGACATCAATCCACAAAAGCTGTTCTTCTTCCCCGGCTTGTACACGGTTTGCCTGACCATTACCGATAATGGTTGTTCAAGCACAACCTGCAATCCCGTTCAGTTGAATGTGGCGGGTGGATTGGATCAAGAGGGCAACTGGAAAACCAGCATTTATCCCAACCCTTTTGATGCGGAGTTGAGCATTGGGTTAAGTGGTTTAAGTCAGCAAACCGAACTGCGTCTGCGCGACCTAAGCGGAAGGGTATTGGTGCAGCGTACGGCTCAGCCGATTTCGGGAGAACTGTTGTTCCGCCTAAATGGCAATGACATTCAGAACCTGCCCGCGGGAATGTACATTGTTAGTTTAGATACCCCAGAGGGTAGCCAGCACTTCCGGGTGCTGAAAAAGTAAGGCATGTTTCATGAAAAGAGAAACGCCGGGCAAGTTGTCCGGCGTTTTTTTTTAGAAAGGCGTTATAAGGGTAGCCACGAATGAATGAATGAATGAATAAATAAATGCACAGGGCTTCACCCTGTGCTAGGGTATTTCGCCCTGTCAGGGCTGGGGCGCCCGAAGTACAATAACCTTTAGAAAGGGCGGGGATTTTGGTTTATCCCGACATAAACGGCCAAGTGATGCGGCAGGGATTGACGCAACTACCCCGCAAAGGTGCCGAAGCCTGGCCCGCTAGCTGCGGAGGCGACGTGAGGAGCCCCCGCAAAGCAGCTGGGCCAGCCTTTCGGCAACTGCGGAGTAGTGCGGAAAGCCCGGCTGCCGCCCAAATGCCACGAAACTCAGCCCAACCACGGATTCAAATGGCTGGCATCCCACTGAATCAAATCTTCAAGGCTATGCCAGATTTCCCCGTCAAAAGAAAGCTGTTCTCCACCGGTTTCGCCCAAATAAAGGGCAGGGACCTCCAATTCGGCCAACAGATCTACCACCGCATCTTCGTTTTCTTCCAAAATGGAAACCACCACCCTACCCTGGCCTTCACCAAACCAAAATGCATCGGTCCGAATGTCGTCGTCGGAATACACTTCAAAGCCTGTTTTGCCAGCCAAGGCCGATTCTTTCAGGCATTGATACAGGCCGCCTTCCGACACGTCGTGGGCCGACAGAACCAAGCCTTGCTCAATCAATGCGGCAATGCCCTTGTGCAATTGAACCTCTTGATCCAGGTTAAAATAGGGCGCCGGCGAACGGGGAATTTTATGCCATTCGCGCAGGTATTCTGAACAGGAAAAATCGGAAGTTACCATTCCCACCAACAGCAATTTGGCTTGAGTCAAGGGAAAAGCGAGGCTGGTGTGGTTTTCAAGGTTGTCAAGCAAACCCAGCATACCGATCGAGGGGCTAGGGGCTACCGGAAAAACCTGTTCCCCTTCGCGGTATTGGTTGTAAAAACTCACATTGCCTCCGGTAACCGGAGTTCCAAGTGCTTTGCAGGCCTTGCCCATGCCCTTAATGGCGCCCACAAATTGCCAATAGGCCTCGGGATTGTAAGGGTTTCCAAAATTCAGGCAGTTGGTAATGGCAATGGGCCGAGCGCCCGAGCAAACGATGTTTCTGGCGGCTTCGGCCACGGCCATCATGGCTCCCTTTTCGGGATTGGCTTCCACGTACAGGGGATTCACATCAACGGTCAAGGCCAGGGCCGAGTCGGTTTCTTTTACCCAAACAATGGCGGCATCGGAGGGTTTCCGTGTGGTCAAATTCGCGGTACCAATCATGGAATCGTACTGCTGGGTAATCCAATGCTTTGGCCTTAAATTGGGCGAACGGCTCAGGCAATCGGCCAGGTCTTTTAGGTTTTTGGGAATGGGGAGTTTGGCCGGATTCACCTCGTTTATTTCTTTAACATAAGCGGGTTGAGCCATTTCGCGTTCGTACACAGGGGCTCCGCCGCCCAGCACCAACATCGAGGCAGGCAGTTGAGCCACCACATCGGCGCCAAAATAAAAATCAAGCCGGTCTTCGGGAATCACCTCACCGATTTGGGCGCAGTTCAGGTCCCATTTTTCAAAAATGCGTTGAATCTGGGCTTCATGCCCCAATTTGCCCACCACCAGCATACGTTCTTGCGATTCAGACAGCAGCAGTTCGTAGGGCTGCATGTTGCCCCCCCGTGTTGGGACTTTGTCCAAATGAATGCGCATACCGCTGCTGCCCTTTTCTGACATTTCGGCTGTACTGCAAATAATGCCGGCGGCGCCCATGTCTTGAATACCAATCGCATGACCTGCCTCAATCAATTCCAAGGTGGCTTCCAGCAGCAGCTTTTCTTGAAAAGGGTCGCCAACCTGAACCGAAGGGAGTTGTTTTGAGCTTTCGCCCGACATTTCGGCCGAGGCAAAAGAGGCACCGTGGATGCCGTCTTTACCGGTGGCCGAACCCACAATAAATACGGGATTTCCGGGTCCGTAAGCAATGGCGCTCATCACTTTATTGTGGGCCACAATGCCGGCCGACATGGCGTTTACCAGCGGATTTTGGTGAAAAGAGGGGTGAAAAAAGGTTTGACCTGCCACGGTAGGTACGCCGAAGGCATTTCCGTAATCGCCAATGCCCTTCACCACGCCTTTCACCAGCCACTGGGTTCGGGACTCGGCAGGATCGCCAAAAAACAGGGCATTCAATTGAGCAATGGGCCTGGCGCCCATGGTAAAAATATCGCGGTTAATGCCACCCACACCGGTCGCGGCCCCCTGATACGGTTCAATCGCACTGGGGTGGTTGTGGCTTTCAATTTTAAAGGCGCAGGCAAGTCCATTTCCAATATCAACCAGGCCCGCATTTTCCTTTCCGGGTTCGGCAAGCAAGCCCTTTCCTTCTCGTGGCAGGGTTTTCAGCCAACGAATTGAATTCTTGTAGGAACAATGTTCGCTCCACATTCCTGAAAAAGCGCAGAGCTCGGTAAAATTGGGTTGCCGCCCCAAACCTTGAACAATAAGGTCGAACTCGCTGGGCAAAAGGCCCAATTTTACAGCGGTTTCAGCAGTGGGCATGGGAGCTCCGTCGGAAGGAACAGATTGAGGCATACAAAAACTTTGGACAAAGGTAGCCGATTTCTTACACTGCACAATTGAAAGGGCAGAGCAAAAATGATGTAAAAAAAAGCTTGATTGCACCTTGTTTTTTATTGTTTTTTTGGGCGGCAGCCGGGCTTTCCGGGCTACTCCGCGGTTGCCGAAAGTCTGGCCCAGCTGGTTTGCGGGGGCTCCTGAAGTCGCCTCCGCACCTAGCGGGCCAGGCTTCGGCATCCTTGCGGGGTAGCCTCGTCAATCCCTGCCGCTTTGAACGAAAATCCACGACAATGCCATTTGGCCGGCTCGAAAAAGGGGCAATTGTGTACCTTCGTCTGTGGGCAGTTCCACTTAATGCCCCAGCCAGATGTCTAAGTCTCAAGATAGGTACAGAACCTTTTGCGCCGAACAGACCGATTTATCGGTGTTTGCTCAGCCTTGGTGGCTCGATGCCGTTTGCGGAGAAAACGGCTGGGAGGTACAGTTGTGGAATACCAACGACCAAATACAGGCAGCATTACCCTACCGAAAGGTAAAAAAATGGGGCTTGACCCGTTTTGAAATGCCGCCGCTCAGTCCCTTTTTCCCTTTGATGATTGTTAACCGGCAGCCCTCAGACATGCACCAGCAGCTTTCCATGCAAAAAAAGGGCATCGAGGCCTTGCTGAGCGGGTTGCCCAGCTGCCATGCCCATGTGTTGAGGCTGAGTCCTGAAACCGACTATGTTCTGCCTTTTTATTGGCATGGGTATGCCTTACAGACGCGCTACACCTTTCGAATTTATCCGGCCGAAAACCACGTACCCTCGGCTCAGGCCAGGAAAAACATTCGAAAAGCCGAAGAACTTGGACTTCGCATAGAAGATTTAGAATCAACCGAAGCCTTGCTGCAGATTGTGCAGGCGCCGTTTGAACGTAAAAAGGTTCAGAGTCCTTATTCCAATGAGGCAATACAACGGGTGGTGGAAGCGATTCGAGCGAGGGGGGCGGGATTTTTATTGCAGGCCAAAGACAAAGAGGGCCGAGTGGTATCGGCGGCCGCCTGCGTATGTGATTCGCAGGCCTGCTATTTGATATTGGGGAGTTCTACCGAAGAGGGGCGGAGGCAGAATTCGGAGTATTTGCTGTACGATGCCTGCATAAAGAAAGCCCTGTCGATGGGGTTAATTTTTGATTTTGAGGGTAGTATGTTGGAGGGCATAGAGTCGAGGAACCGCGCCTTTAATGCTGTACCTGTTCGGTACACGCAAGTGCAGCGCTTTGGGCTTGGGTATTCTATTTTGCTGGGGTTAAAAGCCGGCAAGGCAAAATCATTCCTGAATTCCTGGTTAAAATTATAAGCAATTAGCCAGCAGGAAATACCATTCCTGCATTTGTGGCTAAATTAAGGGCGCAAATGAAAGATATAATTTACAAAGAGGAGTGTTTTAAGCTCATTGGAATTTGCATTGAAGTTCACAATAACCTGGGGGCGGGTTTTCTTGAAATTGTTTATAAAGATGCGATTGAATATGAACTTAAAAAGGCCAACATAAGCTATGAACGAGAAAAGCAATACGAGGTAAATTACAAAGGGATAATATTGCCCCATAGGTTTTATGCTGATTTTGTGGTGATGGATAAAATAATTTTAGAGGTAAAGGCTGTTCAAACAATACCAGATGAGTTTGTAGCTCAGGCTATAAATTACCTAAAGGTTTCAGGTAATCGGTTGGCTTTAATTGTGAACTTTGGAGAATTGAAAATGAATTACAAGCGCATTGTTTTGTAGTTAGCCACGAATGCACGAATGGTTGTGGTTGTGGCTGTTGCGGCGCATGCACGAATATACGGGCTTACGTTATTTGCGTCGGGGTTTTTAGCCACGAATGCACGAATGGTTGTGGCTAGGGCTGTGACCACACATGCTGGAATATACGGGGCTTTGGCTTTTTGCGCCTAGGTTTTTAGCCACGAATGCACGAATGGGTGTGGTTGTGGCTGTTGCGGCGCATGCACGAATATACGGGCTTACGTTATTTGCGTCTAGGATTTTAGCCACGAATGCACGAATGGTTGTGGCTGGGGCTGTG
>Ga0169931_10014828_pt1 | contig 10498 bp, 9 predicted proteins | sample Kivu_15m_20L_FD_129675 | JGI IMG/M metagenome (GOLD analysis project Ga0169931, IMG submission 129675) | Freshwater microbial communities from Lake Kivu, Western Province, Rwanda to study Microbial Dark Matter (Phase II) - Kivu_15m_20L... | ecosystem: Environmental > Aquatic > Freshwater > Lake ... | reverse complement strand
CCCGGGGCATTGTATTTTCGGCGGTACTACTTTACGGAGTTTTCCGAGGGCGCAGCCCGAGGAAAACTCCGTAAAGTAGTACCGTACCGCCGAAAATACAACCCAGGGCTGATATTTGTGTACCGGCACGAGGGCAGATACGGCGCATACATACATACGTACCGTATGTGTCATGTATCTGCCCAAGGGCTGGTACATTCATACATTTTCTATGTTCTATGGGCAATCTGTAGTGTCAGACTCGGTCGTGCGTTGCAGCGATTTGCAACACAATAATACAGCGGAGCGGGCCTTGTCAAAACATCGAGACATATCAGCAAAGGTAACCAATAACACTCGTCGTACACCATGGACTCTAATGAGTCTGACATCCCAGCTGAGGAATATATTGCACCTCAACATGAAGCGGAAGAAAATGATACAGAAACGATTCCCCCACCGTCAGCTGCTAATAATTCGTCTGCTAGTGTAATTGAATTTGAACCGCCTTTGGCTAGTATCAAACGTCTTCTCAAACAAACATTGCCCGCCAATACCATCATCAGTAAGGATGCACTCTCAGCCATCACAAGGGCCTGTGGGATATTCATTATCTACATCACAGCATGTGCAAATGATTGTGCGCGAGAAAATAAACGAAGTACAATATCCGCAAATGATATCTTATCGGCAATAAAGGTACGATTAACTATTTTATTTTTTACCCATATGTTTCATAATCGAAATTTCGAATCTATTCTATGTTATCTCCATGTTGCCTATGATCTTAGGAAGTTGAATTTGATGAGTTTACGCCTTCTTTACAAATTTTCCTTGACAAACTACGGGAAAACCAGAAGGCGAAAAAAGAATCTAAGAAAAATTCATCAGTAAATGTACAAGAAAACGGGAAACCAATCGTCAAGATATTGAATGATACTTTGACTTCCTTGGATAATGAGCATGTAGAGATTGAAGAAAATCAATTCAAATCAGTAAACAACGACGATGGACAAGACAATCAGGAAACCTTAGACGAGAGTTTTGAGATGGATCCTGTGATCAAGGATGATGATGATGATTCAACAGCAGGAAATAAAAGGCAAAGGATTGAAGAATGAATGAAAACTAATTGATTGTGACATATATTTTCATGATAAGAATATGCGATTATCTTACGTCAAATGTTATCGAAGCGAACAGCTTATCGAATCAAACTTATGGACAAGATAATTACTTACTTACTGTAATAACTAGCATTTCATTCTTTCGAATCGTTTACATGTGTTCATCACCATTTCCCAGCAGTTTCTTTCTCTGGCCTCCAGAAACGCTGCTTCAAGTATGGGGACGAAAATAATCACAATACCTGTAATCTACTAGTATGCGATCTAAATTTTGTTGAGTACCGAAGTCAAAACAATAATAACAACGATAGCCAGAGGGCGAAAACGCCTTCTTGCTCGTTAAGATATGTTGATCGGGGGTAGAGCTGATCTATCCACTAGTTCAATTATATTGGTCATCGGCGGTCTAAAACAATATTACAACCACTAAGTTTGAAAACGATTGTGACAGGAACTGCAGATGCTGTTGTCTCGCTCATGATTATTACTCTTTGATTGTTATTGTAAGGAAAGATAATTTGAAGAAAAATCAATAGATGCGAAAAGATTGATACACTAAAAAGGATTTAAGAGTAAGAAAACGGAGCCTTTCCAAAGCTGTATTTACATCACAGCAACATAAAAGAGAATAAAACATGATATACAAACAGAGGGCACTACATCATGGATAGCTCCCAATGCGGACCTGACACAGTAAACCAAAAGGTAGTCGTAGCGAGATCACTTTATTCAGGGTAAACAATGTATACGAATGAGATACAGGCAAGTAAACAATCAGTAGTGTCTAGCTTAGGGACTCCACGTACTATAGAAGTAACGCAACCTTTCGCAAATTGTATTACATAAGAGGTGTGAGAGCTGTGTTTCATTTAGGGTCCTCCTCGTGCTCGTAACACGGCGGTCGAAATTTATAAAGGTTACAAATACGCAACTTAAAGCTCGAGCGGTTCGGCTGCCTGAAATGGGATCAGCACTTCATTCGTAGTGGTAGTAGTACCAACGTTCGTCCCATTCATGTCACTAAAACTTTACTACCTCGTCCAATATCAAATGTAGAATAAATGTTAGGGCCGTATCAACGAGTAAAAACATGGAATCATATTGTAAAGGAAAAGTATGTATGATCTACGGTTATCTCCCGTCGTCTAATCGCACCAGAGTGCTAACACCCAGGAGTGGGAATGTAGTTCATTCGTCTAAGTAATAGACAATATAACTCTAGAGCTTTTAGCAATCGCTTCTACTTCATGGAAAGAATATCGCTTATGGTAATCCCCTCGAAAGGAGTAATATAAACAAAATTCTATTCAGCGCGAAAGATGCAAGTGACACTGCTATCATGCATACAAACTGTGAAGACTGTATACGCGCAGGCCGAGCTCCAAGAAACTAGGAGTAGCAGAAACACATTCAAGACATATACATACCATAAGTAAAAAAAACAGTTTCATATTTCATCTAAAACGCTAGCCTGTGGATCATACAAGGTTCTTTTCCAGCGGGGTAATAAATTTCGAGGAATGGATGGTATTACTTCATTGAATAATGAACGTTCATCGATAGCATCGGATAAGGTCTTTCTTGATTGTGTATACTCCCATACTGCCTCACGCATACCTACTAAATGTTTTCTTGATTCAAAGATTCCTAAGCTCCGTAATACATGAAAACTAATTGCATTTTGATCTTTCTCTGTGACATAAAGTGCTACTGCAGGAACAATAAGTCGCTCTTGAATATCATACGATGAGCGTAATAATGAATGCAAAGTAGATGCTGATTTTGCAACGGAAAGCAGTGCTTCTCTTTGTGAGTCGCTATCAGACTGTGACGTTTGTATCCTCATCTACGAACAAGGAAAGAAGGGTGTGTTTATCGATACCAAGTGAGAAAAGGATATTTGAATTGAGGAACAAAATAAATAATCAAACAAATACACACCAATTCCTTGGATATAGTATCTATACGACTACGTGAATCTTCCATTTGTTTTAATACAACGTCTATATAATTTTGAATACGAGATGAATGACTTTCTAACAGGGTAGCATTACCATCCTGTATCGTCAACAAAGGCTTTAAAGGCTCTTGTTTCTTCAATAATTTTTCTCGCAAAAAGGGAAAGAAAACTTGTTTTTCAATTCGATATAATCCTATCCAATTGAATCCTATCACATGATGTATGGCCTTGGTAATTTGATCATGACGAGTCGATAAAGGAATTGTCGATGTGGGGGAGGATAGTTTCAGGGCTAACTTCTCTAATCTTGTGAAATCCCTTAATAACGATAAAGAATGCCATCGCCAGCCATGGATATGAAATTTCCGTATAATAGATACAGGATTCGGAAATAAATCAATCACATCATCATATACGTCGGTACAAGTTTGGATAAGCTGATGTTGTTGTAATGCACAGCTTTCCGACGTGGAATCTGCGGATGCAGAAACATATTTGGAGGGATGGAATAAGCCTGTAGCTCTTGGATAACGAAGAAATGGACTGACAGGTGGTGTTGCAGAGACTAGAAAGGCGAAAATAAATGAATAGATGGATAGCTGCTGCATTATAATTTAATTTTTTTTTGCACACTAAGATCCTAATGAAAATTTTGTGTGGTTCTGGCAAGCGATCATCGATCGATCTGTGTGGATTGCAAGAGCTGAATACGTTTCTAAATACTATGTACATACTAGAGTCACTGCGTTGACCGTGCCGCAATCCGCAATTCGAGAAAAAGATACTGCTTTACTGGAGTACTGGAGTACTGGAGCACATACGTACAGGATACTGCACAGAGCGTCACCACTCAGGACTCAGAAATCAGAACGGTACTGCTTTGCGTTTTCGTGCGTGTAAAAAACAAACAGATGATAGATAAATACAGGTGGGTATGGTGTAAATATTTCCCCGCATTTTTTTGATTCTTGAAGAAGATGATGATCCAGGATGATGACAAATATAACTCTGGTACTTTTGGTATTATTAATCATAGTATTTTTGTGTATCGATGGTACAATCATTGAATCTCCTAGGACTACAAATACCAATAATCATCACAACTTGAACAAAAACGAAACAAACCCAAAGTTTACTTTGAATTTTTTTACAAGAAACGACCCTGAATATCGGGAGAGTATCGTTCTGGCTAATTACGCTTGTTCCAGCCAATGTCCTAATCGTGTATTTCAACCAACTTCGGTAAGTGGGCATTTCTTTGTCATAGATAGCAATAGATATATAGTCAAATGATGATTCATTTCTTTTGCTTTGATTTTATATTTGGATATCGAATCCTATTATTATATATAGACAAGGGAAATATCAGAGTTCATCCATTGGATTATAAATCTTCCATTAAACCATCCAAGTAGAAAACTATTACTACCCATGTCTATTCGAGGAGGAGGACATGGATATACGTGTCAGGCAACGAAAAGAGGGGGTCTAATGATTGACTTACGAAAATTACGTTCCATAACGATTCATGATGATAATTATTCTACGATTATGAATACTACAAGTAAAAGCGATTCTACTTTATCTTTCCCAACGATTGAATTGGGTACGGGTTTAAGATGGAAGGATGTTTTGTTGTACCTACAGGAATATCAACAAAAACCTAATTATCAGTATTATATAATACATGGACAATGTACATCAGTTGGAATCGCAGGTTTTGCATTACATGGGGGTGTTCATTTTGGTGCTTATTCAGAATTGCATGGTTTAGCCACGGATACTGTTGTTGGATTAACCGCTGTCTTAGCAAATAGCTCCATCTTTCAGTTCATTACCTTGAAGGAAAAAGAGATGGCAACAAGAAATTCAAATGAAGAGGGTAGTTATGTCGATCCTAGGACCGTTACACCACTATACCAGTATAAATGTACAATGGATAGTATCCCCATGATTGATTCACATTGTGAGGATCTTGTCTATGCATTTCGAGGAGCTGGTAGTAGTTTCGGTATTGTAACTTCCATAACCATGAAGCTATTTCCACAATTTCCTTCCTCTGGTCACCTTCAACATTCAACATCATCTACATATCCACAAACATCCAATACGGGAATTTCTGCATATAGTGAAAATACACCAAATATTCTTCATTCGGCACTTTCTATACTTTCGATACACATAACTGATCTAGATGGCGCTGCACAACTTCTAAAGGCTTATATAGATCAGATTCATCCTTCAATATCCCTGACATTCTTTGGTCTTGATGCATATTTCAAAGCCTACTTATTCTTACTACGATTCGCAAAGAATAAAGTAGCTTCTGTTTTCCATGATCCAAACTCTTTATGGTATGATTTCCTAAAGGAGGACAACAGTACTATACACTTCATAGTCGAGGCCACATGGTTACAAAAGAATGATATCTTAGAGAGGGGTGAACGTAACATGATGCTAGAACAATTGAATGATTTACATCTTGAATTTTGTAAATTATTCCTCTCTAAAGAAAATCAACGAGAAGAAAGAATGGTTGGACCTCAATCTTTATGTACAAAGATGGTAATCACCAGACCTTGGTTTCAAACTGTCGAACCATGGTCAGTTTCATCATACGACCTTGTTTGGGGTAAAGGTCATGCATATGGTGGAGCATCAATAACTGTAGATCAACGGTATGAACTTGACGTAATTAAGGCTACTTTAGAGCGATTCGTGAATTATACAAGGCAAAAATCTTGTTCAGATTGCGTGACTGTATTACATCGAGTAGGTGAGGGTATACGTCGACGCAATGGAGAAGACATGACGAATATACCTCAGTCAGTACATCCCTTCCGGTTAAATTCTACGCTGTGGATAGAAGTTGATTGCGGTCAATTTCATAGTAAACGAAAGTATTGGTCTCATTGTAGTACATGGGTCGATGATACCCAAAGGTTATTCGATATTGTTGTCCCCGAACATCATCGTTTCCATTACCCGAATGTTCCAAATACAAAAACATCCAGTTGGACTGAACAATATTTTGGTGATGGTTATAGAAGGCTGCAACATATTAAGTCGATATATGATCCCCTCAATTTGTTTTACCATTCACAAAGTATCTCCAGTAGTGAGGGGATCAATGATTTTGAGGAGATGCCAAACGGTTCTTACAACGAATTCGAAGATTCCCACTGCGTGGAAATCTACGATGACGCGGTCTTTCAAACATATCGAAGGGTAGGTATAACTCTTTGTGCCATCCTCTTCACGGGCATGATTTTGAGAACTCGCAAACATGGAAATAATCTGATATTGTTCTTAGGAATAGGTTTACTGCTTTATCCATACAGATATAACTTTAAAAGATAGTATCCATCCTACATATTCATAATCGTTTCGTCTGCGCTGTTCCATCACACTCCAACTTACTTTGTTTCTTAGCTTCGTTTATCTCCTTTACGTCTATGGATCCAAGATAGAAACATAAACGATTGCGTAGACAACAATTTCCGAGCAAGGATGGCTCCAATCAAAATAAATGGTAGGCAAACAAATACAAGTCCTAAGGAACTAATGGGTTCACCACCTTCATCTGCACGATTTGTCCAGTGTGGTTGCTCTCCTACATGGACTCTCGAAGAAGTGGATACGTCTTGCGGTAATTCCTCCAAGGCATGTAGCCATATTTTTCCGTTCGTAACAGGTAAGTAAAAGCCGGGCCAATAGAGTTGTTTCAGAAAGGTATACACTTGATCATGATTGACACGTTGCATATGTGAATCCTTCCAGCAGGATGGACACATTACCTTGGTGGGAAATTTCCCAGCCAACGTTTCTTCCGTAGAGACAACTCGTTTCTCACGTTGTGCATTTTCACTCATGATACGAATATTTACAGCATTATGAACTTCCCAAAGCCAAAGAACAAGATCTTTCCCCTCAACTGTTGGATGATCAATCTGTAAATGTTGGAATTTACGTATAGTACTAGGATGGGTTTCGATAAAGGAAGGGAGAGTAGATGGCTTGAAACGTGTACAATGATTATAACCACAAGTATCATACATGGTAACAAAGTTCTTACGACAAACATCACAACCAAAGAAGTATTGAATTACTTGTTTGATTGTAAGAGCAACATGATAGGAAGATGTTTTATAACCCATCAAATGTCCATAAAGTTGTTGTTGTGGTAAGGATGCACCAATGGTTATAGTATGAAAGAGTTCCCATAATCCACATGTATACCCTGTAGTACGAGACGTATACCGCCGACGTGGTGAATGATTCCCTGTTGCATTGCTAGTAGTATTGTATGTATAGGAAGATGTATCAAACGAGGATGCATGTTCATATATATGTGTACACATGGATGACCACATGGATAAAGATGTGGTAGAGATGTTATATGCCATAGATGTAGGTGTAGGAGATATGAAACCCCAAGGTATTCTAGAGACGTTATATACATTTATACTTGATGCATATGAATGATTTTGAAGAATTTGAATCCATGACTCGATCCAGCCAACATATGGATTCGTTTCATTCTCATGTCTTGTTCCTACCCATGGGTATATAGTATCTACTTGGGAAAGAAGATCTTGGATCAATCCTGTTCGTATATGCCATGTGGGCGGTAAAGTCCAATCTAAAAGTAGTAAAAAATCTATAAACGTCGTCATCCTTTGTTGTTGTATCGTAGAATCAGTGGTTGTTATATGTGAAGAGACATTATTGGATATTGTCGTTCTTGGTATGGATGATGGTATATGTAAAGTCAATGCATTTTGAAGTAAAAATATGATACTCATGGCAATATCATGATAACGATGATTTTTCGTTTGTATCCAAAGATCATCAAAGGACACATCACTATGAGGAGTTTGATAATGGCCATCGGTTCGTGTCGTACCATTGAAAGGAGTCATAGGAATGAGGTATTGAAAGGAATGTACTTTATCCAAGGCAGCTTTCTTTGCAAGATGGGATGCCTCTTTCGGTGATGGTGATGTATTTTCCTCATAATAATAATCATCCATGACTTTTCCATCATCATCATCATCTACTGAAGTATCTTTTTTCTTTTGAATATTCTTATTACTACTAGACGAGGATGAAGGTGTTAATTCAATTCCTAAAACATCAGCTATATATTCGGGTGTAATAGAATTGGAATCAAGTATCAAACCTGGTAAACTGGTGTTGATCCATTCATGCTGATGACCAACTGAAGCCACATGAGGTCCCCAGGCCATGAGTGTTGGAAATCCTTCAATACCATAATACGTACATAAATTTGAATGGAGTGTACAACTGACAGCGATGAAATAGATTAATGTATCCGTGGAGACGAGAGTTCGACGTGTGACCTGTCTTGCGAGACGTATATAGTAAGGTTTATAGTGTTGACAATGAGGACACCATGGTGAATAAAATTCAACAATATACGATGCCGATGGAGGAAGTTGTAGAAGAGTATTTGCAATCAGTAATTCATGCTCCGTACTGCTACTGCTGCTGCTGTATGGGGTGTTTGTTGTGATGGTATTATCCACAGCGATGATGAGAGAATCATTGACTATATTGAGAGAATCATTGACTATATCATTTGGAGGAGGATATTCAATAACAGGAAATGTGGTATTATCTCCTTGGTATAATACTTCTTGTAATTGTTCCTCTGTCCAACGCTTATTGGTGTAGAAACCCATACTAACAATATCATGATTCATGATTAGATATGATAGCTGAGGCGATAGGCAATAAGGTATGTGAGCATGCGAAGCAACGGAATGAAAGGTTCGTTGATCGTTTGGAATGTCAACAACAACAACAACTGAGTTGGATTAATTGGTGGCATTCTTCGTTTCGTCGGTTGAGAACTCACTCCGTAGTAAGTACATATAAATTTGCCTATCCTCTGTCGTCACGCGGGTGCGGGTCGTTGGTCAACAAGCCCAACAAGCCACACTCACTTGATGTTTCTTACGTCTTTACAAACAACGTCATCTCTAGGCTCATAGACGCCATATCTAGGCTCATAGACGTCATCTCTGGGCTCGTCGACTTAGATAACCCAGCTAAGAGAGACTTGAGGATGTCTATTCCTTTCCATACATGTGCCAATAGGTGCTTCTTATATGAGACAGTGTAACAACTTAACTCTAGATCATACCTCCAAATTATATACAATAAAAAATAGCCTAATCTAATTGCTACATCTATTACTGTTTCTACTGTATCCTAAATAAAGTTGTTTCAATCAACCCTTCCAGAAAGATCTATTTATTAATCATGATGAGTGAAGGAAAGGCCATGTGTTTCAAAGGATGATTCAATGAATCTGAAGACGTATTATTATTCCTACGGAATGCTTCCTTCGTAGGTGTCTTCGCAGTATCAAAATGAAAAACTTTTGCATTTCTTGTATGAGAGTTATTTTCAGGAGAATTTCTTTGAGTATCTGTTGGTAGGTTTACGAAAATGTTTTGTGGAAAACGACCATTTCTAGACGAAAAAAGGTTTTTTAAAAATAGAAATACATGGATACATATAAGATGACAGTTTAATCATTCAAGGGGAATCCATTGTCTTTCATATCAATTCAATACGAACCTTTCATCCTCGTCTCTTACATCATGATCTATGGAGTCAATAGTAATCAAGTATTCACACAAGAGTTGAGCATCTGAAATTTGCAAGGGCCAAGAGAATCGGAAATCAAGTGGTTCCATAGTATTGTTAATAGTTTCTATCAAGCTCATCCTTTTTTAATGATTGTTGTGGTATCTCTGTAATGGTTTCTTGAGAGTGGTCATGTCAAATATGCATTACTTCCTTTCTTTCATGTAGGTGTTGGGTGAGAAGCTTTTCCTGCTACAATAACCCGTAAAGTTTTGTCTCGGCTGTCGTGAAATAGATTTTCGTTAACAAGAATAGTGATATAACACGTAAGAGTCGTATACTTTGACTGAGACACTTCTAACGAAACGGAACGGAAAATGTGTCCCACTGCCCTTCTATTCAATCTCGAGGTGTAAAGAAATCAAAACGCGTCAAATGGAGCTAGTTTAGCCTTGCGATGGGAAACTATTTTCAAGAATCTTGTCCTGCGAACCTGCGAAGCTGTCCAACGTCTGCAGCACATTCAGCCTATGGTAGAAGGTCAGACGGCATAGATTCCATTCCCCGCATTCCGCCTAGGTCCTACTGTACTAGCCAATACACAAGACAACTAAATAACTCCCAGGTAGATTCGACATACGAGTACTGTAACAGTCCAGTCAGTCAGTAGGTCAGTAGGATACATACCTAGTCCTACACGAAGGACCTACAAGCTTGTACATATGTAGAAAGGAGTCTGGTGGCTGCTGATGGTGGCTGGGCGCTGTCGTCGTCCGGACCGACGCTTGAGCCCGTCTTCTTTTTACGGTTGGCT
>Ga0169931_10014827_pt1 | contig 10498 bp, 6 predicted proteins | sample Kivu_15m_20L_FD_129675 | JGI IMG/M metagenome (GOLD analysis project Ga0169931, IMG submission 129675) | Freshwater microbial communities from Lake Kivu, Western Province, Rwanda to study Microbial Dark Matter (Phase II) - Kivu_15m_20L... | ecosystem: Environmental > Aquatic > Freshwater > Lake ... | reverse complement strand
TGATTTCAGGAACGGGAACGATCGACGTGGCCGACTGGCGTCTTCATACAAAGGTCATGAACATAGATAAGGCTTAAACTGGGTATTTAGATGCCTTCTGGAACGTTGTAAAAGAGTTATCTGAGGAATAAAAATCATTGCTTTTGAAATTCGTGACTTCTTGCTAACGACCAAGCGTACTCGGCTTCAAGGACTTATCTCCACCTTTCTCAATCATGATCAACTCTGCCTCTGGAGATCCTCTGCCTGTTTCTCATACTTGTAGCAATGTGCTTGAGTTGCCTATATATTCTTCAGTGTCAGTAATGAAAAATAGACTACTTTATGCAATCAACTCCGCTTCAGGGTTTTAAATAGCCTGAATGCTCATCAATGATCTAAAAAAATTATTTTAATCGTTAAAGAAAGATATTTTAAGCTTTAATATTATCTGTTATTAGTTCAGCTTAACCGTTGATTTAGTATTCGGTTCTTAGTATCATGTATGTATAAAAGTAATTTATAACAAAATTTATATAAAAAAAATATAAATGTTTTTTAAACTTTCAAGATGAAGGTTGATGATCAGTATTGATGAATTCAAAATATTAATGTAACAATATTGAATGTTATTAATATTTGTTATTTAAGTTGATGGGAGGCTGTGCGGGCGTCTAAAAATCAAGGCAGAAAAGTTTGCCAAGCAAATGTAATTGAACCGAAATGAAGTTACGTCACTGGAGCTCGAACTAATAGCTATGATGTTTAACAATCTAGCTAAGCGATGCAGAAGTCGGGGCTAAACTACCATCGTCACTCGTGAAACTTTTGATGTTTTCTTCCATTCCTGCGGACTCATCGGAGAAATCATCTTTATGCGTTTCGATGCCTAGAAAAATGGAGAAATAACATTCTAAAACTTTTTAAAGGCCTTCGAGCTTATGGTAAAGGGTACTCTGAGGGAAAGGGCCGACATCCTTTTCGATATTTACGACGTCCATAGGACAGGAGGAGTTCAGTACAGCTAGCTCATAAAAATCGTAAGGACTGCTATATTAAGCTTTTTAGTTATCCTTTGCCTGAGTTAAATAAGATGCTTGCTTAATAGAAGTTTTTAGAGTACATAGGACCTGCTCAAATGGGCTACTATTTTGGAGCCAACAAAAAGCTATAAGAAAAGTATCTGCCAGAACGTGAAGAGGAAGCGCCATCATCTGAACTAAAGAAAAAACCCTCATAGAAATATGGCAGTATGGCAGTGATAACCACTGTCAACTACTAAGAAACACTTAAAAAACCAGCAGGTCGCAAAGATTTTAGGCAAGACGCCAGGACGATGACCACTCAGTCTAAGCCCAACAACAACACTGTGAGTTCTGTGATGGGACCCAAAGGAATCAAAGAGGGACGAAAAGAACTTAAAATACAATCTAATGTGGCTAGTTTAACCAAAAAGTACGCGAACTATCTGTTTAACGAGTACAAGCTCAACAAGTAAAAAGACCATTTCTCGAAATAGAACTTCTACAGCCTTATACAAGAGCACCATGCTCTTTTTAACGTCTACATGATAGGGTTCCACACCTATGTCTGGCAGTAGACAGAAGGCAAAGTATAGTTTTAGAGTCTATCGTCCTGGATTTAGGGCGAAGCTGTTGAGGCTGACATAGGCAACCGAAGGAATGTATATCTCAAGTTCATACGGACTACTATATTTGTTTTTACTAGCAAGAAAGCCCGCCTGCCAAAGTAGATCATCAATCTTGAGGGTCTTTTCATGGTGCCAGTGAACAAAAAGGCCGAATATGGCATCTGCTTTAAACACAGAGATGGCATATACCCTGTGAAATAATATTTCTTCGAAAATAAATAGCTGCAGTCATAGTGGGTAAAGCAACTAGCTGATTTCAAAGAAAACACTATATTTGAAGAGTACTCCAAGATGGAGAGGATAGGAGGGGGCAATTTTTCATAGGTGTTCAGAGGCGTACACAAGGTCAGCAAGAAATAGGTAGCCATAAAAATCATCGAAAACTTCAGGTTTACGAATACAGAGAAAGAAGTTATAAAGCGATAATGTAGTATTCTTTCTCAGTGCCACCATCCCAATATCGTGAAGCTGATCGGATAATTCAAGACCAAAAGTCACTGGCACATCGTCACCTAGCTTATGAGCGAAGGCGATCTGTTTGACTATACCAAGAAGAAAGGCTACCTCGAAGAATATGAAGCCGCTCTCATTTTTAAACAACTAGTCGATGCTATCCTCTACATTAACAATTAATTAGGGATAATTCACCGCGACCTTAAACCCTAAAACGTGATGGTAACAGATCTGGCATTTAGATTATAACAAACAAAGAAAAAGGAATAGTAAACAAGGTGAAGATCATTGACTTCGGCTTTGCTATTTTCAAGGACAAGCTCAAGTAACTACCTGTAAAAGAAAAATATGCAGGTACTCCTGGCTTCATAGCTCCAGAAATATATCAGATGAAGTAATTCGATGACAGGATCGATACTTTCAGTCTAGGTATCATTCTCTATTTCATGCTCAGCGGCTCTCTTCCCTTCCAGGCAGATTTCTAATAATAAATCAGGGATTTGACGGTAAACTGCGATTTTTCAACATAAAATATCCACTGGTCAAATATTTCTGATGAGGCTAAACAACTCATCCATAAAATGCTAACAGCTGAAAACACAAGAATAAGCACTAGATAAGTCTTGTAGCACTCTTGGCTTCAAAACATCTAACATCTTAAAAAGTTTGATGGAATTAATAGAAAAGCTACAATCTTGTGATATTTATAATGCCTAGATTGATTCTATTCGGATGAGATACTTTATATAATTTATATCAGTTGATCGACTCAGAGTATAACAAAAATATGGTGTTATTGTTATGATTGACGATCACAGTTTGGGCGTCTAGCGGATAGTTAGAACTCCAGAGAGTGCCTTAGATTTTCTTTCCCTTACTTCTGCCTAGAAGAATATTTTGTTTCCCTCCTTCCATGTTTTGATTTCAAAGCTCTATCCAGGAAATACATGACCATTGAATCGTGCCTAGAATGATTTCACTTTTTCAGCCTCGTTTGCTAGCAGCTACTGAACAAGTGCCCTACACACAGTTCCATAACTCGCCAAGCCTAGCTAACTGGATCCTTACCTAACTTAGTAGTATATTACCGTGGATGATTGGCACTTTGTAGTTTACCAGTGCTGCCACTTTGGGATCCACGTGCAGAGGGTTAGAGTCGCTGTTTATTCGATAAAGCATGGCTTGGTTTTTAAATGTGTAGGCCTCTATGATGCGATCAGGTGAGCGCTTGGGAGGAGGAAGTATAGGAGGGTTTTTACCAGTGCCCTTGAATCCATGCCCTCCAAGAGTTCTCAGGAAAGCTGTACGATCTATGTAGTATGCGGCACTTTCTGAGCCATCTGCTGCGACTAGGTAGCCGGTGACGCGATTAGTGACAAATGTTCCCTTGGTTTTGCCCTTGTCGACAATATCTACTATTTTGGACCTGATCCTATACTTCCCTCCGTCCTGAAGTTTGGGGTGGATCAAATGAAGTTTTTCTTATCCATGAAGCACGGTGTGGAAGGGGAACTATGGAAAATCAGGATTGGCGACTATTTGATTTTGGGACTGTTACTGTCCGAGGCAGGATGCGAACGTGGGGAAGGCTGTATTTTTGATATTCTACATGTAAAGTCTTGATCGTATTCGTATGTGTATTTCCAGTCTTGTTCTCGATATGGATCTCACTTACAAACTAGCTACCAGTGCTGAAGCCAATCCCTAGAGCATAAAGAATGAAGTCCTTGTGAGTAAGCGTTATTTATCCGAGATCAAACTCACGGCTTAGTGCTTTTTCAACCTCAATCACCTCTGGTCTAGACATGATATTCTACAAAATAAAACAGTATGACATCATGGATAAAATCAAAATTGTAATATGTAGATAAAAGAGTCAAATAATATAAAATAACAGAATTATCTTTATAAACAAGACAAATCAACTAAAAAAATAAAGAAAAAAAGCTAAACTTCTTTTAATAAAAAAGATATTCAGTTTGATATATCATAATTAAAGTTATTTATAATACATAGATATCGATCATAGCTAATCTCCTTATTTTTGCTTAAGTCGGTTCATAAGATTTTGATTTATCTTCGGCTAGGAAGGATTTTTAATATACTCACGTAGCCTAGACAGAGCCACCAAGGGAAACGAGTAGGCATAGACCGGGTACTGGAGATTCAGCAGTCCACGGTGCCCAGTCCCTACAACTGATCTATCCCAAAAACGATCGTTATTAGCTCTAAAGTTGTCTATCAGATATCTTGCTGCTCTCTCAATGGCGTCTTAGATCTATCTATAGAGTAAATTACGTTGGTGGTATGGGATACTGAGAGATAGCCTAAAAGCCCCCAGGCAGTCATCGAGGCAGTGGTAACTCCTTCGATATACCTGTCCTTATTGTAGCTGTCATAGTTTTCGCCAAAACCGCCATCTTCCTGCTGAACTGACTGCAACCTTTTGGTGACATTTGTTATCCACTCTTAGCGCATATCGTAGCCGATTTTGAGCAGTCCGGGGAAGACTGCACCGACAGCGTAGACATAGTTGATTCCCCACCTTGCACTCCACATACCATCCTTGCGTGTTTCAAGCAAATATTATATTGAACTCTAGAGTATTTCTAAATCTTCTAGACTGGCTTCCCCCATGGCTTCTAAAAGATGTCCAACTATATCTGGGCAAGAAGGATCGAAAATCTATGCACTTTTGTCAATTCCAGTAGCCCAGAAAGCAACTGATAACAGCTTATATTGACCATCGTTTTTGTTCTTGTGGAAGGCAGGAAAACCTCCGTCCGAGTTTTGATTAGATTTAATCCACTAGTAACTGCGATTAGCTTCCTTTATGTACTGTGTTTCCAATTAAGTGCCTTGATATAGTTGTTTCATCTTGCCGTAGAGGGCAACTAGCATGGCAGTGTCATCGATGTCGGGCACGTACTAAAACTCAAGTCCATAAGGAATGCCTCCATTCTACTGAACAGCGTTTTTGATAAGAAACTGCATGGTGGGATTGAGTTTTTAGGCAGTTTAACCGGCTTACAGCAAGGCGAAGACTGCCAGGATGGTGTCCCAATATCTGCCGTCATCGAGACTGCCCTCGTAAGGCACTCGCCTATTAAAGTAGAGACTTTCCACAAAGGCTAAAGATTTATTCAAGTTGGCTTGGTAGAAGGTGATGTAAGCATTGTTAGTAGCGTTGTATCTCATCGAATAGTCTTTGAAAGACATTAAGCTGAGCAAAGTTGACACTGTATAAGCCCCGAAGAGCCCTTCTCTACCACAAAGAGATATCATTTCCTTCAATACGTTATCGACATCATCATCTCTTTAGATGCCCACTGCGTCATTGTTTCTAAAGTGATTAAAGGCCTGCTTTAAGGAGTCTTTAGAATTTGAGTCACAAGGAGGATGGCCACGTGATGTGAGCAGTTCGCTGATGCATACTTTCGAAACAGGGAATATCGTTTTGTGGTAACGGAGATAGGCTAGACCGAGGATGTGGGGATAAACCCACTGCGCAACATAGTCTGCATGCAAGATTGACTACCTTTAATATATCCGTATGAGTAGAAAGGGAAGGAGGTTTTGAACAAAAAGAGAGGTATATAGTTAAGCTGGGTCCACTCGTATTGACCAAATATCGCCAACTTGTAAAGCGTCATCACCTGCGCTTTCTCAAGGCCTCCGTGGTCCAAAATAAACTTGCGGGCATTGCTCATTTGAGTAGAGCTCATGTCGACACCCACTTCCTTCAGGTACCAGTCTGTATATCTACACAACTACAGTTGAAAATAGTGGCATCGAGAGACCCAGATTTTCTGTTCTAATCGATTAGCTGCTTCCAACTGCCATCAGAAAGCTGCTCGTTTAGGAGTTTGTTGGTGAAGAAGGTTTAATTGAACTGGGAAAGGAAGGGCTAAGATTGGTCGAATTGGAGGGCTATATGCGAGTGTGGTTACCTCTGATGAAAAAGTAGTACTCGGATAGGAACATAGTTCCCAGCCAGGGAGGCATGTTCCAGACTGGCTACGTAGGTTCGATTTCATCCCAAATATTCTGCTTAGCTTTTTCGATAACCGCCTATATTTCGGGGAGAAGGTCAGGCAAGTAAGATGTTGAGATAGTAGCTAGTGCTAGAAAAAGCAGTAAGAGATAGGCTCTTGCCATATTTGTGAATCTTTTGAAATATTATGATGTAAATCAATTCGTTGATATATTTAAATCAATAAACTTAACAACATAAGCTAAAAAGCCTCAATAGTAAAGATAAATAATGAAAATGATCACATTCTATTATAAAAGATAGCAATAAACAATATTTAAAGATCTAAAATAAAAACTATCGACCGTCATATATAATGTAGGCAAAATATGTTTAAGCCAGATTATATTATTTAATCGGATTTAAAGTCCAATATCAGGAGTCATTTTTTTCGTTTTGTTTGTTAAATGCGCTATACTAATCGTATTCTTCCAGAGGCTCTTTGTTCTCCATTAGTGCTCTGTATCGCCTGAGAGCCTTGCTTCGGTGGAAGTTAGCGTCAGCGTTGAGACTGCTAGTGATTTAGGCCTTCACTTCAACTGCTGCCTTTTTACTGCTTTAAATCACCTTCGATTGCTTTTTTTACTTCAACTGCCTTCTCTACAAGGCCAGTCTTTTCTATTACGTCTACATCGCTGCCGCCTGTCTGCCAGCCAGTCCCCTATACGCCTCCATAATTTCCTTTCTTGTCTTCGTTTTGAACCCAAACTCTTTTCTGAATGCTTATTTGTCCTGTTAGTCGATAAGCAAATCTTCATAATCAACTTCCTAAAACTTTTATATAATCTCTTCGTTGGATAGTCCCTCAATTTACAGTTTCTGTTATTTCTTGACGTAGTCCAGAATTTTCTTTTTCTTTTCTTTTTCGATCTAGAGCTGATTGATAATCGATTCTTGTTTTTTGCGTTAGCGTTCTTCTTTTGAGTTTCTTATTGCTTGCTTTTCGGCTTCAGATAGCTCACGCTTATTGATAGTAGGTTTGTGAGAATTTTAGTTTAGTTTTTACCTGTCCCTACGACCTTGTTCCTCCTGTTTTTTCTGCTCCTAGGCTATCTTTCTGGTCTGCTAGTTCTTTTACTTAGCTCTGTCTTTGATCTGCTCTTTGAGAGTCTATTTCATCTTGATGGCCTCATTCTGCTTATCCATGTTGTTTTTTATTTTCTAAAGTTTTCGCTTTTACTCATCCTTGGGGTTCTAAGGATAGAGATTTGCACCAGCCTTGGGCACAGTAGGCTTGGGCTTCTTCCTGTCAATCAGTTCTTTCTTTTATTTCATAACATCCTTAACTGTCTTATTTAGATCCACCTTTATCTAGCCAGCCTTGACCTCTGATAGCTTTTTAAGTTCTTTTAGTTTCTCTTACTGCTCGAACTGTTCCTGAGCCTTCTTGAGAACTCTTTCGATGCGATCGTTTTAGTAATTTTCATAATTGTAGGTCACACTCTTCTAGATTGACTTTCCAGTTTTTCCTTGAATCAAGTCTGGCTTGGACTCAAGTATTTCTTTGTTAAGAGGTTTGGCCCTGAACTTCTTTTGCAATTCCTCCATTTCTTTTTGTTCCGAAGACATAATCTCTTTGGTTTTGCTAGCCTTCGTCTTTCTTTCGTCGGCGATATCAAAAGGCTGAGGTATGGTGTAATTATTGTGCTGTATAAGATTCAAATCCTGAGCAGTAGTGGTTTTCCTTAATTATTTTTACAGTTAAGGGCCTAGTTTTTAGTGCACGACCTAAGACGTTTCTTTGAGTTGCTGTTGCCTTACGCTTTTTTTGGCCTGGATGAGCTGATAGTCCCAGTCTACTGGTCTGCCCCTGCGGCTGAAGTAGGTTTTGAGCGTATCCCAGTTGGCATACTAGTCACATTCTTTGGTCAATCTGCCGATAGTACTCTTGATAGTTTCCACTGGCAGATTTGTTTCTAGGCTTTGAATTCTACAAATTTCCTCAGAAAGGGCTAGTACTTGTGGATCTCTGCTTGCTAGGTTGATAAAGTCGTTGACGACAATGTAGTTTTGGTACATTCTGGGGACCATATCGTAAATATCTTTGAGGATTGACAAGTACTAAGAATCAATATCGTATATTTATATCTACTTAGAACTGTTCTTTTGTCTAGCTCTCTCCCGATTGCCTTCCTACAGCTTGCTCAGGTCTAGGTTCTAGGGCACCTGGAAATACTCCTTGAATCTTTAGAAGGTGATGTACTATTTGGATTTTTTGAGTTTTTCGTTCCTTTCCTTGAGGTAGTCGTCAAGTATAAAGGTCAGAATTTGTCTATAGGTTATGTGTTTATGGATGAGTTTGAACTTTAGAACATCCCCGTCGATAAATTTGCTACACTCTGCATCTATGAAAATGTTTTAAATGAACTCCTCTCGCTTAATCAGCCTGTCCTCGTTCAAGTCAAGCATTTAAAATATCTTTAAGAAAGAAGGCAGGTGTCGGTTGAAGTAAGAGATGTACATCTTGTTTTATACTGGCTTCTGACTGTTTTTATCATTAAATGCAGATATATTGTTCTTATCGTTGGAAACAGATAGGTAGTTGTTGTTGGGGAGTTATGAGAGCACCATTTCCGGATGACGTAACTTACTCAGCGTTGCCAAGAACTATATAACTTCTTGCTGGTTTAACATTCCCTTCCTTTTAGTGTTGTAGTTGTCGAGATCGGTGTGCAGCCATTTGAGGTCGATGTGATATCCGTTAATAAGGTGAGGCTTTGAGCCTAAATACTCTACCAACTAGTCCTTGGAAATGGTTCCACGTTTATCTACATCGATTTCAGCCATGATGAACTTGCCTATAAACTTGTCATCTTTAGATGCTATTTTTTGCTACATGTCCGTATTCTACTACTGCAATTTTCCAAAATTTTATGTAGTTTTTTATAAAAATCCAGATTGTTTGTTTGCCAATTTACCTTCGGATATATTTCTCACTATATCAAATTATCTGCCTGTTAAATCGGAATGTTTTATACCTATTTTGCTTTATACTAGTTCTCCATAGCTTTTCTCTTTGCTCTTGTTTTTCTTAGCCTGTTTACGCTTTTAGAGTTATTCGTTTTTAGCGTACTTGTCCCAGCTGAACAGACTGTCCTTGACTACACTGCCTATTAGATTCTTAGCCTCTTTTTCGACCTTGTACTGTTGGTACTTGAACTAATACTATGCTATCCTAGGGTCATTCAACTTTCTCTACTCCCACATCTGCTATATAGTCACCTCTTATGCCGGCCTTTACTGCTGTTTTTGTGCTTCCTTGACTATTTGGTAAACTTTCTTGGGCTGCATTTAGTCGTATTAACGATCCACATCCACATTAAATTTCAGCTTGGGTTTTTCCTGTTATTGTAGGGTAGACTTGCCCTTCATGATGTTGTACTGTTCCTAGATGGATCGCATAGACTGCCTGTGAGCCTCAAGTTTGGCTTCAATATTGTCTAAGTTTATGACTTAAAGGCTAGACTTGACATGAACTGCGGTCTGCTCTCTCTTTTTGCTCTTGATAATGTCTTAGTAGTCGTTATTCTAGTGCCCTTGTGGAGTTTTTCTCCAAGGGTTAGAATTAAATAGTTCTTAAGCTCTATTTTAGCCTTGCCGCTAAGCGGGATCTCGATATTTTGGCTTTTTGCCTATACTGTCGTTGATGATTCCGAACTAATCATAGACAATCTTTTTATCCAAATTGATTGAGGCGAGCAGATTGCTTTTGTTGTCCTTGCCCATCGATTATCTACCCTATCCTTATTTGGATTAGTTGTGTTCTGGTCTGTATTTGAAGCCTCCGCTGAAAACGTTGCCCCCGGATCTGGCGAACCCGTTGGTATTTTGTTTGGTGTTGTTGATCATTTGACTAATGATGATAGTATTGGTGAGCTATTGATTGTCGTCGACCAGCACTACGGGGGTGGGTGATTTCTTTTTTTAAATCGATTTTCCCTTCATCAAATTATAACTACCATTACATCATAGATGACTAGCATTATACCACTCTAAATAACATTCTTATCTCCTCCTGAGCAAAACATATGATATGCTTATAAACAAATACAAGAGAATATATGATAAATCGTTTGTAAAATTAATATAGTTAAAATTGCATAAATTGTTTGACTGAATCACTATTATTCGATATTCTTAAGTTTTCGAAGATGCTAAATGGTTTAATGGCTGTTTCAATCTATTTGACGAAGTCTTCGATTTTGAAAACCCGTGGTTTAGTTTGTCATATATTAAGCACTAGCATTATATCTTAGATACTACTATCTTTTGCATCAGACAAAGACAGCCGTCAAGCAACGGATCTCACTCCCGCATGCCATTATGATTCTTTTCCAATCCAGAGGAAACCTCAAATAAATTTATCTACAATTGAAATACTA
>Ga0169931_10014826_pt1 | contig 10499 bp, 10 predicted proteins | sample Kivu_15m_20L_FD_129675 | JGI IMG/M metagenome (GOLD analysis project Ga0169931, IMG submission 129675) | Freshwater microbial communities from Lake Kivu, Western Province, Rwanda to study Microbial Dark Matter (Phase II) - Kivu_15m_20L... | ecosystem: Environmental > Aquatic > Freshwater > Lake... | reverse complement strand
TGGAACACATCTAGAGTTGTTGATATGACAGGCATGTTTAATAGTGCAGGCTTTCACTGTGATCTTTCCTCATGGGATACGTCCAAGGTTACCAGTATGTTTTCCATGTTTTTTAAGGCTTCTCACTTTTATGACGGAAATATTTCTTCCTGGGATACTTCAAGCGTACGGAATATGGGTTTCATGTTTTATGGTGCTACTCAATTTAATGGAAATATCTCCTCCTGGGATACGTCCAATGTCACAGATATGAGCAATATGTTCGTGGAGGTACCAGGATTCAATCAGAGGCTCTGTTGGGATACATCACGTGTTGATGATCAAACGCTAGAAATTTTTGATGATGCATCCGTTGCATATTTACGCCCGTTTCCTGAATGCTTAAATCGATATTTCTCACCATTTTATGGACTCAGGGAAGGTACTCACGAAGGCCATGCATCATGCCCCGAAGGCTCAAAAGTTATACAAATTCATATCCTTTATGTGAATTGGATTAGTGAATTCTCTGCCACGTGCGATGATAAAAACAAGACTGTCTTGGGGCCATGGGGTGTTCATTTTGGTTATTCTGAATCAACCCCTCGATGTGATAAAGGTTTTCATGGGTGGAATATCATGAATGGAACTTTTATCGGGCGACTAGGCTTTACTTGTGTTGGCTCTTCTCCATCTTCGGTGAAATTGATAGGCTATGGATTAGGAATTGGCCCTGCAACGACCAATGATACTACTCTTTACCAGAATCAAAGCATAACTGGTTTTCAAGTCTACTTTAGCTCCGAGGGAATTGCATCTATGGCTATCGAATATAATTCCATGCAACGATCTGACCGCTGCACAAATCCAGAGAAGATCGCCAAACGATGGGGTTTCTAAGGAATATGAATGAATGTGATGAATATTTAATAGAGATAAAGTGAGAGCAGTGACGATAATCTTCTATATCTTGTAGCTCAGTTATGAAATTTTAGACGCGTATTTACTTTCTATCCCAAGCATGAAGCGGTTTGATCTCTATACGTCGCCTTTATATCGACAGAGAAGAACTCCCAAAAAGCTACACATCGGATAAAGTCTTGGACGGCGCTCGTCTGGACATACTCTAGAGAAGATGAGAGAGTGCAAATGAGGGAAAGAAACGATTGAGAGAGATCTCCAAGCAAAGAGACGTGTGCCAACAAGCACACCATATATTTCTCCCCCTAGAACCCAGGAAAGGATAAAGAAAGTGACTAGAATTGAGGAACCATATGATGGATTGAAGATGTGACGAAGGGCGGTGTCGGTATAAAATCTGACATCGATAAAATCAAAATACGCTAACATCGCGATGCAGTAAGAGAGATGAAGATCTTCCAAAACATCGGAGACATATACTGGAGCACCGATTGACACATACGACACCATTATTAGCCAACTGCAAGATTCGCTACCGTCGACGCAATATGACAGATGACAATCATCTGAAAACACCGGCGATTCGAGTGAACATTAAAATTTATGATTGTGATCTAACGAGGAGTTAGAGATTAGAAAGGAGTCAAAGTAACGAATTATAGTGATGACTCAGTTTACACACCGACAATGCTGTAGATGGGATGAAAGTATAGAGAGTTTTTGTTGTTTACAAGAGTATTCCAAATACGTGCTGCTGTAAAGCAGACGAATCTGGGACGGACTGACTCATACCCTAGATGAAAGGAGAACGAAGTAGCCATAGAGGCAATGCCGTTTATATGAAGCCTTGGGTCACCCACCATACAACCTGTATTACTGATGCAACAGCTAGTATATACTTGTCAGCAAAAACAATTGATCAACAGAGTTCGGTTCACTTCTTTGTCTCGATGCCACTCATTCATCAACGATCTGAAATAGATTACTCAACTCTTCTTAAACATGATGCTCTTTATTCTCTTACGATATTATCATCATCATCAAAAGTCCCGAGTCCATTCAAACAAAGTATCGTCGAGTACCTATCTACCTGAACAGAGTCTGGAACAATTTATTTCGTCGCAGTTAAGACCCAGCTGAGCCATAAGGGCGCCTTCACTAAAGAATCGTGCCATACAGAACGGTGATGCTTGGTATTTTTATCCTCCGCAAGCTTCAACTATTTTAAAACGTTTCCGCTCATAACAGTCGATGCAGAAGCTCCCATTGAAAACTCATTCGTTTACGTAATTCATCAGTGCGGTAGAACATCGTATTACTTAAAAGCTCCATAAAGAAAATATAATCTCGCTCTGTATCTGAGATTAAGAGTCATTCCTTGATCAACTTCGTCAACATACACTGCCAGCTTCGTTCATATAGGTCAATAGAATCAAGGTGACAAGCAACACTCTGGTTAAATGCTTCACTGAGCCAAGGAAGACATGTATGTCCCACAAGTGCTACGATGGTATATCGCAGCATCTGCAAGTTTGGTACGTTGACAAGCCCTGGATTCCCTGAATAAATACATTTTCAAGAGACTATCTCGAGTCACCGACCAAAAGTTACAAATTATCAGACTATCTCAGGTCACCGACCAAACTTACCAATGATCATTTTCATTTCATTGTGTATCGGATTCTCCCTTAAAATTGTTGAGTGGTAAGCGTTACAGTTCACTCGTTAACTTGTTGTACCAGCTATATTTGTCCGATTCATTTCTCTTTCATTCAAACATACCTTTTTCTTTCGCAATACGATCTAAGATTCGAATAGCGAACTTTTTGTTGTCTTTATGACCATTTTTATGGCTATGCTTATAGCAATATCCGATGAAGGCGTAGACGCGTAGTGCAGGGAGAGAGATGCGAAGGAACACTGGAAATCTCGAACTAATCATCCTACACAACAATCTTGCTGATGCGATACTTCATTTCATGCTTTCTCACGACTTTGTGGTATGATATACGTAATGGCTATGATATTGTTATTTTTGCTAAGGGAGGCCCAAATCATCATGTGTAAGAATCGAATCGGGCAGTGATGAGAACCGCCATTATAGTAGATTCGATGGTTTCTTTCGGTTGCCGACGACGTCATGGCTATGATATTCCTATTTTTGTCGTTGGTCGTTGGAAAACATGCGCTGCATACGTTATTTCATGCTTACTGAGGATGCTATGGTTCTGATATGCCTAATGACTAGACTGTTTTTGTTACAGAAAAGACAAATCATCATGCATAAGAATCTATTGACGCTGAATATGGTGTTACCAACTGCAGATTTGATGGTTTATACCTTACAATTATACTCCTTTAATTTTTTGATACACAAATCATCCGACACAACGATCCAATGGCGCTGATGACGAGCAATACTCAGAGGCTCAAGGTTCCTGAATTTATACGCTGCTCTATAATACCCCCAACGATATGGATGATAATGACGAATACAACCGAGCCATGCAAGAAGAGTTTGTTTCGGCTGCAGACGATGTTATGGCTTCTGAATATATATATACTGAATCCAATTATGCTGATAAAAATGGAAACGCTCAAGCTTGCTGTTAAATACCTATTATCATTCACAACGTCATGCTAATGATCTATTCTTTAGATGCCTTGTGGGTTTGACTCGATAAGATTCTCTATGGTTATTCATGATGTCATAGTAATGTTATACGTTACGCATTTGATATTTCTGTTAACGGCCACAGGAGAGATCCCGCTCATGAATCAAATGGCGCTGATGACAATTTCCCACATTACCCAACAATGCAATAATTAATAGGATATCTATGCCGTAGGATAAAGATGTGCTGATAACGACGCCGAAGATCGCTGCTTCGATACTGACTTTTAGACGATATCATGGCTATGATATAACTTAGGGGCGTTCATGTATTTCTTTGAGGAATCAAAGTCGTCATGAATTAAAATTCTCTGACGATGATGATGCGGAAGAGCTGGATTATTCGATGCTTTACTTTATCTGAATCATTCTTCACAACAATTCCATAGCGCTGATAGCGAGGAGAAACGTTGCTGCGTCGATACTTTTAGTGAAGATATTATTGCTATGACATTTACAACATCACTGTAAAAAGCATATACCAACCTGCACAACCTCCGAAGGTACTGATGATAACTACGGCTATGAATACAACTACGCTACACCATAGGAGCCATTTTTCTCATTCACCGACGATATCGTATCAGTGATATAATTGCTGTCATGGCTATGATACTAATACTTTTGCTCTATGTATCATAAAGCATCCTGCAGTAATGAGAGTGGTTCTAGTTGCGATGTCCAAGATTCCTACTCAAAATATTTTATCATTCTCAGTGATGATGTCAATGCCTTAATGTTTTCAGTATAACAATTACAACTCATCCTAGATCCAATCCTGTCAAGCCTATGACATTAGAGTTTTCCTTGTCGGAGACACAAAATAACGCGCAACCTCAAATGTTTCTATAACATCGGTATATTCTTCACCGACGATACTGAATGACACACAAATCATCCTGCATCGTATGAAACAGGCAAATTATTCCTCAATAAATGCTATATTATATGTCATATAAATATTTTGGCGTTAGGAAACATAAAATCAACCCTAATCGCATGATTGGTTTTGATGACGACGCTCAAGATTTTAACGTTTTTCGATCGATTTCAATGGCACTCATGACAAGGTCTATATAAGAAATTGAACTCATCCTGAATAACGTCACGTCTACGATATAATTGCTGTGATATATGTTCGCTGCAGGTATCATCGGTATCACGAATCATTCCGCGTGAAAAATGAAATGGCGTGGGTAACGAACCCCAAGGTTTTTGAATCGACTCTTGACTTGGTAGTTGACGATGTCCTTTATCATATGATTTTCTTTAAACTTCTATAGCACTTCCGAGTACATTAAATATAAATCGATGCTTCCTTTACGCAGTTTGATTGCAGGTCAGGTGAAAGAAGACAAAGTAGAAGAAACAGGGAAAGAGACAGAAACAAAATAGAGAAGAATAAGACGAATTAGGAGAGGATTAAGATAATGATATATATGAAGAGTAGGAGGAGCAAATGAAAGAAAAGCAGAAATAAAAGGAAATGAAATGTTCGAATGGATATATTTTTACCACTAAACTTTCATGCTGATGGAAAGAGGAATAATCTTGCCAAAAAAGACGGTGGAAGAAGTTGAATACGCAGGAAAGAAACGAGAGAGAGGGACAAGCAAAGAGTGAGTGGAAGATTATGAAGAAGAACGTGTAGGAATGAGAAGTAGAAGAAGTGCATAAGGAGATAAGCCAATGAGAGAAGAGTATGATGATGACAAACAAATAATAGATGTAGATGATAACATGAGAAGAAAAAAATAAGTCGAAGAGAAACGAGAGAAACAAAGGGAGAGCAGAAGAGAATGAAGAAGAAGTTACGGGGATTAGAAGTAGAAGAAGGGTTTAAGAAGATACGTCAAAGTGAGAAGTGTATGAGAATGTAGAGAGAAAGTAAGAAAGGCATGACGAGGGACAGCATCAAGAAGAGGATAGACATGGTGATGATAAACGCTAAGCCGAAGAGAAACGAGAGAGAGGGAGGGAGACACACAGAGAGAGTAGAAGAGAATGAAGAAGAGGTTGTAGGAATGAGAAGTAGAAAAGTGCGGAAGGAGATAAGCAAATGAGAGAAGAAGAATATGATGATGTCAAATAAAAAATATAGATGGAGAAGAAGAGAGAAAGGAAGAAAGACATGACCATGGACAGCATCAAGAAGAGGATGAACAAGATGAAAAAATCCGAAGAGGAACGAGAGAAGGAGAAACAAAAAGAGCGTAGAAGAGAATGAAGAAGAGGTTGTAGGAATGAGAAATAGAAGAAGGACGTAAGGTGATAAGTCAAAGAGTGAAGAGTATGATGATCTTAAAAAGCAGAGATGTAGAGGAAGAGAGAAAGGAAGAAAGGCACGACAATGTGCAGCATCAAGAAGAGGATGGAGAATATGTAACAGAAAATAAGCCGAAGAGGAACGAGAGAAAGGGAGACACAAAGAAAGAGTAGAAGACAATGAAGAAGAAGAAGTTGTAGGAATTTGAAGTAAAAGAACGGCATAAGGAGATAAGCCAATGAGAGAAGAGTATGAGAATATCACGCCAAAAATGGGTGGAGAAGAAGAGAAAAAGGAAGGAAGAGATTAGAAGGTACAGCATCTAGAAGAGGATGGACCGACTAGATGAAAAAAATAAGCCGAAGAGAATCAGGAGAGACAAAGAGAGAGTAGAAGACAATGAAGAAGAAGTTGTAGGAATCAGAAATAGAAGAAGTAGATAAGGAGATGAACCAAAGAGAGAAAAAGAGTCCGCTGACGTCCAACAAAAACTAGATAGAGAAGAAGAGAGAAAGGAAGAAGAAAGAAAGGACAAGGGACAACAAGATGAAACAATATGCTGACGAATGAGAGGGAGGGAGAAAAAAAAACAAATAGAGAGTACATAAGAATGAAGAAGCAGTTGTAGGAACGAGAATAGCCAGAGAGAGAATAGTATAATGATGTCAAAATAGTTGTAGATGAAGTGACAAAGGAAGAAAGACACGACGAGAGACAGTATCAAGAAGAAGATGGACAGGATAAGAAAGAATTGCATCGAAGAGGAACGAGAGAGAGAGGGTAAAACAAAGAGAGAGTAGAAGACGATGAAGAAGTCGTAGAAATGAGAAGTAGAAGAAGTGCGTCAGGAGATAAGCCAACGGGAGGAGTATCATCATGTCAAACAAAAAGTAAATGTAAAAGAAAACGAAATTAGGAAGAAAGCCATGACAAGGGACAGCATCAAGTAGAAGATGGACAAGATAAAAATATGAGCCGACGAGAAATGAGAGAGGGAGAAACAAAGAAACAGTAGAATACAATGATGGAGAAGTTGTAAGCAGTAGAAGAAGGAGATAAACCAAAGAGAGAAAAATATGATGATGAAAAATGCTGAAGATATATAGAGGAAAAGAAAAAGGAAGAAAGACATGAGAAGGGACAGCGTCAAGAAGAGGATGGACAAGATGAAAGAAAAATAAGCCGAAGAGAAAAGAGAGCGAGAGTAGAAGACAATGAAGAAAAAGTTGTAGGAATGAGAAGTAGAGGAAGTGCGCAAGGAGCATAAGGTGATAAGCCAAACAGTGAAGAGCATGATGATGTCAAAAAACACATATGTAGAGGGAGAGACAAACGACAAAAGACATCAATAGAGACAGCATCAAGAAGAAAAAAGTAAGCCAAAGAGAATCGAGAGAGGGAGAAACAAAGAGATAGTAAAAGACAATGGAGAAGAAGTTGAACGAATGAGAAGTAGAAGAAGCACAAGGAGATAAGCCAAAGAAAGAAGAGTTTGATGATGCCAAACAAAAAAACACAGATGGAGAAGAAGTAAGAAAGTCATGACAAGGGTTAGCATCTAGAAGAGGATGAACAATATGAAGAGAATAAGCCGAAGAGAAACGAGAGAGACGCAGAGGACAAGACAAAAAGAGAGTAGAGGACTATGAAGATATGATGATGTCAAATAAAAATATAGATGGAGAAGCAGAGAAAAAAGGAAGAAAGACATGACAAGGGACAGCATCATAAAGAGGACGGACAATATAAAAATCAGCCGAAGAGAAACGAGAGAGAGGGAGAAAGAAGTAGAGAGCAGAGGAAAATGAAGAAGAAGTTATAGGAATCAGAACTAGAAGAAGGGCATAAGGACAAAAGCCAACGATATAAGATTATGATGATGTCAAGCGAAAAAAAGACACAGAAGATGAGCAAAAGGAAGAAAGACATGACAAGTGACAGCATCAAGAAGAAGGTGGATACGTTGAAGAGGATACATTAGATGAAGATAAATCGGAACAAGATGCGGGAAGACTAACAACGAGAAGATGAGGTCTTCGATGGCTTTGTATAGCTCAGCTTGAATGTCAGGAATAAGTCAAAGAGTAATCGAGATGACGATGAATGGGAATAAGAAAATTAGTAGGAGGAGGAGAAAGAAGAAGGAGAGGAAGAATGACCATGGTAGAAATAAATGAATGAAGAATAAGACAATGATGAAGATGAAAATTTTATCGAATAAAATGACTCAATTGATGAAGAACACGACAGAGGAAGAAGAGCAGCAAAGTAGAAGAAGACGAAGGTATAACACTTGAATGCGATCTCAGCTGGCACTCACGACATATCCTTTGAAATTCTGTACTCGTAACAAGATTTATCTAATTATTTATATCATCAAACAATCGCTTCCATTCATCCTTACTTATTTTACTGAATCTCCTCTTCTTCCTCCGCAGAGTCTATCTATCCTGAGCCTGTATTGTATCATGTTGGCGAAGTCATCGTGATGGCGGCAAAATTTGTGCGGAACGCTTACATACGACGAACCGTACGTTGTAATCTCCAAAGTGACGAGACACGAGACGTGCCAGAGGCCAGAGATTAAAGAGACACATCGACACATCACAACATCCCCCCCTACTGTACCCTGTACCCCTTTCCCTCTTCCTTCCCTGAATGTATATTCAGTGATTCCGAAAGTTTACTCTATAAACACGAAACGAGAAAAAAAAACGAGACATTATGTTGTCAGTATCATCTTTTCTCCTATTCATTACCTTTTTTACTGTTGGTGAATGTTGGACATGTTTCAATCATCCACGCATAAGTAGGAGTCGTTGGACTACCCTGAAGAGCGTCAGCGTCAGCAGCAGTAGTAGTAGCAGTGACAACAACAAAGTCCTTTCATCGCTATCCTCCCGAAGAATTTTCTTTACTACAACGATAAAAACAACGATGGGTACTTCAGCTATTCTTGGACTGTTCACAACTCTTGTGATGCAGAAACCCGTACCGGTATATGCCCTAAGTAGTACGGGCAGTAGTAATCTCCCCACACTGGGAATCAAGGCACCGGATTTTGATTTACCCAATAGTCAAGGGACTGGTAGTACAACACTTGAATCATTAACCAACAATGGGAAATGGACGGTATTGTATTTCTATCCAGGTGCATTTACAAGTGGATGTACCCTCGAAGCTCGTGGATTCCAACAAGATATGGATCAATATCGTGCCTTGAATACACAAATTGTCGGTGTATCCGTAGACTCGGTAGAAAAAAATGCACAATTTTGTTCCACGGAGAAGTTAGATTTTTTTATGCTTACCGATGAAAAGGGTGAGGTGTCGAAATTGTATGGTAGTGCCTTAACGGTACCTGGTTTTGGTACCTTTTCCAATAGACAAACGTATATTATTGATCCAGAGGGTAATTTACAATGGGTCTTTACAGATGTAGAAAGGTAAACAAAAATTTGGATTCAGTAATTTTTATTCTTTATTCATGGAATTAGAACTCATTCCTTTCTTTTCCTTATTGTTGTTGTTATTGGGGAAAATACATTTCATTTCTTTTATTTTATCATGTGAATAGCCGTGTTTCTAGACATTCGGCTGAAGTATTAGCTAAATTGGAAGAACTCTCAAAGCAACAAGAAAAAGAAGTAGCAGTAGTAGTCGAGCCATCATCAGCAGCATAACTAACAAAATACGTTGACTTTTTTTGAAAATCATAATATAATCAATATATATATATACATATTTAGAAATCATAATATAATCAATATATATAATTCATCCTCCTTGGGTACAATGTCAAAAAATCATGTCTTTATTCCTTTGGGTCGAAACGTTTGTGTTTTCAGAAAAACTCACATGTCCCCGATACAATTACTGGATTGTAATTTACCAATCATCATACATGATTGTTATAGATCCATGATCATTCTTGTTTTCTAGATTTGTTGCTGTTGTCATCATCATGTTGGTCGCCTCTGTTGCTACTAAAGGATTCTTCGTCGTAGACGATGAAATAGATGTTGTTGGATTCATAACTTGATGTAAATTCAAATATGGATTAGAACCATTCAATGGTGTAATCAAACGTTTATATTTTGAACGTAGAGTATCTAATAATTCCGATATATCTGTACAACTTGTTATTCCATGTTGTTGTATACTACTTGAATGATCCTTGGTATTTATAGAATGACAATTTTCTACTTCTTCAACACCAAGTCCAGACACCATGGACTTGGTAGTATATGGATAAGGAAGAGTATCTATGAATTGAATAAAATCTTGTAATCTTAGTTCCCATCGATGATATTGTCGATCCTCCTTATGATATTCCATTCGTATCGTATCGATGGATTGCAACAAGGTCTTTGCTACCCCCTGATAAAATCCAATTTCAATTCCAATATCTAATGCAGTTACATGACCTATATATATATTATCATACAGTAAATGTATATATATGAATGTATTCTTTTGCGGAATGAATTCTTACTTTGTAGTAGACATGTCATACTATATAAATATATATGTGTGTATGTATTTTCTGATATGAATTCAGCCATAGATAAATTCAATACAGGTGAAAAAAATATAATGATAAGAAAAAAATATTACATGGGGAGAAAAACATCGGCAAGTTGTCAGAAGCTGTTCTGC
>Ga0169931_10014825_pt1 | contig 10500 bp, 12 predicted proteins | sample Kivu_15m_20L_FD_129675 | JGI IMG/M metagenome (GOLD analysis project Ga0169931, IMG submission 129675) | Freshwater microbial communities from Lake Kivu, Western Province, Rwanda to study Microbial Dark Matter (Phase II) - Kivu_15m_20L... | ecosystem: Environmental > Aquatic > Freshwater > Lake... | reverse complement strand
AGTTTGATTTGAGGGCCTTTTCTTCTTCTTGTCATTCCCATAACAGGATCAAATCCAGCAGTTGGGCCTTTTGGATCTGAAGAACCACTGAATCCACCGCTAGCTCCAGGTGCATTAGCAACCATTTGCTCTCGAATAATTTTGATAATGCGATCAATCTTTTCCATTTTTGTTATAGATTTTTTGAATTTCAGATAAACAAGTTATATCAATCGCAATATCATGTATGTAACACTTAGGATATTGTGGAAGTTTATTCAAGAAAACTATAAAAGTTTTCATTGATGCCCAAAGTTCCTTTTCAATTTTGAAAAATAACATTGGAGTAGCAGCATCCCCAAATATATTGTAAAGAATAATGAAATGATTCAAAAGAAGATGGGTTTTAAGTTCACCCGTATTCTTATATCGTTTCAAAAGTCTTTTTATATACTTGAAATGATGTAAATCTTTATCAAAATCTTCCTTAGTTACTGCCTGAGGATTTTCATAATGTTTAATCGCAAAAAGAAGAAAATTTTCTTCATTCAATTCATTGAAAATCATATATTATCAGACTGTAGGATCGCCATCATAAATTGGAAGGTTGCCAGTAGTAATACCAGACATTGCAACAAGAGTCTCAGTCTTAACTCTTAAGTTACCATGAGTATCGACATAGGTAGTAACGCCAACCCAACCAGCATGTGTTAATTGATACGAAGTATTTTGAGCAGCAGCAAGGCCGCCAGCAGCAACACCATAAATGTGTGGTTCATAACCAGTATTGGTTTCACTCCAACGACTGTCAAGAACGGTGTACTTAGGAAGTTCGCTGATTTGGAAGTCCGTGCTCGCAACTGCAACTCCACTCAAACCAGCAGTTGATGCAATGGAGAGTTGAGTGGTGCTTGCAATACCAACAATTACAGCATTTCCAATCTCGCCTTGTGGGCCAAAACGAATTACATCACCAGTTGCAGCTGCTCCTACTTGGCCAAAGGTTGTACCACTACCAGTGACGACAAGGGTGGTATAATTAAGAGATACTGTGCCACCTGAACCCTTTGCGTCATTATTTCCCCAGAGTGCCATGTCTTTTCTCGTAAAAAATATTTCTAGTAATATTTATAAAAAAAGGAGATCTTGAATTAGATCTCCAATATTAGATTTTTTTAAGTTTTATCAAGGAGTTAAATCCTTTGCACCTTTTTTCTTCAAATGGTTTTGAGCCTGAACGAGAAGGAATGAAAGAAGTCCGTTTGATTTGAACTTTGGATTTGCGCCAAGTGCTTCTGAAATAAGAAAAAGAACGGTTGCAACCAATCCTTCATTTGCAGCAAGCCAGGCACCGATAGCTGCGAGTGTCATAATGTCCTCCGTGTGAAGAGTATCCTGTCTTATTTAGATCAGTCGAACCTTGAACTTATCATGTCTTTGGATCTTTGAGCAGAAGCACGACGAATTGCTACTCTTTGTGCTGGTGAAAGTGGGCCACCATACTCACCTGCTCTAGGTGGTTTTTGTCCTGGTTTTTTCTTTTGTTGTCCAGCAGGAGTACCACTCATTTTACGAATACTTTGCTTTACCATTTGATAAGCACGATCAGTCTTTTCTCTTGGAGTTCCTGCTACTTTTTCTTCTTTTCTTCTTTCATCAAGAAGTTCAGATTCTTCTGCAACCTTTTTTGCCATCTTAGTGGCAGTTGCATACATTACCTCTTTACCACGTCCAGGATATCTTTTTTCAAAGTCACCTGCACTCTTCTTCATTGACTTTACAATTTCCTCTTTCTTTTTTGCCTCTGCAGAAGTCAAAGTTTTTTCATCGAGTTCAACTTCTTCATTAGCCTTCTTCATCTTGGGAGCACTTGTCGGATGAGTGTCTCTATAAAAAGTAGAAGATCTTGCTGCCTTTTCTTTTTCCTGTCTAGCTCTCTTTGCTTTTTCAAGAGCTTGATGCATTTTACTGAAGCGTCTAGTTTCGCTCTTTTCTTTATCACTTACATTAGGAGCAGGTTCATTTCCAGTATCCTTTCCATACACAGAACCCCATGCTGCCCGCGCTGCTTGCGCTGCTACCTTTTTTTCAGGGAAGGGACGTTGCTCTTCTTCTAACCCAGCACCTGCTTTATAACGCTTATCTCCTGCTTTATATGCTTTATAGGCAGGTGTATTTCCTCTTTTGTCGGCAGCAGTGACAGTCATACGAGTATCAGCAGGAGCAGACTTTTCTGCCTTTATTCTTTTCGAATATTGCATATAAGTTTCACCAGGGCGAAGTTGTCCTTCCTCAAGTTCAACCATTTCAAGAAGAGTTCCACCAATCTCTTCAACTGCTTCCTTTAAATCTGGATTGATAATGATTTTATTTTGAATTTTTTTTTCCTTGATTTGCTTTTCATTCTGCTCATCAGGAGCAATCTTATCCATAACTTCGGAAAGATCTTGTCTCCAATTTGAGTATCCTTCTTTTCTGACTGCAATTGCTTTGCCAATTGCTTTGCGACGCTTCTTCAGATATTGATCAGAAGAATCTGAGTCGCCATCATTATCAACATCATCATCCTCTTGTCCTACGGGATCCAGTGCCTCTTCAACTTTATGCTTTGCATATAAAACACTTGGAGAATATTTACCAAGCATTAATCTTTTTTCTCTTTCATCTTTAGTTTCTGATTTTTTTTGTTTAGCAGCATCAATTCTTGCTGCTCCTTTTGGATCAATTGCTTCCTCGACTTTCTTTTTGTCTTTTAAAGCTTTCTTCATCGACTCTTCTTTATTACCATCCTTGTCAAAGTCAAGATAATCTGGTTTTGCTGCCTCATCAAACTTCTTTGCTGCAGTCGCTGCCATACTCTTGTAAGCAGCAGTCTTCTTCATTTCTTCCCTTGCCTTTTCATTCTGCTCTTGACGCTTCTTCATATCAACTTCAAGTGCTTCTTTCGTAACTAATCCAACAATATTTTTATTTCTCTTTGTTGCTTTATCATATAGTTTAATAGAACTCATTTCCTTATCAGCATAATTTTTTACCTCACTTTTCCCATGAGGAGTTGTGCTTAATTTGGGCCCTTTTTTTCCTACACCAACTCTGCCCTTTCTTCTAAACTCTGTTTCAGCCGCCCTTTCTACTCTTCTTTCAGCAGAAGCAGCTCTTCTTAATTCATTATCAGCACCCTTAACTGCTTCATCAACAGAAGCAACCTGCTCCAGATACACTCTGGACAGATCGTGAAGTTGTCTCATTGACATGGTTAAAAATTCTTACTTTTTCTTATACTTATTTATGAAATTGAGTCCGTATGCTTTTCCACCACTCTGAAGATTCTCTTTACCAACACTTAATGATCCAGGTGTCATTTTTGCAGCAGTCTTAAAATACCCAGTTGTTCCAATTAAAGTATTAGGTTTCTGAGAAGTTCTCATCTGCTTATCCATTTTTACTTCAGTATATTCCATCAAATCTTTAATCCACGACTTAAACATCCAACCTTCTTTTGTAACACAGATCAAATGATTGGCTCCACGACGCATCACTTCTCCAACAAGTCCAGTATTTAAGTTCTCAACAAGAGTTCCCATTCTAAAAATTTTCTTCGTGTAATAGTTCTCACGAAGTCCCTGCCAATCCATCTTGGGAGCAATTTCCCATAAGGAGTAACTCTCTTTTGCAGTTACTTTCATTGACTTGCGAAGAGTATTGAAGAGTGCTTTTGTTTCCTTATCATCCAATGACTTGGGAATACCCATTCTAAAGGTATCAAAGTCATTGTCTGCTGCTGCTTTTCTCATCTTAGATGCAGACATACCTTCTACACCAGCAGAATCTGCATCTCTTTCTCCAGCAGATACTACATTGATGCTATCAAAAGTATAAAGATCTCCATTATACTTATTAGCTAAGTTCTTAAATTCACCAAGACGATCTGCACCCACAACGATTGTTACATCATTGAATCCATCCTCATCTGCAGTCACAAGAACATCGAAGATTGTCTTCATCTTATCATCATCAATGATGCTCTCCTCATATTTGGGGAACATCTTCTTCATATACTTAATCTTTGTACTCGGATCCAATGGATTTTTCTTTGGATCCTGAGATCTGGAGGGATAAATTCTAAGTTCACTTCCACCAGAAACATTTGATGCTGAGTTTAAAAGTTTCTGATGTCCCACAGTAGGAGGATTGAATCTACCAAATACTAATGAAACTGAACCACCTTCTTTTGCTGGTTTCTCTGCTTCAGGTTGTGAAGGTGTTTCTGGTGTTGGCGTTGGTGTTGTTGCTGCTTGTGTTGCTGCAACTTGCTGATTTGCAGGAGTTCTTTGCTGAGGAATATCTCTTTGTCCGATTCTCTGTCCTTGATTATAAAACTTGAGTTCTCCTTTTTCGGTTTTAGCAACAAACTCACCTTGGGTATTATACCATCCACCATGGCCATCACCCTTTAATCCCATGCGTCTTGCTTGGGAAGCCGCTTGAGATTCTTTTGCTTCGGATAAGAAACTAAAAAAATTCTTCATCTTTTACTTTAATATAAATGTATTTATTAATTAACTATATCCGTCAGGATTGGGAACCAAACATTTTTCTGTAAGAATGGTTTGAAATTGTTTGGTGATCGTTGCAAAAAACTGTGGTTGAGATGTAAATGATCCTTTATATCTCAATTCCATATCTAATATATTTACCCCCGCCTTTGATAATTTAAAAAATATTTTAGCAGCATTTGCTTCGGCCTTCTTTTCAAAATCAACAACAATTTTATAAGGTTTTTTATTTGCCTCTAAATCGGACAATCCACACAAAATTGTATGCAAATCAACTGCCTTTCCTTTTGAAACTGAAGGTTTTCCTCTTGAAATTTCTCCAATACCAGTGACCAAAGCAAACCCAAAATTATATTCTTTTAAATTTTTCATCGCAGATAATTCATCATATAACTTAACTTTCAATACCAAATTAATCAAGGTCTTTGCAAAAAGATCTGCATGTTCATCCATGTAACTTGTCAATCTTTTGAAGAGAATATTATTTGCTTTAGATAGTTCTTTATTAACAAATTTTCTCATTGCATCTGGAGCTCGATCATTATCATATCCTCCAGACAAACTTCCTTTAATATTAATATATGCCCGATCAAATATTTTTTTATCTCGTCTCTTGGCTTCAAACAACTCAAGATCAGATAATTTATCAATATCTTTAATGAACAAAATTCCATCTTCATGTGCTTGACGTACCAATCCAGCAAAATATTCAACTCTCAAATCTGTAATATCTTCTTTAATTTTTTTAAACTGGTTTCCATTTAAAACGGTATCAAATGCTTTATTAATTAGAGTTGGATCTTGAGAGTTTGGTTTTGGTTTTTTCTTTAAAGAAATGCCAAAATAACTTTTATCTTTTGGTTTGACTATAAAATCTGATGAATTATAATCATCAAAACCATATGCCTTTATTCTAAACTTTTCTACTTCGTCAGGCCAAACATTGCCAGTCAAAAATACTTTTTTTGCAATTGGATCAGATCCCTGACCATGATCAGTTTTTAACCAGTCTTTAATTGCTTTAGCAGCGGATATTCCGACTACTGCTTCTTTTAATGCAGCAGGAGTTGGCTCCATAAAAGAAATAAATTCTGATCGAGAACTACCAAATTCTACATGTTTTTCTACTTTTTTCTTTGCTGCAATTATCCATTCCCCAAGAGCCTCATTAGTTTCAGAAGCCTTTTCCAATTCTGATTTTGTAAAAAACATGGCCCCAGCAGCCATTACTTCAGAATACTCTAATGCCATTATACTTTTTTAAGTATTTAGAAGTGGAGATAAGGAGACTCGAACTCCTGACATCCTGCTTGCAAAGCAGGCGCTCTACCAACTGAGCTATAGCCCCGTTCAATTTACTTTTCGTTTTTCAGTTCTCGTTTAATCTCACTCTTTAATCTTTCTCGCTCCTGTCCTTCTTCTCTTCTGTGTTGTTGAGAAGCAGAATACTCCTTTGCTCTTTGTTTGAACTTCGTCGCTTGATCTAATTGTCTTTGGCGAAGTTCTTGTCTTCTGGATTCAATATCCTCAAAGAATTGATTATAAGATTTCATCAGCGAACGTTAGCAGCATACCACTTTTCAAAGTCCTCTCTACGCTTATCACCTCTTGGAGGCATAGGAGTTTTCTCACCACGAACAGGAGCATATTTCTTTGCCTGCTCTCTTTCATACTTGTCTGGGTTTCTGTTGGCAACTTGCGCTTCACCAATAACAATAGCAATTGCTTCCTCATCAATCACATTCGCCATTAACCACTCTGCCTTTTCCAGAGTTTCTGCGTATCCTTCTACTTGGAGGAACTCAAGAACTGCATCAAAGATATCAAGTTCTTCCTTCTTAAGATTTGCTTTACGGAATGTAATATCAGTGCGAGTGCCTCTATCCATTCTACCTTGATGTGTTTGACGCTCACCGGGTTTAGCAGGTTTGCCTTGGCCCTTAAAGGAACGGTGAGAAAAAGAAGCGCCGCTTTGCTTAGAGTCTCCAGAAATCATTTTACCACCGGTAGAACGATCATCCATATATTCAGTTTCTGATTGTCCGTGCTTACCCTTATAAAGTTCAGCAACTTCTTGAGGAGCATAAACCTGACTATATGCTTCCATCAGTGCTCTGAGTTCCTTCGTGTTCATCTTACAAAGACTTTTTAGTTATTTATAAATCACCATCCTTACGATTTTCACTTCTGAATACATCAAACGTTCCCTCCGGATAACGAGCACTGAGTTTCTCAAAGTTCATTTGAAGAATCTCATTGAAGTCAGTATCAAGAGCCATACATGCTTGTGCCAGATACCAACAAATATCTCCAAGTTCACGCTTCATATGAAAGACATTATCTTCACTATAAGGTTTACCTTGAAGAATAATCTTCTTCACAACCTCAGTGAACTCACCTGCTTCGGCACTCATACCTAATGCAGCAGTCAGAAGACGGGGAACGTCAGCATCTTCAACTTCAAGTTCAGTCAAACGACGCAACAGATCAGCAAGATTGCTACTTGCTGGACTAGTGGTTTGACGAACAAATTCAATATATTTTTTAGTATCAATAGTTTGAGTCATAAGTTTAGTAGTTCTAATTCGGACTGAGGTAATTTGTTTTTATATTCTTTAAGTTTTTGAGGTTTTTGTTTTTGAATGGGAACAATTTCTGTGGTTGGTAATGCTTTGGCAATTTCAATATCAATCACTGGACTCATGAGTGTTTTGTTTTTTATAATTTCACGATTTGGTATGTCCAAATTCATCATCATCCTTGCATCTTCAAAATCTCCACAATCGCAAACTTTTCTTCCAGTTCTTTTTTCCCTTACAGTATAATACTCTTCACTATTATATTTCAAAACTTAAATCCTTCAAACGATTTCTTCGGTTTTCTTTCTTCATAATCATACTCTTCTTCTTGCGAATTGTCAAGTATATCTTTCTGTGCTGACTGCTCACAATCATAGAGACGCATCTTGGCACGATCGATACCAATCACAAATCTCTTGTGAATTGTTGGATCATTGTAACGGTTCTTGAGTTGCTTTACAAGAATCTGTCCGAGATCTTCCAACTCTTCAGTGCTAATAAGAGCGAACATAAGATCAGCAGTGGCAGGCAAACCAAAGGATTCGCTAGTATCAGTAAGTTCAACATCAGAACTACCATAACCTGAACGAGTGGTTTGGGTAGCGGAAACGATTGGTAGATTGAATTCAACCGCAAGTCCACGGAGTTCTTCCGCAATAGCCTTAATGTAAGAATAAGAGTTGACTGAAAGATTTCCTTTGTAGCGACTAGAAGCACAAATATTGAGATAGTCAATAAAAATGATATCTGGTTTAAATGACTTCTTAAGTGCAAGCTCATTAAGTAGGGATCTAAAATGTCCAGCATGAGCAGATGCAGTTGGATATTCTTTAATTATAAGAGTTCCCTGAGTCTTCTTTGCAATACCTACAACTTTGTTCTCGTAGAGTGATTTTGGAAGTTCTGCAATATCTTGAATCGGAACATTCAATAAGTTTGCATCAATTCTTTCAGCAATGCGTTCTTCTGCCATCTCCAACGTAATGTACAAAACGTTCCGTCCTTGGAGCAAGATGGAGCTAGCCACATGGCACATGAATAGAGACTTCCCGACACCCGTACCAGCAAGAGCGATGTTAAGAGTTTTGTTAGGGATGCCACCTTTTGTGATTTTGTTAAAGTATTCCAGATCAAATTCAATTTTTTCCTCCTTTTTGTGATACAGTTCATAACGCTTTTCATAATCAATCAGATAATCATGTCCCACATGATTGTCAAAACTCACTGCAAGAGCATCTTGAAGAATAGATGGAATAGCATCACGATTCTTTTTTTCATCTTTACCATCAGCAACTTGAATTGCTTCCATCAATGCCAAATAAATGGCACGATCCCGACACCACTTTTCAGTGGTATCAGTCAACCAAGTTAAATCAGCAGGAACATCATCAAGGCAATCGACAAGGTGAACAATTTCCTTAAAGGTTGTGTCATTGATATCAGTTCTCTTTTCAACTTCGATAGAAAGAACTTCTTTGGTAGCAAGTTGATTATATTGTTGAACAAAACTCAGAACTTCTTCGAAAACAATCTTTTGATTGTAGTCTTCAAAGTATTCTGCTTTTATGAATGGTAAAACTTTTCGTGTGTATTCTTCATTGTGTAAAAGGTTTCTAAGAATTAGAAACTCAACTTTCTCCATAACTATCCTCAATATAAAAAATGTCAGAGTAACTTTTGCAGTTTGCTCTGTATCTTAATTGCCTCAGAGACAATCCATTTGATTGATTATTTCTTACACATTTTGCGGCATCATCCCATATTTTACCATAAACAGATATTTTTTTAGAGTTGTAATTTTTTACTGATTGCTTTTTTTCACTTATTAGTTTTATTGATTCTTCAGAATTAATTTTTCCGAGTTGATTCAAAACAACACTCTGTTCTTTCTTTTTTTGCTTATATTCATCAGATTGATGTGATTGTTTCCATTTTTCCGATTTCAATCTTGCCTCCGTTAATTTTTGACTGTCTCTTTTACAACGATTAACTTGATCTTCATAAATTTTAGTCAATTCTTCATCAGACAAATTTCCACCAAGAAGTTGAAATGCATACAAATCTGATATATTTTTATAAACTAACCAACGACGATAATGAACTTCCTGATGAAGTTTTCTAGGAAGTCTAATTAAATTGTTTGGATCGTCAGTTCCACCTTCATATTTTGGAATAATATGGTGAGTATCTATAAACATATTTGTATGGTTACTAACCATACTTATTTATCATTTTTAGATCCATAAGAAAACTCTTTTCTAGCAATTTCATCAAGTTGTTGCATTACTTCATCAGTAAAATATACTTCAGGATTCTTTAGAATCTCTTTACCATAGATTTTCTTTCCTTGAATCTCATAACGTCCAGCAACGTTTTTCCAGAGTCCACCGAGTTCTCCAAGTTCAAGAAGGCCATAATACCTATCCAAACCACGCTCATCATAATACAGGCGGACTTCAACATCTTTGTTCTCCTTACTCAAACGCGATTTAGCAGTCTTAGCCTTGATAATATTTCCAACCACTTCCGTTCCATCCTTTTCTTTCTTTTTTCCAAGATAAATGATTGTAGAGGCTGCGTATTTGAGTCCACTACCTCCACCCATTTCTTTAGTTGGCACATAAGATCCGATAATTTCATAAACGTGATTGGTAACTAACATTGGAACATTTGCTTGTCCTAATTTAAGTGTGAGCATTCGGAATGCACCTTTGACAAGTTGCGATTTAGTCATGTCACGAACTTGCTTATCATTTAGTGCATCTGTAATTTCTTTCTCGGTTGAAAGCATACCCAAAGAGTCTAGCACAAACATGCAAGGTTTGCGTTCATCTACAGGTTTTTTTAAGTACATATCCACTGCCTTAAGTGCCTTGCCACGAAACTCCTCAATCGTAACAACATTGACAACCACAAGACGTTGAGTATCAATGCCACGAGACTCTACAAGTGATTTAGTGATAGCAGCCTCAGTGTCAAAGTAGAGACAGTAACCATCGGGATGAGTATCAAGAAAATTCTTAACAACGGCGAGAGAGAAAAAAGTCTTTCCAGTAGAAGACTCTCCAGCAATAGCAGTAATCTTATTCCCAGATACACCACCAAATATACTACCTGAAACAAGTGCGTTAAAAATATATGAACCCGTATCAACATAAGTTTCAGTTTCGTCTATATCCGCAGCAAGTTTGGTATAATCATCACCAATCTCTTTTACAATATCTTTTAAAAAGTCCATCAGGAAAAGAATGAATCAAGGTTTACAGTTTTTTCTACGTTCCACCCAATCGTATCAAGAATTGCCTTGAGTGGTTCTACAAAGCTCTTCTCGAATTGTAATTCATAATCAATGTATTTGTCAAGTCCAAGTTCTTTTGGAAAATCTT
>Ga0169931_10014824_pt1 | contig 10500 bp, 11 predicted proteins | sample Kivu_15m_20L_FD_129675 | JGI IMG/M metagenome (GOLD analysis project Ga0169931, IMG submission 129675) | Freshwater microbial communities from Lake Kivu, Western Province, Rwanda to study Microbial Dark Matter (Phase II) - Kivu_15m_20L... | ecosystem: Environmental > Aquatic > Freshwater > Lake... | reverse complement strand
GCCAGTTCCGCTTTCAATGGATGCGGATGCACGTCGCCCATCGCGTGCGGGAGCGTGGCCATCTGCCGCTGGCCGGCGCGGACGACGCGCGGGTTCGCGTGGCCCGCCGCCGCGACGCCGAACGCGGCGGTGAGGTCGAGATATTTGCGTCCCTCCGCATCCCATACGTTCACGCCGCGCGCGCGCGTCCAGACGATGGGCCACGAGCCGTCGGCCTCCATGAAGGTCACGTTGCGCGACTCGTGGGCGCGGAGGAGTGCGAGGGTTTGTGCGGAGGTCATAGCTTCGCGGGGCCGCGCATGGCCGGCGGCAACTGCGCGCGGAGCGCCTCCACGCGCCGGCGGTTCACGCCGAAATCACTGTGGCCGACGCGCGACGCGGACCGGACGTGGATGAGTTTCGCCGTCTCGTCCAAGTGAAACTCCACGTCGTCCACGAAGCGGAACACGAGGCTGCGAAACTCGAAGTGCAGGTAGTTCTCCCGGTCCGTGATGAGCGTCGCGCGCGGCAGCCTGGCGGCGGCCTGCCGCAGTTCCTCCTTCGCCGCGCCCACGGAGCGGTCCAGAGCGAACGCCGCGATGGCGTGCTGTGGGTCCGACGCGGTGCTGCTCACGCAGTTCGGCGTGGCGGGGCAGGGGACCAGCCGGCCGTCGCGCAGGCCGAGGGTTTCCGGTGGTTTGGCGGTGAACGAAAGCACGGCAAAGAGAATGACTACGACCGCCGCCGCGTGCGCCAGCCGCAGGACAAGCCGCCGCCCGAATGACGCCGGAACTGGAGCGGGCGGCTTCAACGCGTCGGACGGCTCCGGTGCAGGCTCGGGTAAAAGCGCTTGTGGATTTCCAGCAGGCGCGACAGCTCGACGTTCGGATCGGGGTGGTCGTCCACGCGCAGGTCAATGAAGCGGTCGCCGACGCGCCCATAGCCGCTTTTCTCGCGCACGACGAGCAGCGCGGCGGACTGCCGGCCGCGCGTGTCGCCGCCTTCGCCCTCGCCGGCGTGCAGCGCGGCCGCAAGCCAGTCGGCCAGTTGGCTGCCCTCGACTTTCTGCGCCTGCTCGTAGGCGGCGGCCATCGCCTTCACCACGGCCTCGCCCGCGAGGATGTTGCCCTGCACGGCGAAGTTCGGCCGGACGATGTGCCCGGCCCACGCGTTGCACTTCGCGCCCGTGTGGCTGGCGGCGCGGCCCTGCGCGTCCACGACGCCGAGCTGCCGGTGGTCGCGCCCGTCGTCGGTCTCGGTGAGCAGGCGCACGGCCTGCTCGGGCGAACTGCCATTCGCCAGCAGGTCGAGGCCGCGCGGGCCGTAGGTGATGTTCGCGGAGCTTTGCGTGGCCACTGCGCCCACGCCCGCCCGCGCCCACGGGACGACGGTGCCGACGCCGAAGAACTTGCTCTGCACGGCCACGCCGAGGTCGCCGCTCGCGGGATCGAACGCGACGATGGAATACGTGCCGACGATGGGAGGCAGATCGTTCATGGTCACGCGGCCAGCCACTCGCGCAACACGCGCAGGTCCTGCTGCATCTTGGCGATCATCGGCTTGCCGGAGCCGTGGTCATACTCGTGGTGCTGGGAGAGCGGCCCGTTGAACGCCGTCTTCTTCAGCCACGCGAAGAAGCTCCGGTTCACCATGCCTTCGCCGAGCGGACACCACTCGGCCTTCCAGCCCTTGTCGCCCTTCTTCCAAACAAAGTCCTTCACGAACACGGCGGTCAAATGCGGTTCCGCCAAACGCGCCTCGGTGGGCCAGGAATAACCGCCCTCCAGCGTCGCGTGCCCGATGTCGAAGCAGATGCCCGCCTGCTTCGGGTCGAGATCGCGCAGCAGGTGCCATAGGTCCCAGATCGGCGCGCCCACGTAATCCGCGCCCGAGTGGTTTTGGTAGCCGGCTTGCAGGCCCAGTTCCTTGTTCAGCGCGGCGAGGTCGCGCAGTTCGCCCCGGATGCGGTCGAGCTGCGCGGGGATGGGCTGGTCTTTCGCGTATTTCCAATACGCCATCCGGTAGCGCTTGATGCCCAGCCTGGCGGCGGTGCGCAGGACTTTCTGCGTGTTCGGCTGCGCGGGGTTCAACACATCCGTCGTGATCAGGGCGATGCTCTTGCCGCGCTTGCGCAACGCCTCGACGAACTTCGGCAAATCCTCCTCCACGCGCTCGGGCAGCACCTGGCCCTTCGCGCGCACGGGGCACTCGATGCCGTCCCAGCCGATCTCCGCGACGGTGTCCGCCGTCTGCTCGGGGTTCAACGTCTGGAAGGGCTTGCTGAACGCGATGATCGGCCAGCGCGGCGCGGGCGCGGCGGCGGGCAGCGTGGAAGCAATCGCGGCGAAGGCGGAGCCAGCGGCGAGCCGGCCGAGGTGGCGACGGGAAAGGGCGGTGGTGTTCACGGGCGGTGCGCGATGTTGTGCGCGGATTCTGCGCCGGAAGGCCGACAAAGCAAGCTGCTTGCTCGACAACGTTTCCGGTTCTGACACGATTCCGGCGAAGTCATCAGCCAGCGATGAAGAAAACGCCCTCGAATCAAGAGCCAGTCCTGCTTTACAGGCAGAAGCCGCCTCGGAAGCTGATGGCAAAGCGGCCGGTTGCGCGTGCCCTGGCGGCAGACGAACTCCGTGAGGAGGCAGTGGATTACGAGCTAGCGCCGGGCATGGGCCGCACGCCCCCGCCGCCCATCACCTACCTGGCGACCCGAAAGAAGCTCATTCCGTTCGGCTGGTATGGCGGCAAGTTTTCCCACCTCGACTGGCTGCGGCCATTGTTGCCCGACTGTCACCACTATTGTGAGCCGTTCGCCGGTTCTGGTGCTGTCTTGCTCAATCGCGAACCCGCTCCCGTTGAAACCTTCAACGACCTCGATGGGGAAGTGGTGAACTTCTTCCGGGTGCTCCGTGACGAGAAGGAACGTTTGGTTGAAGCCATCGGGCTGACGCCATTTGCCCGCGAGGAGTTCGCCAAGGCTTGTGAAACCTCCCCTGACCTCACGCCCTTGGAGCGTGCCCGCCGATTTTACGTCCGCGCCCGGCAAGTCCGCACCGGTTTGGCACAGACGGCGACGATTGGGCGCTGGGCAAACTGCAAGAACACCAGCCGCGCGGGCATGAGCGGTGTGATTAGCCGCTGGCTCGGAGCCGTTGAGGATTTGCCTGCCGTCGCTGAGAGGCTGCTCCGCGTGCAAATCGAGAACCGCCCCGCGCCCGATGTGATTCGTCTCTACGACTCGCCCACCACCTTGTTCTACTGCGACCCGCCCTATGTGCATTCCACGCGGGGAGACTCCAAGGCCTACGGCTTTGAAATGAACGACCGGCAGCACCGGGAGCTGGCGGCGGTTTTGAACCGGGTGCAAGGCATGGTCGCGTTGTCCAACTATCAGGCTGACATCCTCGAAGAACTTTACCCCGCTCCGAAGTGGCACAAGTTCGCCACCGCCCCCCGCACCGTCCATTCCACCAAGGACAAGCGGGTGGAGGTGCTGTGGACGAACTACGACCCGCACCACGTCACCCGCAACGGACACGCCACGCATGGACAACTGTTCCCCCTTTCTTGAAGCCGCACTGAAGCGAGCGCTGGCCCGACAGGACCGCTCCTTCATCGCAAAGGGCGACATCGCCGAGCGCATCGCCTCCGTCGTGAACTGCCCGAGCAACCGCGCTGGCGCACGCCTGCTCATGGCCTGCATGTTGGCCAAGGTTCACCGCCCGGAAGTGGACCCGCGCAAGCCCTACACGAAAATCGAATCCCGCGATTGTTTCTCCGGGCGCACTTACGATGAACAATTCATAGGCGACTTCATCACAAGACACGGTTTGCCTTGCAACTCCACCACCGCGTTCCTCACCCCGACCCTGCGGAACATGGACCAGACGCTCACTACGCAAGTCGTCCTCGTGGGGCGTCCGGCGCTCATGTATCAGAACGCGTTGCTGGTCCTCGCTGATGTCCATGCCAAGCGTGTTTCCGCGAGCGATGCCTTGGATGAAATCCTCCGCCTGTTGCTCGTCGAGCGCGATGCCCAGCGGGCGCGTTTGAAAACCCTGCTCTCCGGCGTCGGTCGCGTGGCTGACGCCCTGCCGCTCTCCAGTGAGGACACCGTGAATCTCATCGCCCAACACCTGCGCTTGAAGGGTGCGAGCCGCCTGCCGGTGCTCATTGTTGCCGCAGCCTACGAAGCCGCGTGTGACAAGCTGGGCGAGCGCGTCGTCCGGCTCACCGGACACAACGCGGCTGACGAACAAACCGGCGCGGTTGGCGATGTGCAAATCACCCTGCTGGGAGATGACCAGGTCGTGACCGGCTACGAGATGAAGAACAAGCCGGTCCTGCCCGGTGACATTGACCGCGCGCTTCAGAAAATCGCCGGCCAAGCGCGGCGAGTTCACAACTACATCTTCATCACTACCGAACCCACCAGCGAGGAAGTGCATGAGTATGCCCGGGCCAAATACGACGAGACCGGCGGGGTTGAAATCGCCATTCTCGATTGCCTCGGATTTCTGCGCCACTTCCTCCATCTGTTCCACCGGCTTCGCAAGCCCTTCCTCGACCACTACCAGCGCCTCGTTCTGAACGAGCCGGCGAGCGCCGTCAGCCAGCCCTTGAAGGAAGCCTTTCTCGCGCTGAGGTCAGCGGCGGAGAGCGCTGAGTAACAGCCCCGAAAGGCCGAGCTTCGGAAAGCGAAGCGTTTGGCGCAGGTTGACGAAGAAATCCAGCCGTTCGTCCGTCACGGGTGTCCGTCACGGGCTAGACGTATCCTTCCCCGCCGCGTAGCCTCGCCCCCATGCGTTCCGAGTCCCTTGGCTTCCTCACCAAACTGGTCAACACCCCCAGCCCGTCCGGCCACGAGTCGCGCGGGCAGCGCGTCTGGCTGGATTACGTCAAGCCCTTCGCGGACGAGACGTTCTCCGACGCCTACGGCAACTGCGTGGCGGTGCTCAACAAGGGCGGCGGCCCGCGCCTCATGCTCGCCGCGCACGCGGACGAGATTTCGCTGGTGGTCAACTTCATTGACGACCACGGCTTCATCTGGGTGCGCAAGCTCGGCGGGGTGGATCCCGTCGTGGCCAAGGCCCAGCGCGTCGTCGTCCACTCGCGCAAGGGGCCGGTCAAGGGCGTCATCGGCAACGTCGCGCCGCACCTGATGAAGCTCGAAAAGGAGCGCAAGGTGCCCGAGATCGCCGACCTGTTCATTGACATCGGCGCGCGCGACCGGGCGGACGCGCAGTCGCTCGTGCGCGTGGGCGACCCCATCACGATGACCAACGAGTTCGAGCACCTGCGCGGCGACCTCGCGGTGGCGCGGGCGTTCGACAACCGCATCGGCACCTTCGCCGTGGCCGAGGCGCTGCGCCTGCTGGTCCCGCAGCGGCGGAAGCTCAAGGCCGAGGTCTGCGTGGTCTCGAACATCATGGAAGAGGTCGGCCTGCTGGGCGCGCGGCAGATCGCCTACTCGCTCAAGCCCGACATCGCGCTGGTCGTGGATGTGACGCACGCGACGGATTACCCGACGGTCAGCAAGCAGCTTCACGGCGACATCAAGCTCGGCGGCGGCCCGGCGGTCACGCACGGCATCTGCAACCACCCGGCGGTCGTCGAGCGGCTGGAGCAGGTCGCGGCGCACCTGAAAATTCCCCTCCAGCACGAGGCCACCAGCGCGACCAGCGGCACGGACACCGACGCGATCTTCTGGACGCGCGGCGGCATCGCCAGCGGCCTCATCAGCCTGCCCAACCGCTACATGCACTCGCCCGTCGAGATGGTGAACCTGCGTGACCTCGAGCAAATCCCCGAGCTGATGGCGGGCTTCGCGCTGTCGCTCCGGCACGGCGAGCAGTTCAAGGTGAGGATTTGAACGGGGCAGGGGAGGGGAGTGGCGGAGTGATGGAGTAATGGAGTGCTGCGCGGAGGCTCATTACTCCAACACCCCATTACTCCATCACTCCGGCTCCCCGGTTTCCCTGCTTGTCCCCCCGCCGCGCTTTGCTACCGTCCGCGCCCTTGTGGACATCGCGAAAGAAATCCAACGGCGGCGCACCTTCGCCATCATCTCGCACCCGGACGCGGGCAAGACGACGCTGACCGAGAAGCTCCTGCTCTACGGCGGGGCCGTGCAGCTCGCCGGCAGCGTCACCGCGCGCAAGCAGCAGCGCGCCACGACCTCCGACTGGATGGAGCTGGAGAAGAAGCGCGGCATCTCCATCAGCTCGACCGTCCTCCAGTTCGAATACGAGGGCTACTACATCAACCTGCTCGACACCCCCGGCCACAAGGACTTCTCCGAGGACACCTACCGCGTGCTCACCGCCGTGGACTCCGTGGTCATGGTCATTGACTCCGCCAAGGGCATCGAGCCGCAGACGCGCAAGCTCTTCGAGGTCTGCCGCCAGCGCGGCGTGCCCATCTTCACCTTCATGAACAAGTGCGACCGGCCCATGAAGGAGCCGCTCGCGCTGCTCGATGAGCTTGAGAAGGTGCTTGGCATCGGCGCGTTCCCGGTGAACTGGCCCATCGGCACGGGCTTCGAGTTCAAGGGCGTCTATGACCGGCGCGCGAAGCAGTTCCACCTGTTCGAGCGCACCGTCGGCGGCGCGTATCGCGCGCCCGTCGAGGTCGGCGGCCTGGACGACCCCGCCATCCGCGAGCGGCTCGACGAGCAGACCTTCGCCAAGACCGTCGAGGAAATCCAGATGCTGGATCTGGCCGGCGAGGAGTTCGACGACGAAGCCGTCCTCGCGGGCCTCACCACGCCGGTCTATTTCGGCAGCGGCATCAACAACTTCGGCGTCCAGCTCCTGCTCGACGGCTTCCTCCAGCACGCGCCGCCGCCCAAGCCGCGCGTCATGGCCGGCACCGCCATCGCGCCCGAGCACCCGGCCTTCTCCGGTTTCATCTTCAAAATCCAAGCGAACATGGACCCGCGCCACCGCGACCGCATCGCGTTCCTGCGCGTGTGCTCGGGCAAGTTCGAGCGCGACATGACCGTGAGCCACTCGCGCACCGGCAAGAAGGTTCGCCTCTCCAGCTCGCACAAGCTCCTCGGCAACGAACGCGAGACCGTGGACGAGGCGTTCCCCGGCGACGTCATCGGTCTCGTGGGCCACGACGGCTTTGGCATCGGCGACACGCTCACCACCGACGCGAGCATCGTGTATCGCGAGATTCCGCGCTTCACCCCGGAGGCCTTCGCGTTCCTGCACAACCCGAACACGGCGAAGTTCAAGCAGTTCCGGCAGGGCCTGGAGCAGCTCTTGCAGGAGGGCGTCATCCAGGCGCTGAACGTCCGACACTCGGGCGCGAAAGTCCCGCTGCTCGCCGCCGTCGGCCCGCTGCAATTCGAGGTCGTGCAGTTCCGGCTGGAGAGCGAATACGGCGCGACCTCGCGCCTGGAGCAGACTCCGTGGTCCGTCGTGCGCTGGCTGCCCGCCGGGCTGACCGAGGACCAGCTCGACGCGCTCGTGCTGCCCACCGGCGCGAAGCTCGCCTACGATCAGGCGAACCATCCCGTCATCCTCTTCCCGAACGAGTGGTCCGCGAACTACTTCACCACGCCCAACCCCGGCGTCACCTTGTCCGCGCTGCCCCTCGGCGCGCTGGACGAGGCAGGGTAGGGCGGGAGCCGCTGTGCGGTCATGGTTGCGTAGCGCAGACTGGCAGTCGGCTGTGTCGCGGATCGGCAATCCGCTCGCATTCCGCCAACGCTGGTGTTCCCCGCGTGAACTGCTTTGCCTCGATTCCAAAGCGGGGGGAGACTCACTGTCACCGGACGCCGCCTCGATACGCCGGACGCGGAAACGCAGCAGAGGCCACTGGTTGACGGACGCCCTGTCCCGAATCCCCGCCAAACCCCGCCCCGCGATGGGATCGTGCGCCTCGAAACCGTCCGGCGAGGACATCAGGCAAGTCATCGTTGGCGGCATCCACTGTCCGCAAAAGTCATCCTTGCACCAACTATACCGGCTTGTGGAAATGCGCACTGTGCGTATTTTGCCGGCGTGAACGCAACCTTGACCGAAGCCCACCGCGACACCCGGCGCGTCGTCCGCGCTGCCGCCGGCGGCCAGACCGTCCGCATCACCGAGCACGGCAAGCCGCTGGCCCGCATCACCCCCGATCATCCCGTCGTCCAGATGACCGCCGAACAGTTTCGCGCCCTGGAAATCAGCGACGCCGACCTGAACGCCGGCATCAACCGTGCCCTCGCCGAAGCCCGCGAGTGAACTACCTCGACACCAGCGCCCTGATCCGCGCCTGGAGGCTGAACGCCGTCCCGGCAGGCATCACCCGCAGCCACGCCGTCACCGAGTTTTACCGCACGTTGACCGGCGGCATCACCGTTCCCATCAAAGGCGTGATGACCCGCGTCCAGTTTGCGCCTGCCGAAGCGGCCACCGGCGCGCAGGCCACGTTCGCCGCCGTCACCTTCCGCGACCTTACCGGCGCGCAGTCACTCGAAGAAACCGCCGCCGCCGCCAAGGCCAACATCCAGGGCGCGAACATTCACGACTGGATGCACGCTGCGGTCGCGCGCCGCGAAGGCTGCAAGCGCATCGTCACCACCAACGCGCAACACTTCCGCACGGTGTCCCGCCTCCCGCTGCTGGATCCCTCCGAACTTTTCGCGTGACTTGCTTTGCCTTGATTCCAAAGCCGGGGGGCGGAGACTTTTGACGCGGACAACCTGCGCTACGTGGCGGGTTACTTCGCCTTCTTCGCGTCCGGCTGCTCCGCCTTCTTCTGCTTCTCCGGCTGGGAGAGCTTGGCGCGGAGGGCGGCTTGGAAGGCTTTGAAGTCGAGGTCCACGGTGGCGAAGCCGTCCTTGCGCGGGGATTCGGCGAGCAGCTTCTCCAGCCGGGCCATGCGCTCGGCGGTGGCGGGATGCGTGCTGAGGAAGCTCAAGGCGTCCAGTGCCTCGCCGCCGGGGAGCTTCTCCTTCAGCTTCTCCTCCTCGCGCCGCATCTTCGCGAAGAAGGTGATGAGGCCGCGCGGGTTGAGCTTCGCGGCTTCCAGGTAGCGGAAGCCCTGCTCGTCCGCCTCGCGCTCGTGGTCGCGGGAGAATTTCTGCGTGAGGAGGAAGGGGGCGTTGTTCACGAGGATGGCCGCGAGGCCCGACACGTCGCCGAAGAAGGTGGTGACGATGGCGTAGAGGCCGAGGCCCTCGATCATCGCGCGCATCCCGTGCTGGCGCGTGACGTGGGACAGCTCGTGGCCGAGCACGCCGAGGACTTCCTCGGGCGTGTCCGCCGCGAGGAGCAGGCCGGTGTGGAAGGCGACGTTGCCGCCGGGCAGGGCGAAGGCGTTGAGCGACGGGTTCTCGATGATGTGGAGCTTGAACTGGTAGCGGTCCTGCGGGACGACGGCCAGCAGCGGGGCGGCGAGCTGCTCAAGCTGCTTCCTCACCGCGTCGTCGGTGATGAGCTTGCTGCCGAGGCTGACCTGGGCGAAGGCGGTGTCGCCGAGTTTCTTTTCCCAATCGGCCGGAACCTGCCGCGCGACGGCCGTGACCATCGGGTTCTTGGCGAACCACAGGCCCGCGACGGCCGCGATGATGAGGCCGAGGAGGCCGAGGGTGACGCAGCGTCCGACGAGCCGGCGGGTGCGGATGCGTTCGCGCGCGCGGGTGAGGGTGGGGTTTTGGGCGAAGGCCGGGTGGTCGAGGATGCGCTGGTCGGCGGTGAAGATGGAGGCCTTGGGGAAGTTCTCGTGGGCGAAGAAGACCAGCCGGTCGCTCGCGCCGCCCATCGTGACCTGCACGGTGTCGAGCGGGAACGCGAAGAAGCCCGCGTCGCCCTGGAAGCCGACCATGCCGCCGTCAATGCGCAGCGTGCCGGAGACGCGGCGCGTGCCGTGGTCGGGGTGGAAGGCACCGGCCTCGAAGGCGTCGGGAAGGGAGCGGGCGGACATGGGGCGGGGCTAGTCGGTGAACGCGAGCAGCACGAGCAGCACCAACGTCCCGATTCCAGGAATGAGCAACAGAAGCGCAAGCGGCCCCGCTTTGCCACGAGCCTCGCAGAGCTTCCAAAACAGGACGATAAAAGCAACGACCTGAATTAGTGGAATGATAAGCGGCACAATCATCCACATTGGCAACTTGGTCACATGCAAGAGCGGCACCAAGTTGGCGATGGGAATCCAGATGAGGACGCCCGGCTCGTGGCCACACTTCTCGCAGATGCGCTTGAAGAAGAAGGACATGATCAAATGGCCCACGAGTATGCCAAACAACACGACGGCGACCGCGAGCAGGCTGCCGAATAGCGCGCCGGCCTTCTGCGCATTGGAGGCCGTGCCGCCGGATTGGACGAAGAATTCAATCAACGGGCTGTCGAGCAGGGGGGCGAGCGGGTTCATGCGGTGGGTTGGGTTGAGTCAGTTGGGCATCGGGTTTCGGAACGTGGGCAGTGTGAAAGGGCGGCGCGGGAGATTCAATGCCGAAAGACGGGCGCGCGGGTAGGGTAATCAGTATTCAGTGTTCAGTATTCAGTCAGGAGCCGTGCGGCAGAACTG
>Ga0169931_10014823_pt1 | contig 10501 bp, 6 predicted proteins | sample Kivu_15m_20L_FD_129675 | JGI IMG/M metagenome (GOLD analysis project Ga0169931, IMG submission 129675) | Freshwater microbial communities from Lake Kivu, Western Province, Rwanda to study Microbial Dark Matter (Phase II) - Kivu_15m_20L... | ecosystem: Environmental > Aquatic > Freshwater > Lake ... | reverse complement strand
GTATTGGTCATGAATTTCGGATTGGTGACGGCCACCTCGTCGTCACCACGCACGAAACTTGCGTGCGAAGAAGCCTACGGACGCAAGACACCAGAGCGTGTTTTGGTCGATCGACTCGGCTGGATTCACGTCCCCGGCGCCAGTGGCATCGTGAGAGCGCGCACCGACGCCACCTGCACATGGCTTTCTGCGACAGGTATTCCGCAAGGGGCACTCGTCCAGTCACTCTCCGAAGGTGCAAACGCACCACAAACGATCTGGGCGCTGGTGCTCAACGGTGCCGTGGCCTCGATCTACCGTTCCATCGACGGCGGCGTGAACTACCAGATGTTGAGCGCCCTTCCTGCGAACACCAGCTATTTTCGAATCGACGCGGCGCCCGGCGATCCTGCCACGGTCTACGTGACGGGTATCGGAACCGATGGGAGTCCCGTGCTCGTGCGAACCCACGACAACGGTGTTTCGTTTGAGACGCTCGCGCCAATCCCCGCCTTTCCTGAACCGAAGCGCTTCCTGAGTCTCCTTGCGATCGCCCCGGATGATCCGAAACGCATTTTCTTCTCGAGGTCGACCCCCGAAGGCGAGGACGAAATCTGGCGCACCGACGACGCGGGTGCCACCGCAAAACCTGTATTGCGAATGAGAGACGGCGAGGTGGTCACGGGATTCACCTTCGGCGCTTCACCCAACGTTGTCTTCGCCGCCGGCACCCCGTTGCTCACGCGCGAGGCTGGTGTAACCGCGCGCCTCTATGTCTCGCGCGATCTGGGTTCAACCTGGGACGAGCCCATTCCCTCCGCACAAAACGGGCCCCGTTACCGCTGCCTCAAATATCGAGGCAACGTTTTGTATGCCTGTGGTGCGGGGGAAACCCAGCAAGACCCGTTTTTGCTTGGACAGTCCGTCGACGACGGTCGAACCTGGACGCCCGTGGTCACCGTCGCGACGCTGCCACCACCCGCCCGCTGCATGGCAGACCTCTGCCCGGAGACCGCGACCTGGTTGTGCGAAAAATATGCAGTTTGCGACACCGAGCCTGCCGAGGGGTGCAATTGCCGCATCGGGAAGCCTCCCCGGCGCGGGGTCCCGGGATTGGGCGTTATGATTTTTCTCACGACGATGTGGATCTTCCGTTCCCGCCGTCGACGGGGTCAAAACTTCTAGGAACATGAAACGCCTTTCCACAAACCTGGGCTCCCTCGCTCTTGCGATGTTGATTTTTTCGGCCTGCCTTGCCTGCGGCGAAGACTCGCCCGGCGACCCGGTCGTGTTACGTTTTTCAGCACGAGCGGGAGCCACGCCCATCGGTTGCACCGTCGCGCCAATGATGCTCGGCACGCCCGCACAACCGATGCGCATCGCGGACTTTCGGTTGTTCGTTTCGGATTTTCGTCTCGTGGATGCCGATGGCAAAGAACGCAAGCTGACCCTGGAAAGGGATGGCAAATGGCAAGACGAATCCACGGCGTTGCTCGACTTCGAGGATGCGTCCGGTCCCTGCGCAGATTTTGGAACGCGGGAAATCAACACGACCGTTCGCGGGACTGCCCCCTCGGGCACAACCACCCATCTGCGCTTCACGCTCGGTGTCCCCTTTAATCGAAACCACCAACTGCCCACCAACGCAGATGCGCCATTCAACCTGGGAGCGATGCACTGGGACTGGCAGGCCGGCTACAAATTCACACGCCTTGAGCTCGAGGATGCCATGGGTGCATTCGACTACTTGATTCACCTTGGCAGTACGGGCTGCAGCTCAAGCGCTGCGTCCGCACCGCCGTCGACCGAGTGTGCCCACCCGAATCGGGCGACCATCACCTTGCCCTTCGATCCTGCAAAGAACACCGTGGTGTTGGATCTGGCGGCGTTTCTGGCGGCATCGAATCTGGCGATGAACACCGCCAACACACCACCGGGTTGCATGTCGGGCAACAGTGATCCCGAGTGTCAGACGGTCTTCACGAATCTGGGACTTGACCCTGCAACGGGCGCATGTATGAACGGATGCGCATCACAGATTCTCTTCCGAGCCGAATGAACATCGCGTCGTACATCCGAATGGTTTTGCCCGGAGTCTTGCTCCTGCTCGCCGGGTGCGACGACAGTCCTCAGGAATCGTATGACTGGAAGTTGCCCGTTGGCTTTCCGGAACCCCGGGTTCCCGCCGACAATCCGATGACCACTGAAAAGGTGACGCTCGGGAGACGCCTTTTTTACGACAAGCGGTTGTCCGGTAACGGGACCCAGTCTTGTGGTTCCTGCCACCAGCAATCCCTCGCATTTTCCGACGGAAAACCTCGCGGAATCGGCTCGACGAATCAGGTACACCCGCGTGGTTCAATGGGACTTACCAACGTTGCGTACAACGCGACCCTCGCATGGGCGAACCCCGCACTTGCCTTGCTTGAACAACAGATTCCGCTGCCATTGTTTGGCGAAAACCCCGTCGAAATGGGCGTGACAGGTAAGGAAGTCGAGGTGCTTGCCAGACTGCAAGCGGATCCGCTCTATCCGAAGCTTTTTGCCGACGCGTTTCCGGACAAACCTCAGGCCATCAGCTTCCCCAACGTGATCGCCGCCATCGCAAGCTTCTCGCGCACCCTCATTTCCGGAAATTCCCCCTTTGACCGTTTTACCTTCCACAACGAGCCAGGCGCGCTAACACCAGGCGCGCTCCGCGGCATGAAGCTCTTTTTCGACGAACGGCTTGAGTGTTTTCACTGTCACGGTGGATTCAACTTCGCGGTGGCCACCGTTCAAAAAAAGAGCGCCTTCGACGAGCGCGCCTTTCACAACAATGGCCTCTACAACATTGGCGGCGTCGGTGCCTATCCACCTGGCAACCAGGGCCTGTTCGATCACACCGGCCAGCGAGTGGATGCGGGAAAGTTTCGCGCGCCGAGCCTGCGCAACATCGCGCTGACCGCGCCGTACATGCACGACGGCTCACTGTCTACGTTATCGGATGTCATCGACTTTTACGCGGCCGGGGGACGGCTGACGGAAGAGGGACCGTACGCCGGGGACGGACGGCTCAACCCGAACAAGAGCGGTTTTGTCCGCGGATTCGTCCTGACGCCGGAGGAAAAGAGCGATGTCCTCGAATTCCTCGGCAGCCTGACCGATCGCGATTTCCTCACCAACCCCGCGTTTTCGGACCCTTTCGCAGGCCCCTGAAATCCCCCCCACGACCGTGTGTTTTGTGTGATTAGATGGAGGCCTCCTCAGGTAAAGGCCCGATATCACATGTTGGTACGAACGTTGCTGTCAAAAGGAATTGAATCTCCTTTCCACCCCACCGTGCCCAGAAACACACCGACCCGCACACGCAAGACCCTGGTCCTGGCATCACTTGGCTTGCTGTTCGCCGCGCCGAGGGCTGGAGCGACCGAAAACGAGCTCCCGGGTGAAGGCGTATGGGATCCGCCGGTCGTCACACCTTCGGGACAACCAACGCGAGTCTCCGAGGCGCCGTCGACAACGTTTGTCATCACGAGCGACGAGATTCGAAAGATGGGCGCGACCTCCATACCGGAGATCTTGCGACGCGTACCGGGCCTCGATGTACGACAGCTCGCAGGCAGCGATGGTCAGCTCGGCCCACGCGGATTTGCCTACGATCATTCCGATCGCGTGTTGGTGATGATCGACAACCGCGCCGCTTACCTCCCCTACTCCGGCGGAACGGCCTACGAGATGTTGCCGATCTCGCTTGCGGACATCGATCGCATCGAGGTCGTGCTTGGACCAGGCGGCGCCGTTTACGGAAACAAGGCCCTCCTTGGCGTCATCAACATCATCACGCGATCTGCAGAAGACTTCCCGTGGACCGAGGCGCGCCTCGACACAGGAACACCCAGTGACTTTCGCGCGGGCGTTCGCAGCGGCTCGATCTCGGGGCCATTGCGCTTCCGCGTTTCCGGCGTGGCGCGCCGATTGTCCCTGTTTGAAGATCCGAAGCCGGGCATCGGCTCGGGTCGCGATCAAATGGCCGGCGGAGGAACCCTCAGCATCGGCTACAACCCCGCACCGAATCGCTTCATCGCGATCGAATCCGGCGTGATGTCGGGACGAACCACGATCATGCCAACGGGCTCCACCCTGGTTCCGTTTGATTCAACGCTCGCCTATGCGCGCATCGTCGGCCGACAGGGACTCGGAGGACCCGGCTCACCCAACGGCGACCTGAACTTCATGGCCGGATGGGATGGCGGTTGGGTCGAAACGTCAAACTTCATCGTTCCGGGAAATCCCTTCGACCTTCAGTTCAATACTGCCTACGGGGAGTTGAACCACACCCTGCGCTTCCGTGCATTTGATATTCCGATGGAGGGTCGATGGGGAACCGAAGTACGGGCGAACACGCTCTCGTCGAACATCACGGCGAATGAAGAGACGCTGCTCAACGCTGCGGCTTACGCAGGCAACACGGTGATGCTCGGACGATGGCGGCTCGGAGCAGGTTTGCGGGTCGATCGACAGACTCTGACCCGGACGAACATCTCTCCGCGCCTGTCGATCGTCTTTTCGCCAAGACCAGGTCATCAATTGCGGCTCGCGCTCAACACGGGCTACAACAATCCCTACGCAATCGAAAACTTCGCGAAGCTGGATCTCCCGAATGCCCCGTTGCGTGGCAACAAACATCTGAACAGCGAGCGCATCTACTACGGTGAACTTGGCTACGCCGGAACGCTGACCGAGTGGTTGCGTTTCTTCACCAACGGATTCGCGTATCGATTGACCGACTGGATCACGCTGGATGCTCGCCGGACCATGATCGATCCGGTTTCGATGATGCCGACCGGAATCCCCTACGGAAACAACAAGGCCATCATCGGGATGGGCGCCGAAACGGGCTTTGATGTGGTGACCCGGTCGGTCACCGCCTACGCGCACTACGCCTTGATCCACATCAGGGGCAACGACCCCTATCCCTACAACGTCGAAAACTTTGGTTCACCGCAAAACAAGGTCGGAATCGGCTTCCGAATCAACCTCCCCGCTGACCTGTTTCTCAGCTTCGACGGACAATACTTCGGCAACGCCTATGTCGCGCGCATTCCAGCCGACTCGTCGTCATTGCCGCCTGGTCAGATCTACGCACCGCAACCGCTCGAAGCCTTCGTAACGACCTATGCGCGGTTCGGTTGGACCTCACGCTCGGGACTTCAGCTCTCCATCGCCGGCAGCAATCTCACCGACAACGACACGCCTCATTTCCCCGGTGCAGAAGGGACGCGGTTGAGGGTTCTCGGGACCATCGGATTCTATCAGTAGCCAACTCGAAGGATGTTTATCCGCCTCATCACCGCTGCCTGTTGCCTTGCCGTCATCGTGACGGTGCAAGGTCGCGCCCTGGCGCAGGGGGAAACCCGGGCGGTGGCGAGCACACACTGTGCGGTGTTCTCGAATGAGAAGGAAAAACAAGTCGCGAGCGACGCGGTATCGGCATTCGGTGCACCCGCCCTGCGACTGGATGTTGGAGTCGCGGCTGATCTCCAAACCCTGGCGCGCGATTGCAACGGCATCGTCTTCGCGATCGGACCGAAGGCGCTCGCGGCGGCAGCCAAGGCGCCTCCAACGGCGAAGCTGCTATCCGCGTTGGTGTCGGTGCCTGAAACTGTGCTCCCGTCGCGCGCGGTCACCGCTTCCGTACTACAGGACGCTGCCCCGGAGAAGGCCTTCTCCACACTCAGCCTCATCGCCCCCCGAACTCGAAAAGTAGGCGTGGTATTCGACCCGACCAAGACGGGGAGACTGATCGCGGAGGCACGGGTCGTTGCGCGCAGCAGAGGCATTGAGCTCGTCGCACTGGCGGTGCGCAACGTGGGCGAAGCCGTGCGGGCATTTCATCGTTTCGAGAAAGAAGTGCCGGTGGACGCAATCTGGCTTGTGCCCGATGGGAGCGCCACCGTTCAAGAAACCGTTTATTACGTGCTTGAGCTGGCCCACTGGAAGCGCATCCCGGTGCTCGGGCTGTCGCAGTGGTATGTCGCCAACGGGGCGCTGTTCGCGCTGATCCCGCGAGCCGATCGTCTCGGACAGCGCACGGGCGAACTGGGCCGACAGGTGTTGGACGGCGTGAAAACATCAACCTCCTATTCTAGGACGGACGCGCTCATCATCAATGAACGCACGGCCACCCGCCTCGGGTTGAAAATCCCAGATGCCCTGCGCAGCGTCGCGGAGATCGTGTCCCCATGAGCGGCCGCGCGTCAAACAGTCGCAGCCTTCGATGGAACCTGGGCTTGTCGTACTTTGTCGCGCTGGCAGCGATGGCTGTCGTGATGACGGTCTACTATCACGTCAATTATTCACGGCTCAACCGGGCCGAGTCCACCCAGCGCTTCTCCGCGCTCGCAAACCATGTCGCCGCAGCATCGGTACTCGGCGCGCTCGCACACAGCACCGACTTGCTTGGTGGCGTTCTGGACGGCGCACTCGGCGATTCGGATGTGATACGGGTCGGTGTCTTCGAGCCAAACGGGACTCTGATCGCGGCTCGTACACGGGCCGGACACCCCTCGCCGACGTGGCCCAAACCCGACACGCACCCATGTTCCCCCTGCACGCTTGAGTCAGGCGCACTTCGGTGGATAACGGCAATCATTCGAACAGGCTCGTTGTCCGAGCCGAAACCTGACGTGGAAGAGCCGGGGTTCTATGACGGACCGCCGCCCACCCAGAAGATCACCGGACCGGTGGGTTACGTCGTTCTTGATGTGTCCACCCGACGGCGCGATCGTTCGGAGAGACAGCTCGCAACCCGTGCGATTGCGATCGTGACGGCATCACTCATCGCGGGATTCATCGTGACGCTCATCGTCGCGCGCCGACTCACCTCCCCTCTGCGTGCGCTGGCGAACGCAACGAGGGAAATCGGCAAGGGCAACTGGGATACCCGTCTACCCGATCGGTCATTCAGAGAGATCGAACAGCTCTCTTTTGACTTTCGCCACATGGCCGACGAGCTCGCGAAGCTGGATCGGGAAAATCGCCGCCACAATGAAACACTCGCAGAGCGGGTCGCCGATCGAACCCGTGAACTGCAAGAGGCGAACGATATCTTGAAGCGCCTGGCCGACGAGAAAGACGAGTTCGTCGCCACGGTTTCGCACGACTTTCGTTCGCCACTCGCGATCATCCAGACCGCGTTGCAGACGGTCAAGGAAGACACCGCAATGCCCCCCGAGGTCCGCAAGCGATTTCTTGAGCGGGCCGAGCGTCAGTGCAAGCGACTGGGATCGCTCGTGAACGATCTCCTCGATCTCGCCCGAATTGCCGAACGGGCGCCGACCACAACCCGCGTTCGACTCACCGAACTCGTGGCAGAGGTCATGGAGCTCGCGCGCCCGGCCTACGAGGAGAAGAACGTTACCCTCGAGTCAGTGCCGCCACCGTCGCCAACGTTTGTGGATGCCGATGAGCACTATCTGGGACGCGCGATCAGCAACCTGCTGGACAACGCCCTGAAGTTCACACCCGAGACGGGCAAGGTTGTCATCGCGCTTGAGCGGCGCGACAACATGGCGGTAATTCGTGTCACGGACACCGGAGCGGGGATATCGAAGGAAGAACAGCGTCGCGTTTTCGAGCGATTCTTCCAGGGCGAAAAAGCCCAGGGTTCCGGTCACGGCTCCGGCCTCGGGCTCGCGATCGTCTCAAGCGTGGCCCGGCAGCACGGCGGCCACGTCAATCTTCACAGTGAACTCGGTAAAGGCGCCTCATTTGAGTTGCTCTTACCCCTTGCCTCGGATATCGACTCCGTGGCAAAGCCCCCCCCCAAGGCGACGGACGATTGAACATGGCAAATATCCTGGCGGTCGATGACGAAGAAGATATGTTGGAGACCATCGCGTACAACCTTGAACGCGCCGGTCATAACGTGACGCGCGCGCGCAACGCCGCCGCAGCGCTCGCGGCGCTCGAAAAGGAAACGCCGGATCTCATCGTTTCCGACATCATGATGCCCGGAATGGACGGCATCACGTTTTGCAAGAATGTTCGGGCACGCGCCAAGACGGCCCTCACGCCGTTCTTGTTCGTCTCCGCCAAGGGTCACCCGGGCGACAAATATGTCGGCCTGCGAGCAGGCGCCGATGACTACGTGACCAAGCCTTTTGATCTCACCGATCTGCTCGCCCGCGTCAATGGACGCCTCGAACATCGCAACCACCTGGTCGACCTCGAGAACCGTATGACGCAGACCGAGGCGATGTGGCATGAAGCTGCGGATCCCGAATCACTCAGACGGATCAAGGACACACAGTCAAACATTCAGCTCGAGGCGCGCAAGGCGGGGTTCGTTGAGTACCAGATCCCCTACCCGTCCCACCTCGCGCTGCAACGCAAGGTCGAGCAGTTCGAGAAACGCTTTCCCCCGCTCGCGAACTTGCGAAAACGCGCCCTGGTCGGCAACGCCCCCAATTTTCTGCGCATCTTTGAGGAGGTTCTGATCGCAGCGGGGACGCCCGATCCGGTCTTGATCCTGGGTGAAACGGGCACCGGAAAGACCGCCATCGCCGAGGCGATCTGGGCGCTCGGAAACCGGGCGCAGAAGGTGTTTCGCACGATCAATTGTTCGGAGCTGGCGACCGGAGATCCCACGATCGCAACCGGTAAACTCTTTGGCCACGGCAAGGGCAGCGGCCTGACCGGGGTAGCCCGTGAGGGGCAACCGGGGATCCTGGACGAGGCGCACGGTGGTGTGTTGTTCATGGACGAGGTCGGAGACCTTCCACGACAGGCGCAGACGCTCTTGCTCTTGCCACTTGAAGGCCGGCCGTTTCGACCTGCGGTCGGCATCGGCGCGGATCGCATCGTCGACATCAAGTTCGTCGCGGCGACCAACCGAGAAATCACCCGCGATGTGAACCAGGGTGGCTTCCCACGCGATCTCTACGAGCGCTTCGCAGGACACGTGATACGTTTACCGCCCTTGCGTGAGCGGATTGACGACGTGCCGGTGCTCGCACGCTGGTTCCTTTCGCAATTTGAGGCACAACAGGAAATCGAGGCCGGCTCGGGCCTGTCGGACTCGGCGATCGCGGCCCTGTCGGCTTACAACTGGCCCGGTAACGTTCGAGAGCTGCGTCGCGTAATTCGCCAGGCGACCCAGCGCGCGCGGCTCGATGGCCGGGCGCGCATCGAGCGTCGGGATCTGCCCGACAACATCGCCGAGGGCGTCCCTCGCGATCGCCGGTCGGGAACCCTGCAGGCGGTCGCCCAGGAGCCACCGAGGTTTCCCGAACCACCTCCCCGGGCCGCGGACGCCACGCCCGCTCGGGTACTGGCCCCGGCTCCCGCACCCGAGCCGTTCACACCGACCCCGTCCCGGATGGCCTCCACCCAGCCGATTGCGACCGAGACCCAGCTGGCCCCATGGGACCTGGAGCTTCGGAAGGGCGGATTCAGCGACCGCGAGCTCGCGGAAATCGCCGCGTTGCGTGCCTGCGGTTTCCGGGTGGGTGAAGCGGAGACCAAGCTCGGCTACAGCAGCAAATCCCGAACGTTTTCGCACCGCCTCCGAGGTCTCTCGCTCAAGGCGCTGTCCATCACGGCCTGGGACGTGGACCGGGCCGGACAGCTGTTCGGCGGCAACGATGCCAATCTCGGAGCGCTGGCGTCTCGACGATTTCGCGGGCTCCTGGACTCGATCGCATTGCGACTGGACGACCCGGAGGAGAAGGTCTTTGCGAACCTGCTCAACGAGCATCGGCAGTACATGCAGCAGGTGCTTGAGCTGTTGCGGCAAAGACGGGGTTAGGATAAAAATTTCAAGGTTGGTTGGCCCGCGACAGGCTGTCCGGGTGTCCAATACCGAGGGATCCCCGGAGACACTGCCGTGCGACGCGTACCACCGATAGCGGCCTTTTTCGTAGTCACCCTCTCGCTGGGGCAAGCATACGCTGCGCCACCGGCCTCATTGCTCTGCAATGAGACCCGGAAGGTGGATTGCTTCGACGATGAGATCTTCATCGTCGACGGCGACGCCAAGGTGCTGGAGACCAGCACCGGCACGGAGAAATCCATCGTCACCGGCTGCAAGACCGAGATGATCGGCACGCGCGAGGTGAAGACCTGTGTGCCGCTCAACCAGGAACTGGCATTCGAGCGCTTCTTCGGTTTAATCAAGGGCGCAGGCGTGACCAACTACGCCTGGGACACCGTCGCCCTTTTCCTTGTCGATATGGGCTCGAATGCGCCCGTGTTCATCCGGAACGAGTCCGCGAACAACGTCCTTGGCATCGGCATCCGACGGGGCAGCGGCAATTCCAGACTTCCGTTTACCGGCTACATCAAGGCTGGCAGCACCACCCATTTTGGCGTTTGGGAGATTCCCAAAGACGCTCCGCCAAAGGGCCTCGACAAATGGCCCGAGCCCGATCCGGCCGGTGTCGAGGGATACGAAACTGCCTATCCCCGGTGTTTCGATTTCTCGACGGGCTCCATGCAAGGGACCTGCTTTCCGTTCTACTACAACGGCTACCAGGCGCTC
>Ga0169931_10014822_pt1 | contig 10502 bp, 8 predicted proteins | sample Kivu_15m_20L_FD_129675 | JGI IMG/M metagenome (GOLD analysis project Ga0169931, IMG submission 129675) | Freshwater microbial communities from Lake Kivu, Western Province, Rwanda to study Microbial Dark Matter (Phase II) - Kivu_15m_20L... | ecosystem: Environmental > Aquatic > Freshwater > Lake ... | reverse complement strand
TTGCCACTTAAGGAATGAAAGATAACATTCTTAACAAACAAGATTGTAGATAGGGTTTAACTGCTTTTGCTTAAAAAAGATCGCCTTCGTTCAAAAATTGATACATCTGCACATCGTTTGCCTGTTTTTTTTTTAATTTAAAGATCAAATGCTTGATTTAATTGATATTAAAGAGGCCTAAATACAAATTTTTATGTTTTGCCATCCATTTAAAGCAGTAGGGTTATAGTGATGAAGAAATGATCACACTTGTTCGGGATCAGGCTTATTTCTGCCCTGCATACTCCTATTACTCCAATCCGCCCTACTTCTGCCCTCACTCGAATGCGCTACCTTCCTTCTTGTTATCGGCACTCTATTTCTCGCCATAATATCAGCCAAAAACAGTCCTTTACCTGGCTTCGGCATTAATATCTCACTCTCTGCCTTGCGTTTCAATATGGGACTGACTGGTTCCTCCATCTCGAACAAACCAGAATGGATTTTACTTCTCCTCAAGTTAACTGACTGCGACATTCCTCTTTGCTACACCAGATGCGTTGATGGCACATCTGGAGAGTTCTGCCTATGAAACTTATATGCATTTTTAGTGCGTCTCTACTGATAAGGATACTTTCTTGAAGGTTCGTAAATTAAACCGACTTACTTGATATGTTGCGATACGTTTCTGTTGGAAAAAAAATGACGGAGATTCCTGTCTTCGAGGGGGTTATAGTAAGGAAGAGGAACTTCGTTTATGTGATAGGTATGGATGAATTATTTTTAAGGTCGGAAGGAAGGACGAAGTTGTCTTCGCATAGGACAATAAAATTATTATACTAAAAGCTAGATAGATTAAACAGAGTAATCTAGAAGACTACAGATTGATAAAGAAAATATAAATGGAACATATTTGCTTAGAAATAGTGTGAAGAATAAATGGAGGAGTCCAAGAAGGCAAATAGTAAATATTATGATCACTATAGGGCGAAGGAAATTCGCTTTCTGATTCTATGAGAAAGACTTTTATTTTATCCTGTCTATCCACTTTGATTAGATTAAATCTTATCTATATTTCGCAACGACACACTATGAGCCTCCAATGTCGCATTTTTATTGTTTTTTACTATTTATCTTCTAAGCCTGCCTTGCTTACGTGGCGAATACTTACTCGTTTCCTGTTATTTTAACATAGCATTAAGCGTGAAGTAATTTGCTATCTTTCTGCTTGTTCTTTCCTTATCCACACTCTGGCCTAAGTTTTTCCATCTGTCTAGTCCTATCGACTACATCCGGATATTTATTTTATTTGTATTTTTCTAAGATTGCTAGTAGCGATTCGATTTATTTAATTTTTGCTTCCCCACCTACATGCTTATATGCATTTTAGTTTATTTTTGTTCAGGATTTTCTCCTTTTTTATAATCATCATTTCCTTTTGATGAAAGTTGCATTCCTTTTGCCTAAGACTGATGTTTCTTCCTATTTATCCTAACTCCCAACGATTTATGCCCCGTATTACTCTTCTCCAACGCATGCAAACTTATATTCTCCAAATCCGCCTAGGAATCCATCATCGCAAGCATTTCCTCATAACTCTTGCCTTATATTTGTTTCCGAATCAACGCAGTATTAGCCGCTTTTCTTTTTCTCATTTCCTTGTACATATCTCCAAACTGATGCGCTGCATGGAAATACTCAACTGGTTAATCTTTAGGTGGCAATCTGAAACGAATATATCTGTTGGGGATATCACTGAGTTATAGTTATATAATTTATTGGAGATAGACAGTGCCTAAGTCATTGACTATCCATTTGATTTTTATGTGCTAGATGTATATGCTGCTAGTCATGGCCAAGTAATGAACAATCTTATGGGTCATCAGCTACACGTATTACTTAGGTTTAGTAACCATCAGTTACATATCGGACTATTAAATCTGTTAGATATCGCTGAAGGCCTAGTCGTACTTGTCGATGCCTCCGATCAGCAAAGTCACTTCTCGTTATGCCCTGGCTTACAAAAACTACTGACTTGTCATGTTAGTAGTGTTTTGATTTAAAGATTAACCTTGAGTATGAGTGTTGTTAAGCTGACTATTTTTTATATCATTATGCTAATTGTCATCTTTACTACTATCTTTTTTTGGCTTTTGTATATTGTTATACTATGAAAAATAAATAGCCTAAGTCTACAACTTATACTTGATATAACTCTGGATAAACATAATCTCCTAAGCCAGCTTATTCCCACCAGCATGACCCAAACAATATATCTAAAATTGTAACTGATTAAACAATTGACAATTACCATCTTTATACTTCACCAAACAAAATGGTTACTTCTCGTTCATCTTATGCTACTATAACTGCTGGATCTAGTATTTCTTGTTTTTGTGCAAGATGTAATTTTTAAAATGGAATCTGTTCTATTGCAGAGCTGGATTATCGGTGCCTGGACTGAAATGCGATGGCACGAACTTGTCAAAATATTTTACGTGCATGAAGGATCTATCGATTGTTTTTAACATCTTTTGAGTGAAATTTTATTCAAGAACAGTCTTGTACTATCGTCTCAGACGCACCATAGTCGGATAGAGAGATTTAAGTGGAACTGTGCCTGTGAGTTTGGCCATCCGACCATCCTTTCGATTAGTCTGATATATCTCCAGAGTATCTCCTACAAACACAATATCTGGTACAAATATTCTGAGTGTTTTGGCTCCACTCAGGCACAATCCATCCATGATTTTTCTGAGCCAGTTGACTGACTCTCCTGTGGAAGTTCTGAAGATGTTGCTGTCAGGTTTAGCTTTTTTATGGCCAGCCCGTTGTGCACATATATCGCAGTCACAATTGCTTTGATGGATAAGGTAGTCATGAGGTTCTATGGTTTACTATAGATCGCGAATGACGAAGGGTGAGATTTAATAGTGATTTCTGCGGGTGAGGGCGAATGCTTTGTGCATTAATAAAATTATATTTGCTTTCTGATAAATTATAGGAAATTGCATAAGTTAAGCATGTAAAAACAAAACGTATTTTTAGATCATTTTGTTCCTTAACTATCATTCAAATCAAATCATTTAAAACTTTTTATACTATAGCGCATATATGGCAAGTGAAGCCCTGCATAGAGGACACTATTTTCTTTGCTTGAACCATTTTTTCAAACAACTACCATGAAATACATGTCCACAGGGCAACTAGACCAGTCTCTATCCTTTCTCCATTTCTACCAAACATATCGCACACTACTGTTTCTCCCCCAACTATAGTCCTCTTTATGCTTTTAACACGTACAATCTGCAACTCTACATTCGCTTGAATTTGTTCTGCTGAGAGAACATCAAGAAGATGTTAATGAGAATGAAAAGTAAGTATTAGTATAGTTAGATGTTGGGAATGCGAAAGAATGACATTATTGTTAATAGAGATAATGATCGAGTGAGACTATATGAGGGAATAGGTACGTACAGATAAATAGATGCATACGAGGATTATCAGCAGTGCATACTCTTAAAAGAGTATAAGGATTCAGTTGTTTATAACCCTCAGGTAGTCTTTTGCTAAGCAAATTGTTTTGCAAATGTTTCTCGTATACGAGCTCGATAATGTAGGCTGAGATGCAGATGATGAGCATGTAACAATGGATCTATGTTCTGAAGAAGAATATAAGGTAGCCAAGCATTAGTAAAATTACAAAGATGTATGTTGTCTAGAAAGGACGCCGACAACCTGTAATGTATCGTTGCTTTATATTTCTAGCCCCGTTGCCCTATTTACTAACATTTTATTCCTATCTACCCATTTCTTGTTATATTTGATTTCCCTAAACATGTTAACCCTATTCTTGACTGCTATTTTTCCTAAACTTTCTTGCTCCCTCTACTTCCTTTTACATTAATGGTCCACTGCAGCCCTCATATGCCCTATAATCTACCTAAAAAGTAGTCCAATATACGCTATAAATAAACCCCCAGAGTAGTGTAACCTGAAACAAAGGCGTATCGTTGAGAGCTTGTGCACTTATAGCCAGTTGCCCAAACATGTAGAATGCAAACAACACTTGCAAGATTGCTATAGACTCAGCAATTGATATTTGATGCCTTGATCTTTATCTGTATGCTTTTATCAGCAAGAAAAGACTTAGATACATGCGGTAACTGCCTATAGCCGTCTGAGGGTCATTAAAACCTTGATCTAACTACAATTTAACTTCTTCTAATCTTTTTGCTTCGTTCGTGAGGAATTTTAGGACTCTTGCTTAATTGATAAGAGCCAGACAATCAATCATGATGGCAAGCATATAGTATATAGCATTCCAGTTCTCAACAAACCGACTATCTTTTCTTTTGGCAATAAGATACTCTTCGAAAAGAATAGCCATGACCACAAAAAACATTCTAAGTGTTACTATTATGAGTATTTGTTTGCTCATGCGACCCAATTTTCTTACATTCTGATCTATCATGATCTTTTCCTATGCAATTGTCTAGTTTGGAGGGCTTGATTAGTGGATAGTTACTCGACTTATTCGTGGAATTATTGAGCTTACATCCTTATCAAGTAATATATAGTTCTGCCTTAGCAACCAAAACATTCTGATTAAATACCTATAGTAAATACTAAAGAAAAATCAAAAAAAGAAGAGTTTTTAAGGTATTTCCAAGTTCATAATTTGCTACTACATAGTTATCACTTAAAAGCTTATTCATCAGCGTATTTAAATTAAAATCTATATACATCATTATTTCATTTCAGTATCATTTTCCTATATTTTTATCTATTAGTTCAACCTAATTTTACTTAGTTTGTTCTTTACTAAGCCTTTTTACAGTAAAATGCAGCAATCCAAGCATACAACCTGCCATCACTATCTCAAATACAAACAGCATACTAATCGATATCCACTCAATAAGCTTACCACATAGATTGACCAGCACTGCCCCTGAAAATAAAGAACAAGTTATAATGTTAGTAGTCTGGGACTAAGCTAACTAGTAGCCGAACTAGCTTACCATCGATAGGATCAGAGCGTAAAGGGGAGACATAACGCATCCAAACAGCACAACCGATAAGTAGCAAGCCAACTCAGCGTGGCCCACCCAAAGAAGTAACAACATCAGCACAGATACGCCTATGACAAGTTACAAGCATTTTCGCATTTTTTGACTGCTGGTGCCAGGAAGATAGGCGATTCCGAAACGAGCTGCTGTCATTATGGTCCAGTATATTGTCACATAAATAGTCGCTGTCTACTTTGTATTCACGCCAGCCAAGATAGAAAACGTAGATATCCATGCACCTATTGTAGACTCAACTCCCAATTAAAAGAAAAACAATATTCCTAAAAGCAACTAAGCCTACCAAGGCACAATTCTTTGCTTTATTCTATGCTAAGACTATTATTTTAGTATTTTCCTCTATTACTCTGAAGGCTATATTTTTTATGGCGTAGGCAGAGCCACAAGAAATGGTATAAGCCCAAAGAATATCGTAGCGATTGCATTATATGAGCCAAGTTCTAAGAAATAGACAAAAAGTGGACCTATTAGTGCTCCTACTCCGAACAATCCATGTGCGAACAACAACCAAGATTCCATGACCTAGTGTGGAATTATCAATAAAAGACATATATTGGGCAGAATTTCTGTAAAAGACAAGAAAATACTAGCTATACCTAACCATAGACCTTGTGTGAGTTGATTAGCTGCCCCTGCAAACATATTGAGAAATATGCCTATCCCCAATGTAGCTATTATCAGTGATTGATGATTAGTAAGCCGTTTGCTTGCTTGAATATATTTAAGCAAGAGTGCACCTGTGACCATACCTGCCGAACGACAAGTGAACAAATATCCATATTCTGTCTATTTATAATGGTATTGAGAGGAGAGATAGGGGATGAATGGACCAAGAGCGGTCAGCTGGAAAGCGTATACTATGAAGATAGCGCAGTAGAGTAGGTAGTTTTTTATGTGATAGTGTTCGGTTAATCTTGCTAGCATTAAGCCAATATATATAATTATAGACAGGATCGTCGGTGGCAAAAAAATGAAGACCTATCACTTGAGTAGATGCTCAGGAGTACAAATGAGCTATATTTTTGAATCTGCTCTATTTTGTGGCAGGAACTATTTCTTACTTTACTTTAATTGTTTATCTTTTCATGTTTTATTTCCCTAATAGTATTTTACCTCTTGATCGACTGCCGATGCCTTCTCGTAGCACATCCTCCTTGCTCCTCCCCTATAAACTATCTTTCGCGTCTATAGATCCTAAGCTTTCTTTTTAAGCCATAATCTTCGACGGTTTTCGATTGGCAACTCGCACTAAAGGCTTCTTTTTGAAGAATTAATGCTGAAGTGCCTACTAGGCAGTGAGTCTTAGTAGTGGATTCACCTGAAGCAATCCTTTTAGCAGACTAAGCCCTGAATAAAAACAAAATTACATGTGGAAGGCAGTCTGTCATATTAGAAATCATCGAATCTGAAACGACATGCTTTGTTTTGTTTGTATATTTAACTCTAAGTGTCTCCGTTGAAGGGTGATCTTCCCATTATTAGCATATGAAACACTACTCCAGCGCTGAACAAATCGCAAGCTGTGCTGATTTCACTCTTGTCCTTTGAATTAGCGATCTATGGAGCTATGAAACCTGGAGTTCCACATCCTGTAAACATTAATTTGTTAGAGACTCTCTCTGAAAGTCCAAAATCTGATATTACGCAGTCATAGTCATCGCCTCTAAATAGCAGATTTTAAGGCTTGATGTCTCGATGCATGATTCCTTGTTTATGAAGTGCCTTAAGTCCCTATAGCAGACCAGTCATAATCGCTTTTATCTGCTGCGAATCGAAGGTCTGATTGTTGATTTTTTAAAGCAAACTGCCTCCTTCCAATAGCTATAAGCACAAATACACCGAATTAGTGCTTTCATATACACTATATAGTTTCATTAAATTGTTGTGCTGGATCGACCTCATTATCGATATTTAGTTTAGAAGGGCTGCCCTACCTGCCTATCTGCCGTAAACTGAGTTGTTAGAGAATGACTTGATTGCGAATCGTTGGCCATTAGATATTCTTTTAACTTCGAATACCGTAGCAAACGCCCCTTTTCCGATTTATTTTTAAGCCTTAAAATACTTATTAAATCCTCTTTGTACTATCTTTTTTTAAAGGTGATTGAGCCACACTTGAGTTTATTTAAATTAAAGTTTCTTGAGCTCAATCATACCTTATGGTGTCTAAAATTGAATTTTTTGCTTAATTAAGTTTTTTTATTATTCTTACAAGCTGCATGTTTCAGTAATAATCTCGAAGAACATGTTTTCTTTAAAAACAAAAGTTTCATGATTTATATCCTTTTATTAAGCTTTGTTTGTTGTTTTGGTGCTAAACTGAATCTTGAAACCATTTTAAAACAGAAAAACCGACGCCTCTTTGTAAATTTTGCCAAAATATAAGAGTTAAACCTTCGATTTGACAATAACTGAATAATTTGGGTCAGATAGGTAGTTTTAGGAGCCTCTTAGTTTTTATTTTTTATCCATGCTTTTTCAGAGAAGAAATTATATTCTATATATATTATTTACTCCAAAGCATGCCGTTAATTTAAGGCAGCACCTAAATTGTATCAATCCACATAGAATCACTAACCATCATCTAATACGGAAGATTTCTGTTCATTTTGTGTTTGCAATGTTCTTATTGACCATTTTTAAAATATTTTAATATTTTAAGTTTAGTTGTGATTTTAAAAGCCATACTATTCCTCAAATTACTTCTTTAGAATAGTTGCCTCGATTACTAACCCTTTTTTATCTTTCAAATCATATTTTACATTTTTTTTTTTGAATTCTTGATATGGAAGGAAGAATATTTCAAGATCAAAAATATTAAAAAATCTTTACATTTAACTTTGAACGTTTAAAGGTTGTTGCTTTATCAATTTTTTTTGTAAAAGATGAGAAAAAGAAGAGTTTTTTGATGCACTAACTTTTTTATTAATCATCTGATCAGATTAATCATTACTTGAAATTGAGGTTTTAAGCCATTTAAGGATCAAATAACTACTCAAAGCACATTAATAAAAAACAATAATGGCAAATAAACAATAAAACTGTTGATTTGTTCAATAGATAATCTTCTATGGATGGAACAATATAAAGGTTGGCAGTCGCATACACAAATCAGTATGCTGTAATCGATAATACATCATTCGAGATATAAATAGACCTAGAAAGAGTTAAGGCTGTATAAGATGCAATAGAAGAAAGAAAACCAAGAAAGAAAACCAATCTAATTAATGGCATTCTATATAAACTAATCGATTAAACTGATTAAACTAGATAAAAATTATTTACATTTTTAAAGTATTATAACAAATATCAAATACAGTCAGATTTCTCAAAGTTCTTTCTTATGTAGTCTTAATATGTTTATATTATTTTGTTAATTAGTTGATTTTAATCAGTTTATTGAGGATTAATAGCATTTTGGATAAAGTTTACATATCTATCATGCTTATTAAGTATATTGCCTAAATACTATTTAAAAAGCTCCTAAATTATAGCTGTTAGAGTTTTTGTAAGGCTCTTTCGCGTCCTGATTGCTTATGATTATAAAGATATATTTAAGCGCGATGTCCAAAAAAATTGAACACAATCAGTCCAAAAGTCTCTGGAACTATACTCTGTCTCCAGGATGGCGTACCGAAGAAGTCCACATTCTCAAGCTAGCCCTGATGAAGTTCGGCATCGGCAAATGGAAAAAAATAGTAAAATCCAAATGTCTGGCCGGCAAGTCGATTGGCCAGATATACATGCAAACTCAAAGACTACTAGGACAGCAGAGTCTAGGTGACTTCATGGGACTTCATCTGAGCTTGTAAAAAGTGTTCCAGGATAATATGAAGAGAACCAATGTGACCCGAAAAAACAACTCGATTATCAACACCAGCAACAATCCTACTAAAGAAGAGCGCAAAAGACAAATTGAATAAAATAGGGTCAAGTACGGACTATCGAAAGAATAAGTGAAGGCCATAAAATTACCGAGATGGAGAACTGAAGGTTTCTTAACCTTATAAGAAATATAAACTGACAAACTGAGCACTCTTGAGAAACTTATTCACTTGTAAGGACTGCGAAAACAAATTGAGATGAGACTGGGAAGCATAGAATGATCAATAAAAATTTGTTAATAAAAAAATACTAATAAAACGATGATACTAAATATTATGATAGTATGAGCTGAAAGGACAGATGATGCATTATATTTATCACAGCATAAACCGCGATTTAAGTTAATGCCTCAATAACTAGTACTGTAAGTCCAAAGGGTATTTCATCTGATTGAGTTCCTGAGCCCTACGAATCATATAGGGAATCATCACGTCAGTCTAGGCCCATGGTAGATACTTGTATACAAGATGGTTATCCTTCTTTAGTTTCCAAGTTAAATGGTCCGCTATGCCTAGCAACTGAGCAAAACTGACATGAGGGATTGCAGAATACTTATTTTTTATTTTAATCGTTTCTTCGATAGTGTCATTATTATGAGTAGCCACTATGATCTCCCCTTCCTTAAAGTTTGATATCATCATCTCGAAGCTCTATAGATAGTTTAAGGTCGTTTGTTAAAAGCACGATACGATTGGATTTTAGTACCCTTTTTACTAAGCCAGTCTAGTCTACTCAACGATGTAAGCTCCACGAACTAATTTAGCTCCGAATTTCAAGTTGTAGTGCCTGGCTAAATTTATCTAATGCTGGGATCTTTTGGTTGACCTTTTAAGGTAATTTTGAATCGTAGGCATGATGTAAGCTCTTTGTGTATTAAATCGCAGCTGCAATTGTTATGAAAGTGATTATATGGCTAGTTGTACGTAACTCTGTTCGGCATCGACTAATATTCTGAAATTATTTTTATTCTAACTAAAAAAATGAATACATGTTCGTGAGGGGTGATGATAAGCTATAGCCTTTTGACTAAACTCTAAAGTTTGCTGGTCTAAGTTTTAGTTAAAGGATAAAGCTTTCTGATAAGTCTATTGTTATTTTTGTTAGGATTGAACAGATAAAAGAAACGATGATTTACTTTGAACTCAATTTCACAAAGTTTGAGCTATTATTTTTTACCATTAAATTATTGAATTTCCGATAAATAATTTACAATCTCGGCTTCAGTTATAGTGGCATCAATTGATTTTAGGCCTCTCTATAAATTAGCATAAGTCATTACTCCGTTCTCACTGAACTTATCCCAGAACTCGTGGATGCTTTTTCTGATTTAGTTCCATCTCATCAGCACTCCGATGTCAAGAAGACCTGTTGCTTTTATTGATATCATCTAGTTTTGTTGTTTGGCTATCTCTGTAGCGCTATCTGCGAATAGCCTTGCATTTGAATCGAGAGTGGCTTCTAGATCGGGAGAGTCAGAACGACCCTAAGCACAATAATCGAGTATCACAGGTACACCTTTATTATTGTAAAAATACCTTGCTTCCTGAAATA
>Ga0169931_10014820_pt1 | contig 10504 bp, 9 predicted proteins | sample Kivu_15m_20L_FD_129675 | JGI IMG/M metagenome (GOLD analysis project Ga0169931, IMG submission 129675) | Freshwater microbial communities from Lake Kivu, Western Province, Rwanda to study Microbial Dark Matter (Phase II) - Kivu_15m_20L... | ecosystem: Environmental > Aquatic > Freshwater > Lake ... | reverse complement strand
TTATTAGAATATGTTGAAAAACATGGAATTCATCCAAAAGATAGAACAGATTTATTATTTTCAGATGATTCATCAATGACTAATTTTTGGCAAGCAAGAAAGAATAGACAAGATTTTGATTATTCTCCATACGTTAATTTATTGAAAAATCCAATTTTGAAAAAAAATAATGAGGAATATTTATTAGAAAAAGAGAAAAATAAAGATATTCAAAAAATATCGATGGAAGTAAAGGTCGATATGCTTTTGAAATATGTTGAAGACTATAAGAGAATTCCAAAGGAAAAAGAAGATTTTGATTTTGGAGATAACACATCTGGTTGTAAATTTTGGCAAAGTTGTAGATTAGCTAATAAATTTAAATTCGATATATATGCAAAATTGCTTGATAATGAAATTCTTAAGGATGATTATAATCGCTATTTAAAAAATTTAGAGAAAAAAACATCAACTGAAGAAAGAATTGATATGTTATTAAAATTTGTAAGAAAAAATAACAGATATCCTACTGAATCTGATAATGATATTTTTAATGATGGTATAAGATTAGTTTTATTTTGGTTAAATTGTAAGAGAAAAAATTATTTAGAATTGGAAGAATATGCTAAATTAAATGAAAATCCTATTTTAAGAAAGAATTATGAAGAATATATAACATTTATGGAAATAAAAGTATCACTTGAACAAAAAAGCAAAATATTATTAGATTTTGTTATTAAAAATAATAAATTACCAATTGAATCAGAAAAAATACAGTTTAATGATGGAACTTTTGTTCATGGTTTTTGGAGACAAATTAAGCGAAGTAGAATAGGTGCAAAATATCCAGCACTAATGGAAAATAAAATTTTAAGAGAAAATTATGAAGAATACATAATAAAAAGTGATGAATTAAAAAAATCCTAAGGTGATTCTTGAAGCAATTTAAATGTTTTAATTACACAATTTGGAGAAAGTGAAATACTATCAATTCCTTCTTCTACTAAAAATTTAAAAAAATTAATATCAAAACTTGGTCTGTCTCCACAAATTCCTATTGGTACTCCATGTTCATGATAAGTTTTAATAGCCATTGATACCATTTTTTTTAAACAAGGTTCATCATCTTCAAATAAATGCTGAACTAATGCATCCTCTCTTGAATTCATTATAGCAGCCATACCCAAATCATTTGACCCAATTGAAACATAATCAACATATTTTGCAAACTGATCTGCTAATATTACATTTGAAGTAACTTCACACATTAATGCATGTTGTAAACCATCAATTCCTCTTTCCAATCCTTGTTCTTTTAATATTTTTTGAACTTTTTCAACTTCTTTTGTTGTTCTGGCAAATGGAAACATTACATGTAAATTCTTAAATCCATAAATATCTCTTACACGTTTTACTGCTTGACATTCTAATTCAAAAGCAGGCTGAAATTGCTTGGAATAATATCTAGACATTCCTCTCCATCCAATAATACTCGCTTCTTCAATCGGCTCAAAGTATTTTCCACCTGTAAGATTATAATATTCTGATGCCTTAAAATCACTGAATCTGAGATAAACGTTTTTATCAATAAATGCTGATACAATTTTAGCAATTCCAAAAGATAGTTTATCAATATAAAAATCTTTATAGTCTGTGTATCCTTTTGTGATTTCTTTTATTCTTTCTATTGTATCATTATCAGTAATTTTTTCAGGATAAAGTAGAGCAAGTGGATGAATTTCTATATGATTATTTATCAGATGTTCAACTCTTAAAAGTCCAATACCGCTGTTAGGTAATTTTCCAAATTTATAACATTGAGATGGATCAGCAACATTAAGCATTATTTTACAAGGTGGATCATTGAAATTTAATTCAGTTTCTTCTTTTACATATGGCACTTCACCTTTATAAATATAGCCAACATCTCCTTGAGCTGTGGATACTGTTAAAACTTCATTATTTTTAAAAATTTTTGTAGCATTTTCAACAGATAAAACTGCAGGAATATTTAATTCGCGACAAATAATACTAGTATGTGCGGAGACTCCCCCCACCTCCGCTATAACCGCTGATGCTTTTTTCATAATGGGCTCAAAATCTGGACTAGTAAATGAACAAACTAAAATATCACCTTGTTCAAATTGAATTTTATCAATTCGTGTGTCAAGACTTAAAATAATCTTTACTTTTCCAGTTGCTATTTTATCACAAACCCCAATTCCTTGTGCAAATGGTTTTGGTGGTTCAATCATAAATTTATATTCAACTAAAATGTTTTTATTATTATTTGCATGAACTGTTTCTGGACGGCATTGAACCAAAAATAATTGTCCATTTAAACCATCAATTGCAAATTCACAATCAACTGGTGTGTATTTGCCGTATTTCTCAGAATAATAATCTTCTAATAGGATAATCCATTTACCAAGTTCAATTGATTGATCATCAGTAATTGAAAATTTAAATCTTTCTTCTTCTAAAACTTTTATCATCTGTGTCCTTTTTTCAATTGAATCTGAATAAATCATTTTCTCAAGTTTTGAACCCAGTCTTTTATCAACAATAGCATTGTATCCTTTTTTTAAATTAGGCTTACTTATTAATATCTCATCTGGTTCGACTAAGCCACTGACAATAGATTCTCCTAATCCCCAAGAGGAGTTTATAGTGATTATATCTGTATTTCCTTGTGATACTTCCACTGAAAAGCATACACCACTTGAAAAAATATCTGACCTTATCATTTTTTGAACACCAACACTAATACGAACATCAGTTACATCTTTTATAATATTTTTTCTGTAATCAATTGCTCTCTCAGTATATAAACTAGCAAAACAAGCTTTAATTTTTTCACAGATATTCTTGTTTCCTCTGCAATTAAGAAATGAATCTGCCATTCCCGCAGCTGAAATATTCGCTAAATCTTCTTGTGTTGAACTTGATCTAATCGCAACATCCGCTTCAAAATCTTTTACATCATCACTTTTTTTGTACATTAAACTTAATTCTTTATATTTTTCTAAAATTTCATTTTCCAGATCTACTGGAAAGTTTCCATTCTGAATATTTCTTCTGATTTTTTGAGCAATTCTGCATAATTTTACATGATCATTATAATCAATTTCACTAAGATCATTTCTTATTGAATCAACCAAATTGTTATGCTCTAAAAAATATTGATAAGCTTCTGTTGTAACGGCAAATCCATAAGGAACTCGAATACCTAATTCACTAAGATTCCTGATCATTTCGCCAAGACTGGCATTTTTACCTCCGACTAATTTGACATCTTCCAGCCCAATTTGATTAAACCACAAAGTGTTTTTTGACATAAATAATAAAAGAGAAAAAAATTTAATATTTTCTTTATAACAATATGTCAAAAAAATTATTAGATGCGGTTTATCTTAAAAATAGAAAACCACCTCCGCCAAAAATAACACCAACTCCCGCCCAAATATGTTTCGACCAACTTATCACAGCCTGTTATCAAATTACAGAAAAAGAATGTTTATGTCTTAATTATGAAAGACAACAACAAAGAACAATTTATGACACAATTGAAGTTGGACTTGAATTACCCAATCAAGACGGTCAATTAATTAGATTTATTCCAAGATATGTAACATTTCCAACAAAATATGTAATTCCAGACACTATCGATAGGGTTTAATTTATATGGATTCAACTGAAATCGGTTTTTGTAATGTAGTAGAAATTCCAGTATTAATAGTTGCCTTATAAAATATTTTTACATCAAATTCAAAAGCAATATAATTGCAATTCATCTTTTTACAAGCCATAGTAGAATTTCCATAACCGCAAAAAGGATCCCATACAACCACATCTTCACTATTTCTCTTATTTAATAAAATCAATCTCTCAAACAATGAAATTGGCCTATTAAATGTAGGTAAAAATCGATCCTCTTCAAATATTATGTCATCCCATAAATTATTTCCCTCATATGGTTTAAACTGCGTATTTATCTCATTATAATCCAAATCTATATCAAATAATTTTCTAAATTTATTCCAGTGTTCTTCTGTTGGAATAATATTTTTTTGATTGTCTCCACAATATACTGACCAATATCCTCCACCATTTCCATTTCCACCTAATTCCATATTAATATCCTTTGATTTAATCTTATATTGCTCTTTTTTTAACATCAGCAATTTTTTAATATCCCTCTGAAAATTTCTTGTAAATACAAAAACAGTTTCTACTATATTGTGTGTTCTAGGATTTTCCTTACTTTTTTTAATATTACTTCTCCGATTCTTTGTGAAATAATATGTAGCAGATATTTGAAAATCAAAATCATGAATTATTCCAATTAATGGATGAATATCTTCTATATCACCGATTAAATAAAATATTCCAGTTCGTTTTAATTTCGCTGCTGTAATAGTCATAAATATTCTAAACCATTTATAATAGTCATTCTCAGAACTCCAATTATTAATAGATTTATCATTTGAATTTTTATAAATAGGAGGATCACAGAAAATTATATCAATACTATTATCTTGGAGTAATTTTCCTTTATCTGTAGCATTTACATTTTCAATTGTATTGAATAATACTTCATTATTAATTCTATTTTTTTGCATTATTTTATAATTATAAAGTTTTTTTTAAATAATACCAAACTTAAAAATGTAATAATAAGTAATATTATGGAACCACCTATTGCAGAAAGACATTTATCTGAGGTTATATTTGGTAAAGTAAAAGGAAGAGATAATGGAGATTCAAAGTTTTTAATGAATCCAACAATAAAGAAAAAAGATTATTATTATTGGTTGAGAGATGATAATAGAAAAAATAAAAAAGTTTTAAAATATTTGGAAGAGGAAAATGATTATTATGATAATGTTTTTCTAAGTGGTATTAATCCAGAAAAAAATAAAATTTTATCTGAGTTAAGAAAAAGTTTAGTTGAAGACTATGTTACAGTTGAATTACCTGATGGAGATAAAGGTTTCGAATCTCCATACCGTTTTTATAAGAAATATGAAAAAAATAAATCTTATCCAATTTTCTATTATAAAAAAAATGATAAGAACATAAAATATCTTGATCCAAATGATTTTAAAAATGGAGAATTCTCAGATATAAGTAATCCAATTTTCAGTAACGATTTATCTCTTTTCTCATATGGAATAGATAAAAATGGAAATGAAAAATATTCCATAAATATTTTAACTTTTCCATCTCTAGAACCTATACAACACGATTTACCGAATATTCTCTATTCTTCATATATTTTAACAAATGCTTTTGTTTTTTATTTAAAATGCACTGATAGTAATCGTCCATATCAACTTTATAAATATGATATTCAATCGAGAAATATAGAATTAATATTTGAAGAAACAAACATTAATATGGAAATAGAATTTTCATTAGGAGATGATAATAAAAGTATAGTTTATGGAACTGGAAATTATGAACAAAATGAGATGTATGTTTATTGGTTTGATGGTGAAAGAAAAGGAATTAATATGAAAGTAAAGAAAATGGCTAGAAATGTATTATATGATACTTATATTTATAATGATTATTTTATAATAAAAACAAATGAAAAAGGATGTAAAAATTATATGTTGAAGTATTGTAAGATTGGTAAAAATAGATTTATGGATTTTATTCCATACAATGAAAAAGTTTTAATAGAATATGTAAATATTATAAAGAATGCTATATTGATTCAATGTCGGTCAGAAGGAGAACAATATTTTAAATTATTAACAATTGATGGAATAAATATAGTAGATTCTAAAAAAATAAAAAAATGGGAAGGAGGTTATTTTCTAAATTTGACATATTGTGAATTAAATTCAGAAAAGATAATCTATAGTTATCAGGATTTAATAACTCCAACTACTTGGTATGAATTAAATTTATCAAATATGAAACAAACTAAAATAAAGGAAACTGAAACTAAAAATTACGATAAAAATAATTATAAGGTTGAAAGAATATTTGTTAAAAATAATAAAATTAAAATTCCAGTTGATATTATTCAATCAAAAAAATCTAAAAGTGATAAATGTCTTTTATATGGATACAACTCATATGGAAGTAATATAGAAATGAGATTTGATGATGATATTTTTCATTTAATTGATCGGGGGTTTAATTATGCAGTGGCAAATACAAGAGGTAGTTCTTATATGGGAACCCAATTTTATGATGACGGTAAAATGTTAAAGAAAATGAATACATTTAATGATTTTATAAAAGTAAGTGAATATTTAATAAAAAATAATTATTGTTCAAAAGATGGACTAAGTATTGAAGGAAGAAGTGCAGGAGGTTTATTAGTAGGAGCTTGTTCCATACTTAGACCAGATTTATATCATAATGTATTAGCAATTGTTCCATTTGTTGATGTTTTGACGACAATGTCAGATTCATCTATTCCATTGACAACATCAGAATGGTTGCAGTGGGGTAATCCAAATATAAAGAAGTATTATAATTATATGAAAAAATATTCACCGATTGATAATATTAAAAAAGGTATTTGTTATCCAAATTATTATGTTCAGGCAGGTTTAAATGATCCAAGAGTAGCATATTGGGAACCAGCTAAGTTTGTTGCAACATTAAGATATTCAATGAATAATGAATGTAAGAGTGTGATAGTATTAAAGACTGAGATGAATAAGGGGCATTTTTCAGGTTTGGATAGATATAAGTATTTGGATGATGTTGCTTCGAAATATGCATTTTTGTTGAGAATATGAATAAAATAATTTCTAAATGAATTTATGGATTTGAAAAAGAAATATATAATAGATGAGATTTGTAGAGATAAATATAAATGTGATTTTAGAAGAGAATTTCGTCCATATTTTTTGAAGTATTTTCCAGATAATACTCCAAATTGGGATGTTAAATACAAATTAAAAAGTCTTAGTTCTATTGATAAAAATGATTTTTTAAAGCCAATGGATGAATTATGGAATTATTATGATAATATAAAATATTTTAAAAGTTTGAAAAAAAAGGTCCATACAATAAAAAATTATTTAAAGGGAGATGTTTTAGTAACAACTGATTTAGATGTTGATAGAGATTTTATTATATTGAATTATTTGAAGCATTGGGAAAATTTAAAGTATATGATATCTTTTAATCAGTCCATAAAATACAAGAAATTTGATAATGTAAATATTTTAACAGTAAGAAAGTTAAAAGTAAATAGAAAGGAAGCCATGTGTTTATTATTTTGGGCTAATATTCAGAGTATAAAATATAAGGAGTATGATGAAATTGTTAGAAAGATTAAATCGTTGGGGTGGGAAAAAGATGAGTCCAGACAAATAGCAATTATTTATTATGATTCAGCAAATATATTAGATTATCAAGATGAAAATGTATTCCAAGGTGCAGATTATGATTCATCTATTTCATTTGCAGGGATGGTGTATAATCCAACTAACTTTTTATATTTTAATGAGATGAGATTGGATCGATTTATGGATATGAAAAATTGTTCAGGTAAAATATTATTATTGGGAACAAGAAATTATTTGGTTGATGAGATTGAATCAATGGACTTAAATAGATTTTTATATTTTAGTAGTATAATATTTTATTTATATGGATTTAGAAATCCAAATGATATAGATTTAACAGTTTATTATGACCCTCCCCCAGAATCATATTTAAAAACGTTTTTTGAGTATTATAAGACTGATGGAAATAAATTGTTAGGAGTTGGAGATGTTAGTATAAGAGGATATGGGACATGGATAAAGGGGGGAGTAAAAGAGCATTTGGATGAATGGTTTTTAAAGGAATGGCCTAGATTATTTCACGCAGAAGATTATGGTGATATGATATTTAATCCAAGATTTTACATTAATATTCTAGGAATTAAAGTAATTACGATGAGTGCCGATTTGGTAAGAAGAATGATTAGACATAGAGCTGCTTCATATGCTGATTTAATCGCATATAATCATTTTATGCCAAATCCAGTGTATATTGAGGAACCACCCAAAAAGTATATTGTTAGTCATAAGGAAGAAACATATAATACTCCAGAAAAGTTGAGGGATTTGATGAGAAAAATAAAGAATTATTTGAAAATGAGGTATGATTTGAAATACACAATCGATGAAATAGCAAATGAGTTAAATTTATCAAGGAATAGAATCGAATACAAGAATGAAATACATGAAAAAGAATTTATACCTTTGAGTGTAAGAAGTAAGGTATCGATAATAAGAGAAATGATTAAAAGTTGATTATAGTAGTTTTTTTTGTTGTTTCTGATTTAACTTTAGCGAGTTTAGGATTAACGCAGAAAAAGAAACAAGGTTTTTTGTATTGATAATCGGGATAACTTCTATTAGCTGTGTGAGGATTCGCTATTTTTTTACCAGAAGCATCTACATCTTTGACTTCTGTTGCTCCTGGCTTATGTGACCATAATCCAGAATTGTCTTCACGATAGAAATGGTAATCTTGGTTTTCTTTTTTGTCATCAATTGCAATGAATGCTTTATGAAATCCTTTTTTACAGGGTTGCTCAAATGAAGTTAAATACATAGAGGGAAGGTCTGCTTTAAGACGGTTATGAAAATTTTTGCATTGATATTCATTATCATCTATGTGGTTATATCCGGAGAAATAGCCTGGTTGAGCTTTACCGGTATTTTTTTTATTAATGATATTGACGGCGTATGAATAGCAATTATGTTTATCAATAATACCTTCTTTGTTCCATTTAAAAGGTTCATAAACAGGTTCAGAACCAGATTTTGGGGAAAGATTAATTTTCCCTTTTTTGGAAAGGTTGGTTTGAATAGCTTCTTTTTCGAATTTATCTTTTGGTAGATAAACGAAATGTGGTGAATGATCATTTACATTATCTTTACCACCTTTTAATTTTTTGCTCATTATAATTAAGAATATAATATATTTTATATTATATAAAATAAAATATGAGTGATACTAAATGTACTTGTTCTTGTCAAAAATTGGATTGTTGTAAGGATTGTGCTTATAAAGATCCAGCATTAATGGACCCACTAAAATATGACTATTGGAATCAAACTTGGTGGTTAAATTGGAATACAACTAACGGTTGGGGAGCATTTCCAAGTTCAGAATCGGGACAAAATAATAACACATATGATAATTTAAGTGGTTATGGAACATCTGCGCCAGCAACTACAAATGGACAACCATTATGGCCTTGGTGTAGTAAAAATGTAGGTAATGGTAATTTAATGAATAGGACATTACCAAATGGTAAGAAGTTGGTAAGAGTGTATAAATGGAACAATAGATATTATGAAAAGTCAAGTGATATGGTTTTTTATGAAAATAAATGGGTTCCTGTATCGGTGATACCAGGCACAGAGAAATCATTTAGAGTTATTAGTGTTTAAATTTGAATGGTCTAAATTGTAAATTTTATTAGTTTCTTATTCTAGATAAATAATCTTGTATATCTGATTGCATTTTATAGTAAGTTTCTCTGGATACATTTTGTGGATGTGGAATACCTCTTCTTTCAAAGTTTTGGATACATTGAAAATAATTTTCATTATCTCTTAAACTTCCCAATATAAAAGTTTGGTATTCCCTGAAATCAGACATATATTATTTACCGATTTCATATCATCTAAAAATTTCAATTTTTTTCAATAATAAAAATTGAATTTTATTATTCTATTTTATAATGAATTAAATGAAAAGATCAGTTCAAAAAAAAACAAGTATAATTGATAAAGAAATCAATAATACTAATGAATCTATGAAAAGAGAACTTGAAGAAATGAGAATAAGACTAGAAGGTTTTATGGAAAGAATTGATTTTCTTGAGTCACAAATAGGTGTTTCTTCAAAGAAGATCAAAAAAAAAGATTCTAAAACCAGAGATTTTTTTAAAACAACTTCACAATTACATAATATTATTCTTATTGATGGTGAATGTGATTTAACAGCTGATATTGAAGAATGTTTAGAAGAAGAAATTGATTCAATTGATGAATTATGCACTGTTCTTTTAATAATGACAAATAATACATTACAAGGAGAAATTGTTTATATGAAAAAAAATACACTCAAACATTTATGTGAAAATATTATTAAAAGTAGCATGGGAGACAAAATACCTTTTCCTGATTATATACAAACTAATAAATTTGCTTTTAAAAATGAAGAAGGATTATGGAATCTTAGAGAAACATAATTGATTTATTATGATCAGATAATTTTATAAAACACTAAAAAGCTTTGTCTAATAATAATTCAACTAACCCATATCTACCCATATCTACCCATATCTACACATATCTACCCATATCTACCCATATCTACTCATATCTACCCATATCTACACATATCTACACATATCTACCCATATCTAATACATATCTACCCATATCTACACATATCTACACATATCTAATACATATCTAATACATATCTACCCATATCTAATACATATCTACTCATATCTACACATATCTAATACATATCTACCCAT
>Ga0169931_10014819_pt1 | contig 10504 bp, 7 predicted proteins | sample Kivu_15m_20L_FD_129675 | JGI IMG/M metagenome (GOLD analysis project Ga0169931, IMG submission 129675) | Freshwater microbial communities from Lake Kivu, Western Province, Rwanda to study Microbial Dark Matter (Phase II) - Kivu_15m_20L... | ecosystem: Environmental > Aquatic > Freshwater > Lake ... | reverse complement strand
TGATTTCAATGCAGGTTTTATCACACAAGTGTTGTGAAATCGACTCCTCAGTCACGATACAACATAAAAAATCTACGTATTATTTGTACCAGCAATCATGTAGAAAACTCTTAAAGTACCAGGCCACGGGAGTCCTACTATGTGTCTCCTGAGCCTGAATCCAGCTGTACAGTAAGCCTGTAGACTTGACACGGCCGAGGGTGCCGTACGTATAGCCGTGTATAGCCGTATACCAAAATCAGTCCCCTCTCAACCTCACACTGATGTCGCTGCTTTTTTGGATCCCATATACTATAGGATATTCGGAGCACTTCAAGTATTGTATCCATGTATTCAGTAAATATTTTCCAAGAAGTTGGAGCGATCATGTTTGAGAATGCTGAAGATGATGAAGAATTTTGTATGAATTTAAAGGATGTCAAAAGTGATAAGGAAAAGCTTACTCACGTTGTTGAGAATGAGAGGAGACAGCGTTTCCAGTACGATTGTGTTGGAACACGGGCTAAATACCCTATGTCTAAGAGATTGTTCATTCTATCATTCTATTCAGTATGGACCCTCTTGTTTACTTTAGTTTTGGTCGCCCCTACGGTTACATCTAGGAGTAGTAACTCAATGTACACAGTTACTTCAAGTGTAAGTCACACACTGGATGGAACATCCCTTTCTATTTCCCGCCTTATTTGATCTTGAAGCTAATATTTTCTTTTTGGTTCTGATAGCGTGATGGTACCAATGGAGAGAAAGATAGAAACAGTAACACTGGTCGCTCAATTTTTCAATTGCATGAGATTGATAATGATCGAACCATCTCTAAGGACTCGCTGCACTTCTATTCAAATGATCGTTCTTCCCATATTAGTGACGAATCAAGGCAGTTACTGACAACTCTAGCCACGAATCTTACCAGTCTCATCTACGGGCGGTATGTCAAACTGCTTCGAGTTGTCCCAAGCTACTCTTCCAGAGCTGCCTTCAACAACCCAAACAAAAATGCCATTAATATTTTGGGCTTGGACGTGTACGATATGAACAATGCTTTTATTTCAGATCAGAGTATAGCAAGTGTGAACCCAATTTTGACTGGTTATGGTGATCCATCAAAATTCGGGCCACAATTTCTGATTGATGGTATCCACAAGGAACAGACACCGGATGGATCGTTCCGCTTGCCTCATACCAGTGACTCTGTGGGTGCATATATGCAATTGGATTTTGGACAAGATGTCTTGATATCCTCGATTGTACTTTGGAATCGTGTGTTTTGCTGTTCAGCCAATTATGACTATTCAGACCGCATTCTTGGTACTTCGCTGTCTGTAATCAATAGTGGAGGGACTACGGTATGGTCCCAAAACATTAGTACCACACAAGATGTATATTCTTGGAAAGTTATCCCTCAACCCAGTTTTACCATTTCACCACCGTATGGAGGAAATGTCAGTGCCATAGCTGCTCTATCCCCAAGCGCAATCTTGCGATGTCCGATCGGTAGCATAGTCTCAAGTATCGGCGTAGCTACCACCACGGTCACAGCGAATAATGGTCATACAACAGCCATTCAGCTCAACTGCTCGGATTCTGGAAAAACAGTCCGCGTTTATCGAGGTGCCTCAGCAGACAATGGTCGGTCCTTTCAGACTTCACTCAGCTGTGCAGGTGGCTTCAGCTCTACTCAAGCTGTTTTTAATACGGATCGTCTCGTTGCGTTGCAAATATTATGCCCTGGAACTGGTAATGCTTTCGCGTACCCTCCATTGGGGGAAACTTGGATATCGAGTAGGGACTACACTACAACACTCAATTGTGAAGGTAGTCAGCGTATTGTGGGTATCGCCATATGGGCGAGTTCAGTCATTAATTCGGTGCGATTTTTATGTAGTGCGGAGCAGCCGTTGGATGATTCCAATATCCATGCAGCAGCTTATTCATGGGGCTTGTCGAATTCGAACGCCACTTGGATGTATGGAAGCATCTCTATGTGGGATATCAGTAGGGTCACGAATATGGCGAAGTTGTTTGGGGATAACAATCCTTATGCTGTCCTTTCAAACAACAATCGCAATTGGAATGACATACCGTTTCCAGGCGACGCCCTTTCATCTTGGAATGTATCGTCTGTTACGGACATGTCTTCCTTATTCAACGGTGCAATCATGTTCAATGGCAATGTGTCAGCATGGTCCGTCAGAAAGGTTACCAGCATGAACGGAATGTTTCGATACGCATTATCCTTCAACAACAGTATATCGAGTTGGGCTGTCTTGAGGGTTACAATGATGTATCAAATGTTTTACGCTGCATCATCATTCAATCAGCAACTCTCTAGCTGGTTTGTACAAGGTTGTACTAACTTTGCGAATATGTTCCAAAGTGCCACTAGCTTTAATCAGGACATAAGCACGTGGAACACAAGCTCGGCTAAGGATACCCGCTTCATGTTTTATAATGCTACTGCCTTTAATGGGAATGTATCACTTTGGAACACATCTTCAGTCGCTAAGATGTATAAAATGTTCTACGGTGCGTCATCCTTTTCTCAAACAGACGTGTGTTGGGACAGAAGTAAAAGCAGTGATACGTCAGAAATGTTCATCGGTAGTGCTGGTAGATTCTCATCATTTCCGTATCCTGATTGTCGGAATTTTCACATGCTGTCTTCGGATCTTCCTGTGACGCTCATTCCTAGTATAAATGCCACATCCATTTCTGGGTCTGGATACTACTTTGTGCCGAACTCAACGACAGTAATTATCTCAAATCAGAAACGAATCGTTTATCCCATCGAAGACCCCCAAAATTATGTCATGGATGACCAGATTGTAATATCTTTCAACTTTCTTCTATCTCAAGGTATCGGTAGACGTCATTCGATCTGTTTCTTGGAGAAGGAGTCGGACTTAAATATAAATTGCACCGGTGCAAGCAAAAGCTCCTCTTGCTTTGACATAGCCGGGAGTAGCATCACCCCAGATATTCCAGCGTTTTTTTGGGATCGCGACGTCTTTGTCCTTAAAGCCTTTAGATGATGCTAGTAGACAATATCTACGTGGGAGAAATATTGGATTTATTGCATTCATCAATGATTGCGATGCTAGTAATAGCACCGCGTCTAGCCCTACAAGCACATTTACAAAGTTATCTTGGATACGGTTGAAGTCCTTAGCCATCTCATCGGAATCAAATACTCAACTGAAAGTCATGTTTGCTGATCCTAATGCAGCATCAGGTTTAGACTTTTTCAAGCTTACTGCTAGCAAAGTCGTTTCCTCATATGAGCGTATCGACCAGCCATTATTAACAAACCTGTACCCGAGAATTTCATTGGTAAAAGGTTTATATTTGACAAATCTTGAGCCTGGTGTCCGATATTCAGTACTATTCCAACCAGCTTACAGTAATGGTACATTGATGGGGGGAAGCTCTGCAAACCAATTCTTCGGGTATGGAATCGTAATGTGTTCCTGTACCTCTGGCAGAGAACAGACAGGCAGTCCTATCGATTTATCCGTCGAACAGAAGTTTGGTTTTGTTGCATTGAATTTTACTGACAACAGTGTGTGTGAAGAGGCGTACGCCCTTACTAGGAGAAAGATCTGGGTCATCAATGGCATAGAGTATGTGTATGATGCTGTGTCATTTGCTCCCAACTACTATTTCTATTCGACATCTGAATGTGGCAATGCGATGAATCCGAGCCGAAGCTTCATGGATGACTTATCCTTATCTCGACTGGAGGTTGCGGATACATAGGTACTGCTCAGAAGCGATCGCACTGCATTACACTGTAAATCGCGTGTCGAGTGATCCGACTTGTCAGGATGTGCGCATAGCTTGGGAAGCATCGATTTCTGGAATTATTACATCCAAGGCTGACACGGGTAGCACACCTATTGACAATGTAACGGTCTCATGGCAATTAATGAACCCCGCGGACGAGTCCGCCGCACTCATTTGTACAAGCAGCCAATCGATATGCTCCGGTTCATGTAGAACGGACGCTACAGGCTCATTTAAGGCTGTATTTTGGGCTGACGAGCCACAGAACTCACTTTCCACGAATAATCCTCTTCCCGTCCGTTTTACGTTTGATCGGTCCTTAGGAAATCAAACGGATACCTTCCTTGCATACGATGAAAAATCGCTAGTTCCACCCTCTGGTCTAATTCTATATACGTGAAGCATTTGCAATTCGACAAGCCGCTCTATATTGTGGATGCATCCACAGTGGCATTTATGGGCAAGGTATATGTGCGAAACACCGCACATAATGCTAATGCTGGTTGTCCTGTGGTTCAGGCCTCTGTTTGTGCCTTCGAAAAGAAGACATTGACGGGTGGTTCCACTCAGAATTTTAAACTGAGTTGTCGCGAGACCGATGCAGATGGAGCATTTAATCTAGCTCTTCCAATCGGATCGATTGTCCACAATATAACTGTCTCTTACTTCAACCATGAGTTTTCTCCCGCAGTGACTAATCCATTTTCTAGCCGTTATGATAGCGGTATAGTAATCGACCCCCGGAATACATATATTGGTAACGACTTTGTCGATTTGACCATTGCACCGGTTGAAATCGACGTTGTGGGTGGTCTTTGTAATAAAACCATGGGAACGGCGTTTATTAAAGTCAGTATACTTGGATGTAGGTGGGAAGGATATGTCTTGGAGCAAACTGAAACATCAATTCATTACGTTCCTGCGTTTGTGATTCAATTTTACGTTGATAAAGTGACCGATTCCAGCAATGTACCTATAAGCGCTGTAGGTAATTACTTCAACGATAAACCAAAGACCGTGGACTTGAGAAAATGGATAGATCCTACTGCTGCTATGACAAGCGTAGACACGGACGCTTCTGGGGCTGCTTTGGGGGTGACTGCTGTGCCCATGGCGAATCAGGCTTCGACTATCCAGTACATTCGATTTCAATACGATGGAAAACTGAAGCTATCATTTGAAGTATTGACAGCCGAAGCTGTTGGGAGAATTTGTAAGCAGAATTTCAAGATACAAGATTCCTGCGCCTTTGACGCTTCATCATGTAACTCTCATCACGTCATCAATTCCTTCAGTATATTGGAATTCAATGTGCACGTGTACTTTGAGATACTCCCTAGTCTGACATGTGATATTGTACAAGAAGGAACAATTGTAACATTACAAAATCGTTTGCGGTATGAAAATATTCCAAACTTTGATCAATCCAACTTCTTTTTAGCTCTTTCCCAAGACCAACAGGAAAACTTAATGAAATGCTATCCAACGTGTGTAAACGATATTACATACGCGACCGATGATACGCAGTTATCCGATGCTGGCTAGGAATGCTGGCCTTCATAATTTTAGTTTGTTCGTTGGTCGACCCGAAATTGCAAGTCCGTACACTAGATTGCTAGTGGCCACAGTGAGTGGTTACACATCGAACGCAGAATACCGAGAATTCACCCACAAAGCAAACTTTATTATACAAGGTCTTTACAAGGATGGCGACGGATTATCCTTTGCTCTTCCATCGCATTCACCTATCATGGTACTTCGTGATCCACCAGGAGGGACGTCGTTTTCTACCTTTGCAAATGTACAGACTAAGTTATCGATCATTGCGAAGGAAAAAACAGATACTGTTGACAATGAAATCAGCGGTGGATTAGCGAATAACTATGGGCTGAAAGGACAGACTTGTTTTGGTTTGGGTGTCATGATCTGTACTGAAGAGGAGATAGGAGCAACGTTGACCTTGTTTGAAACGTCAATCAAAGTAGGAGGAAGGGTGAAGTACTGGAAGAACGATCGAACATTAAGTCGAACAATAACTTGGACTTACCAAACGAGTACCGACCCATGGCTGGCCGGAACCATGTCTGATGTCTTTGCTGGTAAGTGCTTATGCATTTTGTTGTTGTTATCAATACAAACGAATCTTATAACAGTGACGCACTGTTCTCCTCCGTAGTTCCGAATATTAATGTCATGTTCCAACAAGTCCGTGTTGTCTTATGGCAACAAGATGTATGCGCTGTCAAAGAGGTTTGTACTCTTGAGTCCTGTAGACTCCCAACTGATATTTTGTTTGATCTACATGATTCGAGTACCAAAGAAGCCTTGGCATTTTATTCAAGATACCATATTGAATATGTCAAATTGGAAGAACTTCAAGTGTCTCTGACCGTGCAAGCACAAAGATTCAGTGATATGAATAATAATCAAACTATTTGTGGAAATGATTACAAAAGTCCCTGCTCAGATCAGGATAAAAGTAACACCGGTATCAATGTCAAAACGCTACAAGATAGTATTGATGGTTGGAGTTTTATTCTGGATCAAGAGAATACTTTACGTTTTCAGTCCAATAACATTCAATTGAAAGAATGGGGATGCATCAGGGATGATATGGATATTGATCAAGTTCCACCATTCAAATGCGAAAGGGATCAAGTCAGCTTAGACATTCCGGGTCTGAATTTAGATCCGTATGACTCAAACTGGGTTCAGGTTCTTACTTCGTACTGTGATTTGCATAAGGAACAAGTTGTTCAGTTTACTGGCTCTGGTATTGAGACTGTATACAAGGTCAACGAATGCTGTGCTATAGAGGGAGCTTATGATGTAGCCAACAAAATTCGGGAGAACGGCAAGGGCTACATCCTAAATCAGCTCAAGGTGTTAGACGCCTTTGTCAGAAAGCAAATGAAAGACCATTTTAGGAAGTATTTAACTGCCTTGGATAGCTGGGTACAAGTGATACTGAGGCAGCCGTGTCTCAAAACTCCAATAGTTCCATCCTTTTTAAGCTCCAACGCTGCAAGTCTACAAATGGCGCCATTGGTCGGCAACACTACTTTGCTAGAAGATATTAACCGAATCCAGTTCAGTGGTGGTGGTAGTAGGATGTCCCTAACATTAGCTATAGAGTCGGAACTCCAAGAAACAAAAGATCAACCTTTGACCAATATGTACACTGACTTTACTGTGGATGGACCGACACTCCGCTACAGGTTCAAACACGGTGGCAATGGTCTGGAAGGGTACATATCTCCCATGAAGCTTGCTTATCATCATGATTTCAAGCATGAATTAACAGATGGATCTGGTCATACTACATCCATCTCATTTGAGCTTGGTGATGATGATCCTCAAGACGAATTTGTGGTCGACTTATATGTGGATCATAAGTTTGGAAGCATCATTTTCAATACTGTGGGAGGGCGATCGAAATGTCCTCGTGAACTAGGAACCGCTGCTGTCGAAGTCCCATACCTTGAGGTAGTCTCCTATCCATCTAAAAAGGTTTCGGTCGATGATGATCTTTTGTTTTATGTCGATGCTGCAAACTTGGGTGTGGGAATATCTCTGTTCAAGTTTACCACTCAGCTCTCACTTGATAGCGATGGCATCGAAATTTCAGTTGACGGTGTGAATTTAGGCTTTGCTTTAGAGATCGCATCAATCGGATCTTTTAACAATATGTCACCAGAGAAACACAGGAAACTTGTCCGCATCAAGCGTGGGCCTCAAAAACTGACTCATCCCAGCTTCCAGCTCTCATGGGAAAGTTCCTGCGAGGATTCCAATAGTGTCGTGAATGATTTAACGACAGCAAGTTTCCCCGACATGTCCGCCGCCGTAACGGTCGATTTATTCAATGTAGAGAATTCTGCCACAGGAGATAAGTTTCTCCAGTGGATCGAACTCTGTCCTCGCATTGAATGGGCCGACCGAGTCAAATTCAACAATGGGTTTCTTGTGACTACTCAAGATGAAGTAAATATTCTTCCTATCAGTATTTATAATCCTGGACATGGTTCCTATAAACTCAAGAATCATCCTCGATTGCAACAACGGCCTTTCACGAGAGTAACTCTGTTGTATCGCTTGGTGGGTTCGCAGAAATGGAATGTTGGGCAGATGAAAGGGACTGGTGGCACAACCACGGACATTGATTTCTTGTCGGATAGTATAACTGAGGACCTGTATGGATATATCCACCTTAATTGGACCATTAGCAAGGATTTCGTTCAAGATGGAAGCTATGATATTACAGTCAAGGTAATTTGTGATAATGTATGGGAACGTGCAGATGAATTTTCTCTTCCCCCAATCATTGGTGTTATCGATAGAACATTTCCTCAGAGATATGGTCTTCCCTTGCCTACTGATAGTGCTGTGCGTGTTGGGGAAGAGTTATCAATTGCATTTACCAAACCTCTCCTTTGTTTTCCGATACCCTTTGATATCCAGATAGTGGTGGGTAAAAACCTTACTCTTGGGAACGATCAACTTCTGATTCATTGTCATGATAATGTCATCAGCTTTGTCATTGACTTGACAAAAATTTCGTTGGCTCATTTAGTTGGTAAAAATTTTACTGTCGAGATAGGACGTATTACTACATCTACTGCGGCTATCAAAGATGTCAATGGTAATCCAACCGATCCTAAGAATGGCAACATTAGATTTGAAAAAAGTTTTTTACCCTTGGGTCGGGATATGCAAACGTCATTCACATTTTCATTGGGTTCTTCGAGTAATAGCAGCGTTTGTTCTGTCTGTGGTAGCTCCACTCCGATACAAAGTTGCACAATTTTCAGAATGAGACAATATCAAGAATCAGCTATTAGAACTCAGCTCTCGTCCATTATGACATTGAATGCTACTGATCAGATCCGTATTTCCAGTATTGATTGTATCTCAAATACAATCACAGGAACAGTTACATTTACCGATCCACCGATGCCGACAGCCTTACCCTCCGTGGAACCGACATTGATGCCTAATCAAAGCATGAGACCTACGAGGCAAACATCACGGAGGCCTACAAGACCTCCATCTAAACGTCCATCGAAACGACCATCGTTCAAACGATCGATGAAACCATCATTGAAACGATCTAGTGTCCCCTCGAAAACTCCGACACTAGATCCTTCTACGAAACCATCGGCTATGCCAACGCTCGTACGATTCCGCTCAACGGCTGGATTAGTGTACAACATGGAGAGTGGATTATGTATGTCTTATGACCCATTAGGTACACCGGGTTCACAACAAGCTTTGGTGTCTTCTTGCGATGATAGTGTCAACGTTCGAGCGTCATTGTCTTGGAAGAGTATCATGGTCTCAGGATATAACACGTATCTACTGCACCAAACATTACTAAATCTATGTCTAGATGTGCTCGATGGAAATATGGTGAATGGCAGTGTTCTTGGTTTGAAAAGTTGTAACAGCTCCTCTATTAGTCAACGGTGGACGAATGATGTTAAGAAACGCATTAAACCTCTATCGCAGTCTTCCCTCTGTGTAACTGTCTCCCAATTGTTGGGCGCATTGATATTATCACCTTGTCTTTCAAACCCCTATAATTATAGTCAAAGCTGGGACGAGTTTGTGCTATATGGTGGTGAAGGTGGGAGCTCTATGTCCTCATACTTTAAATGTCCCGTAGGAGAAAAGGTAACTAAAATATCAGGCCGAGCAGGAAACTGGGTGAACTCTTTGTACATGGTTTGTGACAATGGTATTGTGCTAGGGCCTGTGGGTTCTAATTTAAGTGGTTATCAAGTGTCTGGTGCCCATTGCTTCGAAGGATACACTGGTGTATCCTTAACAAGTGGGAAGTATATAGGCAAGGTCAGCGCATTCTGTTCAAGACCCTACGGGTCGATATCATTTGGTACAGCTACAGGATCGTATGGTAGTGGATCGATTGATAAAGTTCAATGTGGATTAAATGAAAAGATCATTGGGTTTTATTCCCGATCGGGTGACTATATTGATGGAATCAATTTTGTCTGTGGACTATTTATGACAAATCCAACAGCCTCGCCGACTGCAAAACCTACAGTTCCACCATCCGCTTCAAAGTCCCCTACGCGAAAGTCAACATCTCGTCCGAGCATTCGACCGACTAAGCAGCCAACAGTGCGTCTATCCAAGCAGCCCACGAAAAAGCCTTCAGCAAGGCCATCGAACCGTCCCACAAGAAAACAGACTCTTCGACCTTCGAAGAAACCGACAAAAATGCCATCTAGTCGTCGCTCAAGTATCCCAATATCCTCAACTCGTCCATCATGGAGACCATCCTCAAGGCGATCTTTGTTTCCGGCAGCGAAACCTTCATCTAGACCATCTAATCGTCGAACGCAGACCCCATCTAGTGGTTCTACTAGGAAACCTTCAGCTCGTCCAACTGTTCGTCCCACTAATAGGCTATCATCTATGTCATCGAAACGCCCTACAAGGTTTCCAACTATTCGTTCTACTCGAAAGCCCTCATCGAAGCCATCGACCACCAAGAACCCAAGCAGGCGTCCAACTCGAAGGCCTACATCAAAGCCATCAACCACCAAGAACCCAAGCAGGCGTCCAACTCGAAAGCCTACATCGAAGCCAGTGATCACCAAGACCCCAAGCTGGTTTCCTACTCGAAGGCCTACATCAAAGCCATCAACCACCAAGAACCCAAGCAGGCGTCCAACTCGAAAGCCTACATCGAAGCCATTTA
>Ga0169931_10014818_pt1 | contig 10505 bp, 2 predicted proteins | sample Kivu_15m_20L_FD_129675 | JGI IMG/M metagenome (GOLD analysis project Ga0169931, IMG submission 129675) | Freshwater microbial communities from Lake Kivu, Western Province, Rwanda to study Microbial Dark Matter (Phase II) - Kivu_15m_20L... | ecosystem: Environmental > Aquatic > Freshwater > Lake ... | reverse complement strand
TGTAAATCGTGTTTTCCATTAGCTAATGTTTTAGTTGGTAAAGTAAATGGATAATCAAAACTCGATTTGCCTATTGAAAAATTATAGGTCAACGGCTTTCCGTCAAGCATAACGGTGATAGTTTTAACTTTGTAAGGGTGTTCTCCGTTGACAACGCATGCAACATCCCCCGCATAATAACCGCCATCAACAATTCCTGAAATCGCAAGCTGTGGATTTGTGTTTGCAAAAAAGAAATAATAAGTTCTTGTTGCTATCCAGCCAGTAATAGATAATACAACAATCCACGAAACTATTTTGATTTTAGACATTGATAACCTTTTTTCTTATAAAATAATTAATTTTATTGACTTAGTTTATAGGATTGAAGCATACAGAAAAAAAGATTTGATTCATAGTGAATTTTATACGGACTTGTCTAAAATGAAAAAGGAATATGTTTATGAGTATTTCACTCATTAAACGTTGTTTAATGATAGCTATTTATCTTATTTTTAATAGCTTAGAGGCTGCAAGCCTTTCATTTCCAAGCGCTCCCAGCGCCCCATCTGGCTCATTAGGATTTCCAGGGGCTCCTTCAGCTCCATCAGGATTTCCAGGGGCTCCTTCAGCTCCAAGTTCGCCTTCTGGAGCAACTCAATCTTCTACAAATTCATCGCAACAACCTGCACCATTAGTTAAACCGCTTTCATTGCAAGCACAAGGTGCACAACAAGTACTTGAAAAAGGAAGCAGCACACAACAAGCATCGGTCATTTTTAAAAAACATACTGATGCTGCCACATCCACTCAAGGGTTAATGAGCAACCCAACAACAGCCGGTGCTCAACAAGTAACATTTCAAACTAAAACAACTCCTCCTCCAGCGTTTACGTTAATGGCAAAACAAAGTCAAACAAGTTTTACCGCGTTACAACAAAACCCTGTTACCTTTAAACCAAGCGGTGGAATTTGTACAGATGGACAAATCAATCAGCTTTACACAACTTTTATAGAATCAGTTGAAAAAAATCCTGGCTTTTTACCAATCTTTAGAAAATTACACATTGTTTCATTGCATCAAATCTATCAATACTTAATGGGCATTTATAGCGCTTTAAATATGACACATATTGATGATCTAGGAACCTATGTTGCACTTGAGTCTTTATATGGGCTGAATAAAAAAACACTCATTATTAACTCACTAATAAATCTTATCGAAGGACAACTTAATCAAGCATTAACTGCTTTATTTCCTGCAATGCCTCAAAGTATGGCCTCTCATGTTGGGATGATGTGTATTCAATCTGATCAAGGAACAAGAACTGACCTTTTAGTCATTGATATTGAACGCGTTGTGTATCAAACATTTCAAACTCCGGGCGTTTTTCCCAATCAATGGACCAGTGTTTTAGATGGACTTAATAATCCTGATTATGCACAATTCTTAACAGGCCTTAATCAAAGTCTTTTGAACAGTCTTAAACAAAAAATTACGAGTTTTTTAAACAACTCAATGGATATCGGTGGAAATAGTGATTATATAAAAGGGGCTCGTGAAAATTACAAAATTATCCCTCAGTCAAACTATTGGGGCTCATCAATTCCAAGCGGTATTGCCTGGCAAAAAAAGGTAAACGAGTTAAGTTCAGCAAGCTCTGATACTGCTTTGTTGCCCCGATACATTTCGCTCTTTCAGCAAATGAGTACTGATGAACAAACCACCTTAGTTGATGCGCTTGATATTTTGACTGCTCATTTTTCAAGCAATCAAGCATTACAAGATTGCGCTTCTTTAATTCCTCTTTTTTCAGGAAGTTCAAATTCACAAACACTAACGACTGGACAATTTACCTTACTCCTGGACCTGGTGCGTAACCTTGCATTTGCAGGACCAGTCAATGATGAAGTAACAGTTATTAAAAAACTCTACCCACAACTAGTCAGCGGGAGCACGCAACCATTAACTCTCGATGAAAAAACAACCATTAATGGGTTAGTTGCTTATGTTTCTTTGCGTATAGAACAAGACACAGCGGAATCGATTAACAATACAGTAGCCCTTATTCAAAAGTTACTTGCAAACAGAATACTACAAGCCGATGAACAAAAACTCTTACAAAAATTTTCAGGATTTACTGCGCTACAAAAAGGAACGATGCAAATTATTGCGCAACAGTTACAACAAGATCCGGCAACCATAAGCCGCTTGAATGGAAACGATCTAACCATTATTGCAAATGCATTTAATACACTTTCAATCAATAGCACCGATTTTCCTGATGCTTCAACTCGTTCATTATTTTCTATAATTAGAGATACTTTAAAAAATGGATCGCTTAATCTTGATCTTTTTTCTATCGCGCAAAAAAATGCATGGAGTCAAGCTCTTACCTATTTTGCAAATTATAATCCAGGTTCTTATACGTTTGATCAAGCTGAACAAGATATGTATCTTGTGTTCCCTCAAAAAAATGCTGACGGGACCTATCTTTTTGATACGGTAACCGGATCATTAGAGGCGCTTGAAAATACAACAACAGACTCTTTTGCAAACAAAACAAATCAAGAGCTTTTAATGTTATTAGGCGGTTTTCAAGGAGCAGGAAGAGTTGTCGAAGCCCGCATGAGGCAACATGTTAAAGATTGTGCAGAATTTAGCGCTATTTTTGATACACAGCCAGATTTAAAATCAGAGTTATATCTGAATGTAAGCTTTGATCAGTATGCAAACTTAATTGGAATTTATGAAACATTAAATCCAACACCCCCGGCTGCAACTAGTTTTTCTTTTGCAGACTTAAGCATTATTAAACGTCAGACATTAGGTGATATTATTAATTTATTAGTAACAACCAATACAAATAATCAGACGGCTAACACGTTAACTGCTCAAGCAAACAGTATCCCCATAACTACAAAGTACTTAGAACAGATCCAAGCAATATATCTTCAAAATCAGATCATACAAGACATGTCAACCTTGGTAACTCATACAAACTATCAAATGGTAAAAGATCTTTTTACTACACTACAAAAATTCAATTTTACCCCTTCAATGCTTACTCAAGAGCAAAAACAGTTTTTAATCAGTGCTTTACAACAATACCAAACAGAATTAACAAAATTAGGGAGTGCTGCCTTAACTAAAACTCCATCATCACAAACAGCTACCAAGGGAATTAATGGGCCAACTCATCCCCTTTCTGATGAAGACGAAATTAATATCAGTGGTGTTGCTCCGATGCTGCATGCATTTGTTCATTTAACAGACATGCAAAACAATTTCAAAAAAGTATTAGGGAATTATTTGAATTTTTTTGCAAGCTACACGGCAACGTTATATGATGAAGAACCTCAAACAAATAACCCTGCAGCAGGCCAAACAAGCTATACAAAATTTACACAGTATGCCCAAGATCTTGCAAAAAAAATTGAGGCTGCTGCTTATGCAAGTGGAGGATCACTTAAGATCTCTGACATGAACCCTCCGCTCTTTTTTTATGATCAAGAAACACTTGAAACATTGAATCTCCTGACCTTTCTTGCAAAGGAAGTTGAAGGCACTTTGCATGCTCCTTATCCAACTTTTGCGGTTGAAGCTGCGCTTTCAACAAGCCCGTTTTCTGAAAATCCAAAACAAAATAATCAAATTATCGCGGGCGAAACAGTTATCACCGTGCCAAGTTTGTTAGTTACGTTTCAAGGAACTCAATTTTCACCTAAGTTCTTTTTTAAAGATGAATTTGGTAACAGTTTTGCAAATAACACAGTTTTTCCTGGATTTACCAGTTCATCTGGACAAAATTTCACACAGCAAATAGTTACCAATCAAAAATTGCCATGGCTTTCCAAACAAAGCGTGCCCGTTCAAGACATAAAAAACAATTATAACTCTATCTATACTCCATCTTTTAATGGATCAAAAAGAGTATTGCCCCAAGGGCTTGAAGGCCTTTATATGAATATCCCTATTACTATGCCAGACCCAACTCAAGATGGAAAACTTTTAATTCGTTTGTATGAGCAGCCATTATTACCACAACCTGACTGGCTCAATTCTGCAGAAGGAGTCCTTACCATGACCAGAGTCTGTTTGGGTGATTTTACAAGTGGGCTCATGCTTGGCGAAAATGTTTTTGACCCTGCACTACAACTTATCTTTAGACAAGCACTTGCAACATTACCTAATCTTCCTGCAAGATTACCGCAAGCAACGCTTGATAACTCTCCAGAAGCGCTTTTAAAACTTTCTCAAGAAGCACAACTGAGTTTAACGCGGGAATATCTTGATCAAGCAACTCGACAAACAGCATCACAACAAATTGCCGCTCGTGCTGCATAAAGGAAATATTATGACTATTTTAAAGATGTTTTTTGTAGCTCTGATAACTCTACCATTATATGCAACTGAAAAAACAGTTCACCAACATCGGGCTGCTTACTTGACCAGTGCTATTTTTGGCCAACATGGAACACAATCAAAAATAAGCCATCAAGAGGCGATTGAAGAAGGAATTCATAATATTTTATGCGCAACTGATCAAGAAAAAACAGCAATAGCAAACAAAACTTCGCAATTACTTGAGCGCCATATTCAGGAGCGACAAGAATTGCTGCAAAAAAATCACAATGAGCCCTTAATAGAACACACACTGTTTCTTTTAAAAGCACAAAAGGGATATTTAGAAGAGTATGCAGAAAAATTAAGTTTACAAATAAAAGAGTCTACTTCTTATTATCAATACTTTAAAACTAAAATCTTAGAGCTATGGGCGACCATTAGAAGGTTATTGAGTCAAGAAAATGAACAAACATTCATAGAAAAAACAGCACTTGATTTAGATTTTTACTGCTATTTTGAAGTGGAACATATTTTTACTGACTATCACAAAACACTCATGTTGTTTGCGCAGCAAAAACAACACACGCTTCCTGACATACTTTTGTTTTGGACTCATCCCTTAATGCAACAAGAGATCTTAAAACGAGTAAGAAAAATTGATACTCCAGCAAAAATACAGGCTGAAGCAGTAGCTGAAGTATTGGAAGAAGATGCTTTAATGGTTGGTGGAGACATCACCAAAAAAGCTGCAATGGAGCTTGAGCTTGCAAGCAATCAAGCAGCGGAACAAGTTGCCGAAAAATTAACTCCAGAAGCGATTCTTAAAGATGTTTCAAGTAGTCTTGAAGGCGAAACTGAAACATTTGCACAAGATGCTTCCCAACCAGGGAAAGAACCAGCTCAGACTAGAGCACAAGAAAGGCAAGCACAACGTGCACAAGAACGAGCAGAAACTGCCCAAAAAAATCAAGATGCTTTAAACGATCCAAAAACTTCTAAACTTAAAAAAGGGTATATAAAAACAAAAATCGCTTTAAATACCATTCTTGAAAAAACAGGAATACAAAAAGGACTTGACTGGATTGCTGACAATATCACTGGCCCGATTAGTGATGCTTATAAAAAATATATTTATGAAAGAATTCTTGAACCCCTTGAAGATAATGCATTACACAGCATGCTTGAAGAACTTCCAGAATGGTTACGTGGCGTTGTTGATATTGGAATACAAATGGGCCTTATGATGGGTGGAGGCCTTGTAACTTCATGGGTAAGTGAAGCTGATCAAAAAATATATTTGCAGTACGCCCAATTGCAAACACAAATGACTGCAATTAATACTAAAATTATTACTCAGTTTGCTCAACAAAAAGCTCTTTTAATGAAAAGTAGCTCAGATGCTTTAGCTGCAGTAATTAATCTTATTAATCAAACTCGCTCAAATCAAATCCAAGAAACAACTGCACAAATTTTGTACCTTAACCAATCAGTAATCAGCACTCCGCCACCTTCTGCTTTTATTATAAAACCTACCACCCAAAATCCGACAGAAGATGCTTTACAAATTGATGAGCGCTTTGCGCGTTCAGTCATGACAACTGCTAACCTAAAAAGTAGTTGGCGCAATATATTCAGATCGGGCAACTGGCAATATATGCCGGACTTAAAGCTTTTCTATCAGACTCAATTAGTAAAAATTACAGGTGATAACGTAGCTCAACAAGCAAGTAACTGCTTATACAATAGCATCACAACAGAGTATTACCCTCTGGCAATCGATGCTTATGATATCGTGATTGAATGTACTTTGATTAATTATGATCCAGCATGCTTGGTAGGAATTACCTTTAATAATGCACGCTGGATTTCTGGGGTTCCTGACACGCTCAATCAACATCGATTTATAGGATTATATGGAACTAACAATAATCTTTATGCTGTTCTTGAAGAATCTAGCACTTCGACTGATAAAAACAGCCCAAGCACGTTGTCGCCTGCCTATAAAATTCTTACTAATCCAAATAATTACACACAAAAAAATATCCCTACTCTTTTAACACCTATAAAACTTATCTTTGCAATCAACACAAGCGCTACCAAAGTTACTGCAGTTATCAGCCAAACAACGCAAAATAGCAGTACAACAATAGCTCAATTTGAAAGAACTGATCTGCAATTGCCTCTTTTTAAGTATCATGGTCTTGGTTTTATTGCTGCTGGGTGCATTGCTCAATTTAAAATTATTAAACCTCAAGAGTTAACGTAAATAAGGATTTATTCATGAAAAAATATTGTATCCTTTTATTCATTATACTGAGTATGCAACCTGTTTTGATGCAAGCAGAAACAACCAGTCCTCTTGACTTAAAAGCAGCTGTTCCTGAAGGACTTGCAGGCATTGAAGCTTATAAAAAACAAAAGGTTGCACAAACCAACTACTTTTTTGATCATTTGCCACAAACACAACTGCCTGATGCCATTATTGCTGAAGTAAAGCGAGTTTTTACCCCACTCTTGCAACTCCTTTCGCCACAATACAAAGACCAAACAGAACAAGAACGGCAGACCCAAGTACTTAATAATATTCTCCATTTTTATGGGTTACTCTATTTAGTAGCACAAGAACAAGCAGCTACAACAACTACCCCTAACCCCACACTCAACCCATTACAATTGAAGCAATCAAAAATTTGGCAAGATCATTTAAAAATTATGATAGCAACCTCTTATGGTCAAGAACTTTCATTATTGCAAACAGTGCACCAGAATGAACTTGAACTATTTCCACTTCTTCCTCAATTTGAAGTTGCATATTACCAACCAAGCTTTGCTCAAATACGTAAATCTTCAGAACTTACCAGAATGTACCTTATTTTAATTGACCGTTTAAGAAATCGCTTTTTAAATGAAATTACCCGCTCTTCTGGTGCAACAGCAGATCCATTAAGTTCGATTTTGCAAACAATTGATACCGCAACTGCAAACTTACAAACAGTTCCAGCTGAACAAAAAAGTTCTTTACAGTCAACGATTATGCAACAAAAAAATCAGCTCTTTCAAGCTATAGAAATCTTTAAATCTGGCACTTTTTATACTTTGACGGTACTTTTTGAAAATCTTGACTGGTCAAAGACATACCCTGTTTCTTTTAAAGATCAAAAGGGAAACCCAATCACCTTGAATCAAATTATTCAGGGCTCTTACAATTTTAATCAGTATTTTTCTTATGATAAAACCACTAAAAATATAACTATCAACCCACTTTTTTCATTAATGTTTGAAGCTGCCCCTCTTGTTCAGGGATCAAATGAACAAGGACTCTTTTTTACTCCTTTGGGTAATGCACTTTTTAGTGGGATGATTTCATATCAAACAACTACCTTACCAGACGGCACATCACTCTATACTGGAACATTTGAATATCAAAAAGCAATCAGTGGAACTACACAAATAACTATTGATCAATTTTTCACGCAACAAACCAGCACTGTTGTTATTAATAAGCAACCAATAGAACAAACTTCATTAGTTCCAACTATGACATATATGGAGCTACTGTGCTTTACTGCTATGAAAATGCTATATACCGATATTGCAGAAATTTTCATGGGTTCCAATTTACCGCTTGCATGTAAAGCTATGGTAAAAACAGATCTTCCTAATTTTATTGCTCAACAGCCTGAAGATGAAAAACTCTTAGCTCATATCAATCGATTACAAGAATTTTTTGCCAATCAAGGGTTAACAGATAACTCGGGACAAAACCCAAGCATTCAAAGTTGCAAAAGCTTTGGGCGATGGCTTAAAAAAGTGGCCGACACTGTTATAAATGGAATAAAAAAAGTTGCAACCGAAGTTTGGCATGGCATAGAAACTGCTGCAAAAGGTGCGTTTGCTGCAATTAAAGATGTTGGTAACGCAGTATGGCACGGAATGAAAGCAATCGGAGACGAAGTAGTTGCGCTCTATTATGCAAGTGCTATTGCGCCAATGTTATTTCAAGGAATGTCTGGAAGTGATGCGTTAAAACATGCTGCAAGTTATCAAAAAGCTGCAAATGCTCAAATGAATGACGCAACATCTGATCTAATAAAATCTGTTGGACATGTTGCTCAAGCGGCAGAAGGGCTTGCTCATGCTGCCGGAGCAATAGCTATCAATGCTATGAGTGAAGGACTTAGCTTAATCGATTCAAAAATTGGTGACGACATGCTCAACACCTGGGATGCGGTGGCAAATGGAGTAATCAATTTTGCAAAAGATTCTACCGACATGTTTATTTCGCAAACCAGCTCTATTGTTAAACTTTCTGCTGGGGCTATTGAGTTAGTATCAAGTACGATTGCTTCAATAGAAACACGTTCATTTTCAACCTTAAAAGGTGAAATTAAAGATCTTGCAAAAAACACTGCTTCAGCAATCTTAAGCTATATCAGTTTAGCTGTTTCACAAATTACAGATGCTCTTAAAAGTGCAATGACTGCTATCGGTTATTTTGTGCAAACATTAACCGATACCGTTATTCAATTAAGCGCTGCAGTTGCAACGCTTGCTTATTACGGATGGGCAGACGGATTTTCAACAGGATTTAATGAAATAGAAGCAAAAGTTTCAGAGCATCAAAGAATTATTTCAAGCATTATTACTACGGTTGTTTTAATTGCAGTAACGGTTGCAACTGGTGGTGCTGCAACTCCTTTTGCCGCGGGAATGCTTGCTATGAACGTTGGAATGATGGCTATGTCAATTGTGGGAGCCGGGCAAGCAGATCAACTTGCTATCGATAAAAAATCAAAACAGGACAAATTTGTTAATGATTATAAAGAGTACGTGATTCAAAATGCATCAGTTATTGAAGGATTTAATACACAAAAAGCGATTGAAGATCTTGTTCAATTACAAAATGAAACCATGAACCAAGAACGAGGCCTTTTGTATTATCAAAATTATGTAAATGCAATTTTTAATGGAACCGTTTCGGCAAAAGCTTACGGGGTTGGGAATATAATCAACCACCAAACTGCAACTGCTCAAAATACCGGCGTAATGGTTGCAGATTTAGGATCATTATACGGCATACAAACAGGAAGAATGTCGTTAACCCCAACTGGCGGATTTGCTCTTTATAACAAAAGCAGAAATTCTTTTAGTCAAGAAGTTGCGCTTGAACCGATTATATTAAATAGTCAAACACAAGTAACAACAAACTTAACCCAAACAAAAGATAACAATGGACCTTGGTTCCATCAAAAAGATCTTGCTAATATTCCAGCTGGAGATGGTTTAAAAGCAGATATTGTATGGCGATCACTCTATGAATATGATGGCCCTTTTTATATTGGAATTTATTTAACAGAAAGATTTATAGACACCCAAGCAGTTAACAGTGCTTATAACAATTTGGGACAAGTAATTACGCCAACCAGTGGAACCACTACTTCTGCTGCTTTTGATGCTGCTTGGCAAAAAGTAGAAGTATTTGGACGTTATTTACTTGATTATGACCACCTTGCAAAAATGTTTGTCTGTTATCGCGAGTCAGCTCCTAGCATTGACAACCCAGCAAACTCAATACCAAAATTAGGAATTTACCAACACGAAGCAACAGACCAAACGGTTGCTACAAATAATGGATGGATTCAGTCAAGTATCGGCACCGTGAACTTTAAAAGAGGAACATGGTATCGAATGCAAGCAACAGTTACAGGAGCCCAACTGACTGTTAATTTTTGGGAAATTGCAGATGAGCAAACAGCAAGAAATGCTTCTGTAAAAGATCCTGTTCCAAGTTCAGCAGTAACCAAAATAGTAATGATCGAACAAGCAATTGTACCACAGGATGTATTAACACTCTCTGCATCAAAAAATTTTGGTGGGTCGATGGGCGTTATCACCTCAGGTGCGGCTGTTGAATATATTGTTGTGCAGCCAACACGTGTATTAAGTGTTAGTTTACAAGGAACCACTGCTCAATTGACAACACTGACCAAACCAATAGAAAATAGCTCACGAGTTGCTGCTAATACAAAGCTTTCACAAATCCCTGGCATGAATAAAACAGAAGCTGAACGATCTTTAAATTGGCAAAAAGAACTTGCAAATCAAATGGTTCTCAAGTTTGGCAACTTAACGCTGACCGCGCTTGATCAAGAATCACTGATTCGTTCAGAATTTATTT
>Ga0169931_10014817_pt1 | contig 10505 bp, 10 predicted proteins | sample Kivu_15m_20L_FD_129675 | JGI IMG/M metagenome (GOLD analysis project Ga0169931, IMG submission 129675) | Freshwater microbial communities from Lake Kivu, Western Province, Rwanda to study Microbial Dark Matter (Phase II) - Kivu_15m_20L... | ecosystem: Environmental > Aquatic > Freshwater > Lake... | reverse complement strand
TCGCTGACCGATTTTCGCTCGTGGAGACCCTGGTATCGCTGCAGCGTCGCCTGGGCCAGTTCCCGGCCCGCCTCCGCCGCGCGTCGGGCCGCCTGCGCGGCCTGGGCGTTCTGCTCGACCTCCTGCACCGCCGCCTGCGCCTCGCGCAGCCCCGCCTGCGCCTTGCCGAGCAGCGCCCGCGCGTCCTGATTCTCGATCTCGACCAGCACCTGCCCGGCCCGAACCCGCTCCCCTTCCCTGACCCGCACCGCCGTGACCACCCCCATCACCTTCGCCGAGAGGTCCGTCGAGGTCTTCGAGCGGACCGTCCCCGAGGCGACGTAGCGATCCGCAAGCTTCGACTCGACGACCTCCTCGGTCCTGACTCCCGAGACGACCGCCGGCTTCTCTTCGCGCCCGCTCCCGCTTCCCTGCTCTCCCCCGCACGAGACGCCGCCGCCCGCCAAAAGAGCCAACGCCAGAAGAATCCCCGTTTTTTTCATGATCTGATCACTTCCTGTTCGATCTGTCTCCCCTGTCCGGGAGAGCCTCCCCGCGCCATCAAGAGACGAATGGCCCGACCCCGGTCAGCTGGCCCGTCGTCAGCAGAAGCCCGGCATAGCCAACATAGTAGTCATAGCGCGACGCCAGCACCTGCAGACGCGCGCGCGTCAACGCCGTCTGCGCCCGCAGCAGCTCGGTCATCGTCGAGAGCCCCTCCCGGTAGCGATCCTGGACGATCCGCAACGCCTCGCCCGCCCGCTCCGTCGTTCGTTCGGCGACCACCATCCGCTCCGCCGCGGTCTGCACCCGCTGCCGCGCCTCGACCACCTCAAACCGGACCTGCTGCTGCAGATGATCCCGCTCCCCGGAAGCGATCTCCGCCGCCGCCCGCGCCTGCGCGACCCGCGCGCCACGCCCCGCGTCGAGCAGTTGAAAGGTGACGCTGACCCCAACCGTGTAGTCGCCGCTGCCGTTGATCCAGTCGTGCCGGCTCGCCCCCGCGCTGGTGAAGAGGTCGACCCGTGGCAGGTACTCACTGCGCGCTCCCCGAACCCCGGCCTGCCCGCTCTCCCACGCCAACCCCGCCCTGACGACATCCGGACGTCGCTGCAGCGCCTCTCGCAGCAGCCCCTCCTGGCTTTCAAGAGGGAAGGTGCGCGCTCCGAGCTCTCCCGCAAGGACCTGCGGCGTCTCGATCGCGATCCCCATCGCCGTGTTGAGCGCCGCTAATGCCGTCAACTCCTCGCCCGTCGCCTCGATCTGCTGCTGGCGAACCTCCGACAACTGCACCTCCGCCGCCAACAGATCCGCCGCCACCGCCGTCCCCAACTCGACCCGGTTGCGACTCACCTCGACATCCGCCTCCGCCAACCGCACCGACTCGGTCGTCACTTGACGGCGCGACTGCGCCAACAACAACCCGTAGTACGTCCGGATCACCTCGAAGCGGATCCGCTGCGCCACCTGCTCCGTCTGCGTCCCCGCCTGCTCCCGCCGCAACCCCGCCTGTCGAATCCGCGTCGACGCCTGCCGCTGGTCGAAGACCGGCATCCGCATCGAGACCCCGACCCGAAAATTGGTCAACGCCTCCGGATTGTTGAGCCGCGGCAGAAAGAAGTTCTGCTGCGTGAACCGGCCCTGCTCCAACAGAGACCCAAAAGCAAAGACCGGGTTGTTCCCCCGCGTCACCGTCTCACTCAACTGGATCGTCGGCCAGCGCGAACGCCGCGCCTCCTCCAGCTGCGCCTCCGCCAACGCCCCTCCCGAGGCCGCCGCCCGGACAAGAGGATGGCTCCGCAAGGCGACCTCCACCGCTCCGGGAAGCGTCAGCGACTCACGCTCCTGCGCCCAGGCCGCTCCTGCCATCCCCTCAACTCCGATCGCCAGGGCGATCCAGACCATTGCTCCTCTCAACCCTCGTCTCATCGCTCACTCCCCCTACGCCGGCTGATCCTTGACCCCCAACTTACGCAGAAAGGTCATCATCGGACACCAATTCGTAAAGGCCGACTGCATCAGGTTCAAAGCGACAAACCCGGTAAAATAGAGCCACTTCGGGCTGTGGTAGACACTCAACAGAATCGTCGCCAGGACGATACTCCCCGCAATCAACCGCAAAAATCGATCCACTGTCATCGCGTCCTCCTCGTCTCTCTTGTTGATGGAGATTCCCTGGCGGGCGACGGCACGGCCGCGCCCACCCGTCATCGCCTCACCCCTGCCTCTTCTCCTGGTCGCCGCGTCGATCCTCGACCCGGCAGGCGTCCGCCGCTCAGGTCGCCACCCCCATCCGCGGCAAGACCCACCGCATGAGCGCGAAATACCCCACGCCGAAGAGCACCATCCATCCCCAGTCCGGCATCTCTCTCCTCCTTTCCCAATCCCCTACAACTTCTCGATCACCCGCTGCAGTCGCGCGTTGACCTCCGCCGCCGCCTCTTCCAGCTGCGGATTCCCCACCACCGACATCATCTTCGCCGCGTCGATCGCCGCCACCATCGAGCCGCCCTCCGCCCCGTAAACGATGACGTTGCACGGCAAGAGCAACCCCAACGCCTCCTCCATCTGCAACGCCTGATAGGCGATCGGCGGATGGCACGCCCCGAGAATGACGTACGGCCGAAACTCCACCCCGAGCTTCTCCCGCAACTTCTCCTCCAAATTCAACTCGAAGAGGACTCCAAACCCCTCCCCCTGCAACGCCACCCGCGTCCGCGCCAACGCCTCCTCCATCCCAACCGGAATCCATCGCCTGAACCCATACGCCAACGCCGTATCCTCGCCCATTGCTTCCTCCGTCATCTCGCCCTCCCTTCTCGAATCCTGCAACCCTCCAGTTCCGTGAGACTTGCGCCCTTTGTTCGGACTGGTCTATACTCCCGAATGCCGCGACTATATAGCTATGTAGTTATACTGTCAAGCGACCTCAGGGAAAGCAGCGATCAGGGTGTTGAGGGGGGAGCGATGAGACGGCAGAAGCAACGGATGACGGAGGAGGGGTTGGCGATGGTGGCGGGGCGGTTCAAGGTGCTCTCGGACCCGATGCGGCTGCGGATTCTGCAGGTGTTGGAGGAGGGGGAGCGGAGCGTCTCGGTGTTGGCGGAGGAGGTCGAGTCGACGCAGCCGAATGTCAGCAAGCACCTGCGGATTTTGCAGGAGGCGGGGATGTTGACGCGCCGGCAGGTGGGGAACACGGTCTACTACGCGATTGGAGACGCGCAGGTCTTCGCCCTCTGTGACCTGGTCTGTTCGAGTCTGGCGGAGCGGCTGGCGGCGCAGGCGAAGGCCTTTCCGGTGGCCGAGGAGGGGAAGACGCGCAGAGTCCGGAAGGAGAAGGTCCTGCCGGGATAGAGGGCCAGCGGGGAGTCGCCGTCAATCCTCGAAGCGGACGACGCGAGTGTCGCGCTCTTTGCCCGTCGGTTGGGTGAGCGGAGCATAGAGCGCCGGACGTCGGGTCTGGAGCCAGCGACGACCGGTCGAGGTGGGTTGGAGAGAGGCGTCGAGATCGGCGACGACCATCTCATCGGCGGCGCGGCCCGTCTCGACGAGGATGCGGCCGTAGGGATCGAGGATCATCGCGTTGCCCGTGCGGACTTCGTCGTCATCGACGCCGACTCCGTTGCTGAAGAGGAGGAAGAGCCCATTGTCGTGGGCGCGGGCGGGCAGCCAGCGCATGAGCCAGCCGCGACCTTTGGGTCCGTTGAGTTCGGCCTCGATGGCTGCCGGGTCTTCGTGGCGTCGCTCCCAGAGCGCGGGATCGATCGGGCCCATGGCGTGGGGACTGCGGGAGCGGCAGCCGCCGGTCTGATGGGGAGCGAAGAGGATCTCGGCCCCGAGGAGCGTGGTGATCCGGACATTCTCGACGATGTTGTTGTCGTAACAGGTCAGGACGCCGACGCGGCAGCCGTGGGGAGTGTCGAAGACGGTGTACTGGTCCCCGGACTGGATGAGGGGATGGATAAAGGCGTGAAGTTTGCGGTGGCACGCATAGCCGCCATCGGGCATGGCGACGAGGTAGCTGTTGTGGAGGGTTCCGTTGGGAGTGGCCTCGATGAGGCCGGCGCCGATGGTCATCTGGAACTGGCGGGACCACTCGCGCAGTTGGATGGAGGAGGGGCCGTCGGGAATCGGCTCGGCGAGCGCGCGGATCTGCTCATTGGAGAGGTGGCGCAAGTGCCAGTAGCCGGTGAGACACATCTCTGGAAAGACGACCATCTCCGCCCCGGCCGCCGCGGCCTGCTCGACGAAGAAGCGGACGCGCTCCAGATTGGCCGCTTTGTCGCCGGGAAAGTGCTGAAACTGAACGCTGGCGACTCGAATGTCTCTCATTCCGTCCTCCTCGTGAGGTTTGTGGTTGGCCCGAAGACTGTGTGGATCCAGAACAAAAGCGAAGGGTAGCATGCCCGCGAGGAAGACGAAATGGGTTGGAAGGGGGAGTGGAATCGGGGAAAGGATTCCGTTTGCGAAGGGGGTAATCGACGGAGTATTCTTTCGCTTCTATTATTTCGGCAGGCAAGGCGAGCAGATCAGGGAGTGAAAGCCTGACTCTGTTCCCGCGAGGCGCCCAGGAGCCCGTGAGCGAGGCCTGACCGACTTCAGGCAGACACATTCAGACAAACAAACTTCAGGAAGAGGGGATAGCGGGGATATGGCGACGAATCCGACGGTTTTGGAGACAGTACTGAGCGAGTGGACGGACAGCGACTGGGCGAAGCTGGTCGACGAGTTGGGGTCGGCGATGCACGAGGTGGACCGGAAGGCGACGAGGATCTGGTTCTCGTTCTTTCCGGTCAAGCTCTATCGGGCCCTGAGCACGGCGGAGGATCCGGAGGCGGTCGCGAAGAAGTTGATCCTCAAGGGGCAGTACTGGTTGAAGGATCAGATCGATCAGTCGGCGGAGTTCCTCTACGGGTATCGCTACTGGCCGCAGGTCCGGGCGGAGGTGGCGGCGGCGGCGGCGAAGTTCACGGAGCGGGAGACGATTCCGGGGGCGATCCGATCGGTTGCGGCGACCGTGGCGGCGCAGGTCAAGGCGCCGGAGTCGCTGTTGGTGGGAATCACCGCGGTTGGATTCGGGACGCTCCAGCAGGTGGGACTGTCGACCTTCGCGCAGCCGGCGCAGCCGGGCGAGTATGGGAAAGGGTGGAAGCAATCTCCGGAAGCGATCGTCACGCGCCGCCGGGAGGATGACAAGCCGGGGTTCTTCGGATTTCTCAAGTCGGTCGACAAGCAGTTCAGCGTTACCTTCCGCGAGCAGGAGCCGGGCTGTTCCTTCAAGGTGGTCCATCAGCAGGACGTGACGATGGCGGCGGCGGCGGATCAGCGGGACTGGCACAACAAGGACCAGCGGTGTCGCCCGAAGGAAGGGCCGATCCCGGTCGAGTGTCGCACGGCGGCCTGCGGGACGTGCTGGGTGGGTGTGCTCTCCCCGACGGAGAAGATCTCTCCCCCGAACGATCGCGAGATCAACCGCTGGGTCTACTTGGATACGAGGGTTTCAATGGGCAGGCCGATTCGCCGGTACGGCTGGCCTGTCAGCTCAAGGCCTATGGCAACATCACGATCGTCATTCCGCCCTGGCACGGGCTGATCGGCAAGCTGGACGAGAAGGAGAAGGCACAGGGGGCCTGATCCACAACAGAAGAAAGATCAACAAAACAACAACAAAATAATAAGAGGACGTGGTTCTCGCGGGAGGGTCGATGCACGGTCAAGGAATCTGCTGGAGACGTTTGGGGATTGGCGCGGCGATCGCTCTCCCGATCCTGCTGGGAACCGTTCTGGTGCCGAGAGCCTGGCCGAGCGCGGCGGCCGAATCGCCCGAGATGGCGCGATTGGCGAAACAGGCCCGGGCGGTGACGATCTACCGCGACGAGTGGGGCGTTCCGCACGTCTACGGCCCAACCGATGCGAGCGCTGTCTTCGGCTTCATCTATGCCCAGGCCGAGGACAACTTCTGGCAGATCGAGGATAGCTACCTGCAGGCGATCGGGCGGGCGGCCGAAGTCTACGGGGAGAAGATGCTCGACTCCGACCTGACCAACCGGGCGCTCGGCATAGTCGCGCAGTCGAAAGCGGAGTACGCCGCGATGTCCAGGCCAATGCGCGAGCTGTGCGAGGCGACCGCCGACGGACTCAACTACTACCTGGCGAGCCATCCCGAGATCAAGCCAAGACTGATCACCCGCTTCGACCCCTGGCACGCGCTGGCCTTCGGGCGGTTTGCGCAGTATCAGCTCTTCATCTACCGGCGCGCGGTGCGCGAGAACGAGATCCGTGGGGCCGTCGTTGAAGAGGGAGCACCCCGCAAGCAGGCGCGACGCGGCGATCGGGACCCTCTCGATCAGCGCCAGGGGGGAGCGGAGGACCTCGGCCGACTGGCGGAGTGGCTCGATGGCCTGGGCGGCGCGGGCGAGGATGCCTGGGCGGCGGGCGTGGTCGGCTCGAACACCTGGGCGGTGACGCCGGCGAAGAGCGCGTCCGGGTCTCCCCTGCTCTTCATCAATCCGCATCAGCCGTTCTTTGGCCCTGGGCAGTGGATCGAGGGGCACGTCCACAGCGCGACGGGGTGGAATGTCTCGGGGGCGACGTTCCCTGGATCGCCGATCATTGGGCTGGGCCACAATGAAACGCTCGGCTGGAGCCACACGGTCAATACCCCCGACATCATCGACCTCTGGGAAGAGACCTTCGACGACCCGCAGAATCCGCTCCACTACCGCTACGGTACAGGCCATCGCCTCGCGACCAGCTGGCAGGAGACTCTCCTCGTTCGCGATGAGAAGGCCGGCGGCAGCCTCGTTCCGCGCACCTTCACCTTCCGCAAGACCCATCACGGACCGATCGTCGCCGTGCGGAACGGGAAGCCACTGGCAGTGCGCATGGCCAAACTGGAGGAGGGAGGCCTGATCGAGCAGCGCTACTGGATGGGCAAGGCGCGGAATCTGACGGAGTTCCGACGGGCGATGGCCCGGCTCGCGGTGCCGATGTTCAACACGATGTATGCCGATCGGGATGGGCAGGTCTGGTACGTCTACAATGGCGCCATCCCCCGCCGGGACCCGAAGGTTGACTGGTCGAAGCCGGTCGATGGCCGCAAGCCAGAGCACGACTGGCAAGGCTACCATCCGCTCGAAGAGCTGCCTCAGACGCTCAACCCGTCGTCGGGCTACGCACAGAACTGCAACGCGACGCCGCTGCTCGCCTCTGGAGAGGTGGCCGGCCAGGATGGAAATCCAGACCCTGCCCGCTTCCCCGGCTATATGATCGGCGAGGAGGACAACTCCCGATCAAGGATGTCCCGCCGGCTCCTCGCGGAGCGTCCGAAGTTCAGCTTCGAGGACTGGTCGAAGGCGGCCTATGACACGCGCTGTCTCGAAGCGGAGCGGCTGATCCCCGGACTGGTCGCCGAGTGGGAAGCCCTTCGCCAGCAGGACGCCGCTCGCGCGTCGCGGATCGAGGGGCCAATCGCGGCGCTCCGCGCCTGGAACACGGTGAGCACGACCGACTCCGTCCCGATGACGATCTTCTCCCTCTGGGCCTACACCCGAACCCTCCCGCAAGCGAAGCAGCTGACCAAAAACATGGCTGCTCCGGACGCGGCCGTCCTCGACTATGTCGTCAGCGAATTGCAGAAGTCCTGGGGAACCTGGCAGGTGAGCTGGGGAGACCTGACGCGGCTGCAACGGGTCCATACCAGTGGCTCGATCGAGCCCTTCCTCGACGAGAAGCCGAGTCTGCCCGTCGCGGGGGGACCGGGCGAGTTTGTCGGAATCATCTTTAACTTCTACGCCCCGCCAGCCAAGGGGCAGAAGCGGCGCTACGGCACCGCTGGCCACTCCTACGTCAGCGTCGTCGAGTTCGGGCGCGAGGTACGGGCACGCTCCGTCCTCCAGTTTGGCCAGAGCCATGACCCGGCGTCGCCGCACTACTTCGACCAGGCGGCCCTCTATGCCAAGGGAGAGTTCAAGCCCGCCTGGTTCTCGCTCAAGGAGATCAAGGCCCACGCCAGGCGGACCTATCATCCCGGGGAGGCCTCGAAGGCGGCCGGGGCTCACTCCTTGGGAACGCGGTAGCCCTTACGGGCGCGAACGACGGCATCCGGCACGGTGACGCGCACCCGAATGGAGCGATAGGTCCCGTCGCGTCGGGTGTTGGTCGGATAGTAGCGCAGGGCGAACTGGTTGCGCAGCTCATCCGCGATCAGGGCGAAGGTGTTGGCGAGACTGCCGAGCGAGGGGGAGATGTGGAAGCGCCCTCCCGTCGCCTCGGCGAGGCCTTCGAGGTACTCCCGTCCACGGCTGATCTCCTCGGAACGCTGTCCGGGCATCGGCTGCCCCGTCCCGGGCCATTGTGGAGCGGCGAGGGGCCAGCGACCGGGGGGAAAGCGCGGCCCTGGAAAGAAGATTGGCGGAGTTCGTCGCGAACGCCCCCTGCCGGGCCCCCCGCCCGGCCCCCCTCCCGGATAGCCGCCGCCAAAGAAGGTCTGGGGCTGATACCAGATGGGATAGAAGAGAACCCCCGACTCTTCGGCCCGGGCAATGGTGGCATCCCCAGTCGATTTGCGCCCCATCGAATCGATCCCATCGGAAAAGATGACGATTGCCTTGCGCCCGTCCATCGATTGAAAGCGGCGCAGGGCAAAGTCGACGGCACTGTAGATCCGCGTGCCTCCCCCACCCCGAATCCCCCGAATCGCGTCGTAGAGAACCGCCCGATCCTGGCTGAACTCACACTCGACATGGACCCGATTGGCGAAGGTCGCGACCATCACCTGATCGTCCGGGCGGAGCTGACGCACAAACTCCATCGCCGCTCCCTGGATCTGGTCGAGATGCTCGCGGACACTGCCCGAGGTATCGATGAGCAGAATGACTTGGAAGGGCACCGACTCGGTCAGTAAGGCGTCGATCCGCTGCTCGACATTGTCTTCGTAGAGGCGGAATTGCGACTGGCGAAGATTGGGGACGGGTCTGCCGGTCCGGCTGACGACGGTCAGGGGAATGCTGACCATCGTGGTGTCGAGTCGAATCGTACCGTCGTCGGTGACACTGACCGGTGTCGGATCGGGTTCGTCGACTGCCGCCGGCTCCGGCTCTTCCGGAGGCGCAGGGGTGGGAGGAGTGGGAGGGGTCGGAGGCGCGGGAGCGGCAGGGACGGGGGGCGCGGATGAGGGACGTACGGGACGTCGCCCCGACTGGGCCGCCGCGGCGACGGTCAGCGCCAGCAGAATGAGGCCACTGGCCCAGCAGAGCCGCCACGAGTTGGGGACTGCGCCCGGAGTCTTCCCTCTCCCTTGATCTGTCAAGTTTGCTTTCATCTGATCTCCTCCCGGTGAACCTGCGCGCAGGGACAGTATTGTTCGCGAAAAGAACGATCCCCGGGACCCCTTCTTGCGCCAAAGAAGATCGGCGCGGTCTGGTCTTCGCTGCGGGGGCTGTGACCTCCCTTCTCCACGGTGGAAAAGTGGGCAGGGCCGAGTCCATCACCATCTCTGTTGGCGGCTGACGCTTTTTTCTGAGCCGGCCATCTTTTTTATTTGTGGAAAGAGCCAATTCACGTAGTCTATAACCGAACGGAGGGATGGTGGAGGGGAGGCGAGGGGGAATACCGGACCGCTCTTTCCCGCTCAAAGCAGACGATGGCGTATCCGTTGTCGAGAGATGTCCACCCGACGTAACTCTGAACCGAGTCCGAACCAGGCTCCCAACTAACCCAAAACCTGCCCGAGACTTGTATGGAGAAGCCGATGACACCCTCACCGATCTACCCCGTTGCCGTGATCGTTCGCCCCTGCCCCGGGATCGTCCCGTTATCGACCGCGCTCCGCTACCTGATGCTCTTGAGTCTGCTGCTGTTGACCGATGGAAGGACGGTCCAGCCCAGCGAAGGCGGTCAGGCGACCGGCTCGGGGAATGGGCTGACCAGCCGTGATTGGCAAGGGATCCACGAAGCCCACGACCAGTGGCAGCGGGCGATCAAGCCCGTCGGATCCACAACAAAGGGGACAAAGGGGACAAAGGGGACGGAGGAAGCGGGGGGGTGGCAGGCCGTCAACCGCCGACAGCGACTGACGGCGTCCTTCGATCGAGACGGCTTCACGGTCAGCCCGGACCGGGGGGACTGGAGCTGGGGGCTCGAGTTGACGAGCTATGGGGTTGGCCACGACTGGATCGGGGTCGACGCGGAAGAGGTTCGGGTCGACGGGGAGAGAATCCACTATGTGCGGGATGACCGACTTGAAGAGTGGGTGGTCAACGACCGGTCCGCCATCGAGCATGGCTTCACGATTCGGAGTCGGCCGGCGGGTCGCGCCGACGAGAAGCTCCGCCTGCGGTTGCGTTACCGCGGGGATCTGCGGCCGGTCACGGCGGTGACCGGTCAATCGCTGCACCTCGGGCGGGTGGGCCAGGAGCCCCTGCTCTCCTACGACAATCTGCGCGCCTGGGACGCGACCGGGAAGAGACTGGAGGCCTGGTTTGAGCCGGTCGACGAGGGACATCTGCAGATCGTTCTCGAAGATG
>Ga0169931_10014816_pt1 | contig 10505 bp, 4 predicted proteins | sample Kivu_15m_20L_FD_129675 | JGI IMG/M metagenome (GOLD analysis project Ga0169931, IMG submission 129675) | Freshwater microbial communities from Lake Kivu, Western Province, Rwanda to study Microbial Dark Matter (Phase II) - Kivu_15m_20L... | ecosystem: Environmental > Aquatic > Freshwater > Lake ... | reverse complement strand
TTTACCGTTATCCATTCTTGGCCAAATCGGTCTAATTACTCGGTCATGTGCTGCTATGTTGAGGTAATCACCATAAAATATTTCTTTTCTTGGCAAAAAAGGTTTTTCCGAGATACATTTTTCTTGAAATGTTTTCCCCCCATCTTTTGATGTACACCAAATGACATCGGTACTATTGTCAGAGTAATTCCGTCTATCAAGATAAACAAAGTGCAAATTCCCATTCGTTTGGTCAATAGTTATCCATGTAAAAAATTGATGTTTACCAGGTTTATCTTGGTTAACGCGAATGGGTTCCGACCAAGTCTCACCTTGATCAGTTGATTTTAGCAACCAAATATCCGTATCGTTTTCTCCATTCCGTTGATCAGCCCAATTGAGATAAAGAGTTCCTTGATGAGGCCCATTACTTTGATCACAGATTAAAATTGGTAAGCCATTGCAACGATTAATTCCTGGTACATCAATTGTCCAACCTCCCGGATGTTCTGAAATTAATTTTTCTTGAGAGAGCCAAGTAGTTCCACCATCCAATGATTTTTGAAAAACCAACCCTTTGGGTCCCGACCATGCCACGTACAACTCTCCATTTGGCCCGTAGGTAGGAACAGCTCCCTCAACTGTGTTATCATCATCAATACAGTCACCTCCGAATTTATTGATTCTCAATGGGTCGCTCCACGTTTTTCCTTGGTCAATAGATCTGGAAAACATAATATGCGAAGAATCTTGAGAGTCTTGTGAATCGTATTTATCAAATTGGGTCCAAGTTAATGCTAGCGTATTATTTTTAGGATGTAGCGCTACCCAATGTTTGTCCTGCGCCTTTGAACCATTTGGTTTTGGGAAAGTTCCATTTGAAAATTCAGCATCAATTGTTGGTGCAACTTGACAAACGATACGGTCAATCCATGAAGTCTTTCTGTAATTCGCTAAATGAAAGTAGTAAACCTTACCTGATCGATCAAAAGCTAATACAGGATCACCCCAAACACCAAATTCACTTTCAATTTTTCTATTAGTCCATGTTTTTCCACCGTCGCTTGAAAAGTGATAATTATCAATAATAGATCCTGCTGCTATTTCATCTGTGTTATTGGGATTTAAAGCAATTGAAGGCTCCGAAACTTGGTGCATAAATCCGGTCTTGTATCCTTTGGTGATTTCAATATTTTGAAAATTACCAGTTTGACAAGACGAAATAAAAGAGACAAATGCTAAACTAGCGCAGCCAATACGAGAAAAGATTTTTTGTTGTATCATCGGTTGAAATGTTAAAGGAAAATTGTGGTTTTTCATAAGAAAATATTTCTACTACAAGCGTAAAAATTAAATCATCACGGCTTATTAGTAACTCGGTTTCTTGGCCTTCAGCCATAGAATTTATATAAGACTCACATGCACCTTGATCTACACGATAACCATCGCAAGCTAGAATTTCATCATTTACACTCAATCCTGCTTTTTCAGCTGAAGAGCCCGATCGAATATTTTTTACAAGAACTTTACCTCCTTCTTGTTTCAATGTAGCTCCAAATGACGGCTTTTTAGACCCTGAATAATTTACTTTTACTCCAACTTTAGAAAAATACTCGTTATACGGCGGGATCTCTGTTCCCTCAATATATTTTGCATAGAAGGGAGTTAAATCCTGACCTAAGAAATCTTCTAGTTCTTTTTTAAATTCTTGATCAGTAATTCCGCGTTTAAGTTCTTTTGCATATTTTGTATAGACGTAACGCATGAAATCATCTAATCCCTTTTTACCATTGTATTTTGAAACCATCATCACATCAAAAATAGCTGCAATTACTTGACCTCTTGAATAATAGGTCATGGTGGTATTGGACGAGTTTTCATTAGGACGGTATCCCTTAATCCACGCATCAAAGCTTGAATGAGCCAAGGATTGAACTCGAGAACCCACTGTACCTTCCACATAATTTACTGTGCTTTGGATCTTTGATACAAATTCTTCAGGGCTGACCAAGCCAATTCGTCGCATAATGAGTTCGTCGTAGTAGGAAGTAAATCCTTCCATTACCCAGAGGAGATTTGTATAATTTTCTTCATCATAATTGAAAGGACCTAATTCGATTGGTCGAAAACGTTTAACATTCCATAAATGGAAATATTCGTGGGCAACGAGATTCAAGAAATTGATATAATTAGATCCCGAATACGTCCAGCGATTCACACTTAAAGTGGTTGAATTCATGTGCTCTAGTCCGCCCTGACCATTCACCACATTATGAACAATAAAAACATATTCTTTATTCGGATTTTCACCAAATACAGCGGTTTCAGCATCAATTACTTTTGGCATATCCTTTTTCAGCTTGTCTATATCAAAATTTGCTTCGCCATACATAGCAACCGTGTGCTTAACCCCTGAAGCCATAAAATCAAAAATTACTTGATTTCCGATTTCAATTGGGCAATCTACTAAGTGATCATAGTTTTCAAAGTAAAAAGTTTCTGACCCGTCTTTTTCGATACTAATGTTCGATTTAGGAAGTGATGTGGTAATTTTTTTAAAGTCTTTGTATGGTGCAATTTGCAATGTTCCAGGTAGATTTTGACTTCCTGATACATACATGAAAACTCCGGAACCACTGACAAATCCATGCGTTAGATCTAAAAAACTTGTTCTAACACTAAGTTCGAAGGCATATACTTCGTAGCTTATACTTATTTTTTTGGATTTATTGGAATTGTCAATTACCCAAGCATTTTTTGCCTTTTTTGTTGTTTTTAATGTTTTGTTTGATTCATCCTTTGCTTTAACTTCATTGACATTCTTTGAAAATTCTCGCACCAAATAGGAACCTGGCGCCCAAACTGGCATTTTTATTTCGATTTCCTTTTGTTTAAATCCTTCTAAAATCATTTCTACTTCAAAATAATGACTTTGTGGATTTGACATTTTGAGCACGTAATTTATTTTTTGAGCAAGTATTGTTGTTGAACAAACGATAAATAGGAGAGAGGTAAGTATTAATTTATAGAACATAATTATAAATAGTTTACAGATTTTTCGAGTGCAATTCCACGAGAACCTTTGAGGAGTATAAATTTATTTTTGAGTTTAGTAGATTGTAAATACACTAATAAATCATTTGATGTTTTAAATTTATTCATTGCTTTATTTTCAGATGAATGATAAAATAGAGATCCAACAGTAATGTAAGGGGTGGTATTTTTGTTTAAAAACTCAAGTATTTCATTGTGTTTTGTTTCAGCTTCAGTACCCAGTTCGAGCATATCGCCAATGATGGCAATTTTATCTTGAGATTCTGTAGAAATAAAACTAGAAAGTGCTGAAAGCATGCTGGATGGGTTAGCATTGTAGCAATCAACAAGTAATGTATTATTTTTAGTCTTCGTAATTTGAGAGCGATTATTAGAGGGAATGTATTGTTCTAAAGAGAGATTAATTTTTTCTGTTGGGACGTTAAAAAGTTGACCTATGCGAATAGCAGCCAAAAAATTATATAAATTGTACCCGCCAAATAAATTTGTTTTGACTAAATGTTTCGTGCCATTTTCGTCCTTCCAATTAAAATTCAAACACGGATCCAAGGATTCAACTTCACCCTTAAGCTCACTGGATTGATTAATTGAATAATAGGCAAAACTAGAGTGTTTGGGCAAATTTGAACAGAGAATTTCATCGTCTTTATTTACGATTAATACTCCAGTTGACTTTTCAACGGATTCGAAGAGTTCAAGCTTTGTTTTTAGTACTCCTTCAAAACTACCGAAGCCTTCCAAATGTGCGGCTCCAATATTTGTGATAATTCCATGAGTAGGTTCTGCAATTTCGCAAAGTTCAGCGATATCATGCAAACGATTGGCCCCCATTTCAATTATTGCTATTTCATGAGTCTCATTGATTGAAAGAAGTGTTAATGGAACACCGATATGATTATTTAAATTGCCTATGGTTGCCAGCGCATGGTATTGGCTACTTAATACTTGGTAAATGAGTTCTTTGGTTGTAGTTTTTCCGTTTGAGCCGGTAATGCCAATGATTGGAATGGAAAATTTCTTTCTATGAAAATTAGCGAGTTTTTGAAGGAAAGTAAGCGCGTCGGTAACAAAAAAAATAGTTTCATCGTTCGCAAATTCTTCTTCATCAACAATAGAAAACTTTGCACCTTGGTTAATAGCTTCGGATGCAAAGGCATTTCCATTGAAGTTGGCTCCTTTGAGTGCAATGAATAGTCCGTTTTTTAATACATTGCGAGTATCTGTAAATACACCGGAAGATTGGTAAAATAGATCAAATAATTTTTCCATAAAAAAAGGCCTGATGAACAGGCCTTAAAAATAATCATTATGATTTTCTTTTCTTACGTTTCCCGTAATTTTTTCCAGTTGGGCTTCCCACTCTGTCCATGGCACAGCGGAAACCAATATTTCTAGTAGATTGTCTTTCATCTAAGAATCGACGAGTATGGCAACCTAACCAATACGCATTGTCTTCCCAAGAACCGCCTTTGTACACACGAGTTCTATCAGAAACAAGTGTTGTCGGTACACCTTTATTCCATCCTTTGTTTACTTCTTCACCTTGTAAGTTGTATCTTTCATGATCATTTTGATACATAACTAATTTTGGATCTCGTTTACCTAAATTAATTTCATTCATTCGAGTTTGATTATTGTAGAAAATAGAAGATTCAACATCACCGTCTAAATAGTCTATATAATCGTCTTTTCGGTAATTCAACCTGCCAAGATTTTCTTCTTCAGTAACACGTCTATAGCGCATTTGCCCCTCAGTTTCAATAATAAATTCAGTTAATCCATTACGTAGTACACTAATCATAGTTGTAAGAGCCGGATCATCCATGTAGTTTGGAAACAATTTAATAATATATGCTTCATCAAAAATTCTTCCCCATAGACCTTTATTAATTTGTCTTGTTGCTTCCGTAGTTCTAAGGTTATTGGTTAGATAAATAGCTGTATCCAACCAATAATGAACTGAATCAATAAATTGTAGTTCATTTTTGTACTGTGAACCTTTTACATTGTAAACAGCATTTGGATCTTGTGCTTGTGTTTTATCCGCAAACAAAGAACCAGAAGAAACAAACAATGGATCAGGAGCTGTTCCTCTTCTTGCGTCTGCTGGATTTTGAGATTTACTCTTCATGTTCACGCCATCGGTAGGTAGAATTTTTCTATCTAACACGTTAATTTCAACAGTATACTTCTTAATGTTATCCTTTGTTTTAATATTTTTATTTGTTGCAGTAACTTCGATAACATATTTTCCTGAGATATTCAAAATACCTTTTTTAGAAACAATCTCACCAGTATTTTTATTAATTTCAAATTCTTCTTCCAATTTACTTGGAGCTGAAACCTGCTTCATTGTAAATTCGATGTTACTTGTAGCTGCAGGTGGTGGTGTCCCTCCAGTATTACTAGGTTGAGTTCCAGCAGATCCTGCAGATTTCTCCATCCAATATCCAACGGCTTTTTCCGTTTTGAAAGTATCTTTACCTTGATCTTTTAAATTAAATTTTGACCAAGAATACGTATCCATTTCGTAATACATTTCAAAATCTTTCTCGTCTTTTCCTTTTCCTTGAGGCAATCCTGGATTCCATTCACGAGTTTGGTTGCTACTGGCAGCCATTCGTTGATATCTAACACGCTCAAAATCTAAAACGTATTGTTTCATGCCATGCACATCATAGCGAACACGGTCGTTTTTCATCGCATCGTGAAGACCAATAGTGGTTGTAAGCTTAGTAGTGTATACATTTCCACGGAAAGGACTAAAACCATCTACATCATCTAATGAATTTGGACGATATACGTCTTGCACCCATTCTGAAACATTACCGGCCATGTGGAATAACCCGAAATCGTTTGGCCAGTAAGATTCTACAGGTGCAGTAGGTGCTGCTCCATCATTTAAATTTCCAGCAATACCCATGTAATCACCTGAGGTACGCATAAAGTTTGCTTGAATAGAACCTTGGAATTGTTCTTCTTCACGACGTACCCAGTGACCATTCCACGGATACGTTCTTCTGTCTGTATAGTTTTCAGAGTTTTCTTGTAGATTACCAATTAAACCTGTTGCTGCGTATTCCCATTCTGCCTCTGTTGGGAGACGGTAGTTCGGTAATAAAATCCCATCTTCCATGCGTACGATTCGTGCACCGTAATTTCCTTTACCGCCTTTATTTACAGAACGTGCGCTTGGATTATAGTTTCTTAGTCTACGGCCGTTACTTCCATCTGATTGTTGTGTGAATTGTTTGTCGTCTTCAACTGTTTCAGCGCCATCATCCACAGTTTCCTCTTCACCTGCTTCTTCTTCTCCTTCTCCACTTGAATACTTTCTATTAGCTTCTCTCTGTTGAGGTTGAAGTCCAAAATACTGTCCTCCTAAATATGCATCAGTACTAAACATATTGAAAGGATTCAGTTCTTTGTTTCCCATTTCCCAATCCAAAATTCCTTCTCTTGCTAAAATGTATTCATTTACTCTGTCTGTTCTCCATTTACAATATTCATTAGCTTGAATCCATGAAACACCAACGACTGGATAATCACGATAAGCCGGATGTCTTAGGTAATAGTTTACAAAGTGTTCCATAGATGATAGAGGGCTTCTCCAGCACAAAGTGTCTGGTAAAGCTTTTCTGAAGACTTCTTGATAATTCGTTGTAAAAGATTCTGAATAATCTTCGTAATATTTAACAAAGGCTTTCTTATTTGGAAACCCATTTTCTTTATCAGCTTCCGTTTGCTCTGCAATCGCTTCTTGCGCTTCAGTTTGTTTTTCTACTTCCTCCTCGGACAAGAAATCAGAAGCAAACATATCCGTTGGACTATTTGGATCCACACTACCGTATACTCTACCTAACCAAAATAAATATTCTAAATAATCAAAGTTCGATACTTCGGTTTGATCCATGTAAAATGAAGGAATTGTTACTCGACGTGGATTGTTGTTCCAATCTTTCATCACATCTTGTTCTGCAAGACCCATGGTGAAAACTCCACCTTCAATAAGGGTTAAGCCCGGACCAGTTTCTTGATCCATCGCTGGAAATTTCTCAAAACCACTACCGAAGTTCTCGGGACTATTGTGGTGCCAACCCGTTGTTTTAGAACGTTCTGGCTGACAAGAAACTAAAAATAGGACTCCTAGTAAAAAGGAAGCCCCTTTAATAAAAACATGTTGAATTGCTTTCATTTTCATACTTTTTCGTATTATAAGGAAACAGTAAACGTCATTCAAACTAAAAAGTTACATCTTTAAAAAGAAGGACAAGAAATAGTTCTAAACTGTCTTGGCTTTCTTTTACATTTTAAATTGTATCCCATCGAGATTTCATGTGAGCCTCCCGAGATACCATTACCTAATTTTGATACAGTTACATCATAGCTATATCCCAACTTAAATTTCCCAGTATTTAACCCTACTGTTAATATAAATGCGTCTCTATTTCGGTACCAAATACCAGTATTGATATTTCCATACTTAATATACGTTCCAATATTTAATTCCTGAAAACCATTCTGATATTGGTAAATAATATTAGGCATGATTGAAGTAACATTTGCATATTTTGATTTTTGTCCCAATGCAATGTCAGCACCCATGTGAGCAGTGAAACGCATTGGTAATCTTGACTGCCCTAAAATCATGGATTCATCAGGTCTATTCAAATGATTAACAGCTACTCCTCCAAAGAATTTCTTGGTAAAAATCACTGCTCCTGCGGAAACATCAAAGAATCCTCTTCTTCCGCCACGTGGAACATCACCCGTTTGATAAATAAAACCTCTACGAGGATCAATCATATCACCAAAGGTAAGTTTATCCCAATCTAAGAACTTTTGAAACCAAGAAGCTTTTGCTCCAAACATCATGGCTGTCTTACGATTTATTTTATAATGATAAGAATAAATGAGTCCTAACATGGATGTTTGAATTGTAGCCTGACCTTGTTGATCATGCATCGCTAAAATCCCTAAACCGCCATTAACACTTCGTGAATACGTGTCATAAGCAGCTGCATACGTAATATAATTACCTGTTAGCTGAGGCCATTCATTTCTGTAGTTTGAAGCCAATCTAGGGCAGCCATGAGAACCGGCAAGTGCAGGATTTAGGTAAACTGGATTAGCATAAAATTGCGTAAACGTAGGGTCTTGGGCAACCACATCAGTAGTTCCAAAAAACGCAAAAACTATTGTAAACAACAGTAAATCAGTAACTTTTATTTTCACTAAACAACTTTTTGGTGCAACTTGTTATACTGTGCATCTGAAATTAAGGTTACAAAAATAAACTATTTTGCGTAATAAACAATTTTTTTTTTCGTTCGATACCATTAAAAGACTAAATTTGATATATGTTTCGTTCAAAAAAAAATTCGTTAAAAAAATATTTTGCAATTTGTTTTTTAGTTATTATTAATTCATTTTCAATTGCTCAAAATAATCTTTCAATTTCTATTCCTTGGACTGAACCAATAATTATCAATGACGTAGAGCGTGAAATCAGCGTTCCAAATATTCAAAATCAATCTTTGAATGGCAGAGAACCAAGTTTTTATTGGAAAGAAAAGTCATCGAAAAGTAAAAAGTTACAATTGATTTCATTTGACTCTGAGAATGTTTCACAGGTTGAAAAGGAATATTCTGATCAGTTTTTACATGAATTACCAAATAACCCTCAAATTGATTATAAAATTACTAAAGGTGGTAAAGATTGGTTTTCTGTGGTTAGTGCAAAGCCTTTTTACAAGTTAAATAATCAGGTTAAGAAGGTTACAAAACTACATTTTAAAATTATTGAAAACAATGATGTTACTGTTCCCCAAAAAGACTTTGTTGCTAATTCTGCGCTTCGCGAGGGCACAGGAATTTGGTATAAGATTGCAGTAGAAAAAGACGGAATATATAAAATTGATAAGTCATTTTTGGAGGGATGTGGAATTAACACAAATGGTCTAAATCCAAATCACATTCATGTTTTCGGAAATGGAGAAGGAATGTTACCGGAAAGTAATTCTATTCCACGATTAGATGATTTGGTAGAAAATAGCATCTATGTAAAAGGTGATTTAGATGGAAAATTTGATGAGGGAGATTATTTATTGTTTTACGGTTGGGGCCCACATCGTTGGAATCCTGTTGGAAATGCTGAGTTTAGTCGTAAACAACATGTATATTCTGATAAGTCGTATTATTTTATTAATATTGATCCATCTAATTCACCTGAAAGAATTGAAACTTTGGCAGAAATTTCCGATCCAGCATCCTTTGAAATCTCAAGCTATGATTTTCGGGATATTTATGAAAATGAGTTAATTAATTTGGTAAGCGGAGGTAAACGTTGGTACGGAGAATTGTTTGATGTAGAACTTGAACGCACATTTAATTTTTCTATACCAAATATAGATACATTTCCCGTAAAAATAAAAACTGCAATGGCCACCAATGGAGTGGGGGCTTCTCAAAATTTCAGCATTAATGGTTCTTCAGTTTTTAGTTCACCGTTGACTTATTTTAGCGAATATACCCGTAAAGAATCGAGCTTCACGTTTAATACCACACTGACAAATATTCCGTTGAAGCTGACGGTTACAAGAACGAATCCTTCGGTTTTATCTTATTTGGATTTTATTTCGTTGAATACGAGAAGAAAACTTGTTTTTTATAGTACTCAAATGAATTTTAGAAATTTAACGCAATACCAACCAGGGTTTACAGGTGAATATGTAATTTCCTCATTGCCTTCCAGTGGATTTGTGTGGGATTTATCGGATAAAAATCTACCGAAAGTTGTTTCTGGTTCATTTTCAAACGGAACATTTCGATTTAAAACTGAATACATTTATAAAGAATTTGTAGCTTCAAACGGCACGTCTTTTTTTACACCTGAAAAAATTGGAACGGTTAGTAATCAAAATTTGCATGGATTGGAACAGGCTGATTTTATTATTGTTACTCATCCAAGTTTTTTAGCTCAAGCAAATCGTCTTGCAGATTTACACCGCGCTCAAGGAACGTCAACGCATGTAGTGACAACTGATCAAGTTTTCAATGAATTTAGCTCAGGTGCACCTGATGCAGTAGCCATTCGAATGTTTGCCAAAATGTTTCATGATAGAGCATTGACAAACCCTGGAACAGAATTGAAAAATCTTCTATTGTTTGGAGATGGAACTTTTGATCCTAAAAACCGAGTTCCGAATAATAACAATATGGTTTTGACCTATCAGGCAGAAAATAGCGAGAATTATTTGTCTTGTTATGTTTCAGATGATTTCTTTGGAATGTTGGATGACAATGAAGCGCTTGCTAGCAATGATTTGTTGGATATTGGAATCGGTAGAATACTGGCTTCCGATCAAACTCAGGCAAAACAGCAAGTGGACAAGATTGAACATTACATGAAAAATGGATCAACTCTGTTTAGTTCAAATAATGCATCATGTTGTTTAGAATACAACAGTAAT
>Ga0169931_10014815_pt1 | contig 10505 bp, 9 predicted proteins | sample Kivu_15m_20L_FD_129675 | JGI IMG/M metagenome (GOLD analysis project Ga0169931, IMG submission 129675) | Freshwater microbial communities from Lake Kivu, Western Province, Rwanda to study Microbial Dark Matter (Phase II) - Kivu_15m_20L... | ecosystem: Environmental > Aquatic > Freshwater > Lake ... | reverse complement strand
TTTTATTTTTTCGTTTATTTCATTCATATTGTAAAAATTGGTAATGTATTATTATTTATATTTAAATTTTCTTGTTTGTTTATATTTATAATTTTTTCGTTTATTTTATTAATGCACAGTTTTTTTAAAAAATTAAAATCATGTAAAAATATAATTGAGTAATTTTGATTTATTTCTAGTTTATTAAAAATGAAATTATTAAAATTGCTAATAATACTCATTTTAATTAAATATTCTTCTATTTCTTTAGTATCTATTTTATCTTCTAGTATTATTTTATTAAAAAGATAAGAAGAATTACAAGAATAATTTATATTATTATATCTAATATTCTTTTTTATCTTAGTAGTAGAAAGTAGTAGGTTATTTATATTGTAACCTATTTCTTCTAAATTGTACAAATTATTTTTTTTAAAATTTTCTTTTGTAAATAAAACCATGCTGTCATATAATTCAATATAACTTAGTCCAGATTTTAAATTAAAAATATTCTTAATAAATCTTATATCTTCTAAAAAATTAAAATCATTTTTATCTTCTAAGAAATGATAATTCTTTTTACAAAAATTATTTATATAACCTTTTCTATATTCTGTTTCTGTTATGTTCCATATTCCGTGAAATAAATATTTATTTTCTTCTTCTAAAAATTCAAACAATAAAAAACGATATTCGTTATTCATTTTATATTCTAGTAATTCATTTTTTATTAAATCGTTATTAATAAAATTTAATATATTCTTAACAAAAAAAAGATCTTCATCAAGATCTTGTTCATTGAAATTATAATTATTTTTTTTATCTAATGTTGTAAAAATAAAACATGATTCTTTGTTTGACCATATCAAAGGTATAAAGTTTTTATTTTTAGTAATACTAAAACCTTTATTTTTAATTGATATTAATGAAATTTTATATAATTGAGTTATCTTTTGAATAGTATCTATATTTTCTAAACTATAAATACTATCAAATCTAAAAAAATTATTTTTCATTAATCTCTCTTAACCTATTAAATATATTTGATTTATCTTGTTTGCCTTCAACATTTATAACACTTATAGGAGAAGTTACTGATGCGCTGCTATGTTTTTTAGAATATTTTTCTTTTTCTACAAAATCATCATCAGCATAATATTCTTCTTTTTCTTTTTCTTTATTTTTCTTTTTATTTGCGTCTATACTAATTCCATATTTAGAAGGTGATGATGCACTTTCATCTTCGTCTAAAGAAAGCATGCATATCTGGTGCATTCCATTTATAAAAATATATAAGCTTATTCTTTCTAAATAAGTTAATTCCTTAAAATAACTTTTAAGTCTTTTTCTAACCTCGTAATCGTCTAATGATTTTGCAGCTCTAAGCAAATTAAATCTATGTATAAATTTTTCAAACTCATTTCCTTCATAAGGATTAAGATCACTAGGACTTATAACTAATTCTTCTTTCTCTTCTACACTAAAATCAGGTTTTATTTCTTTTACGTTTTCTTCTTCCTGTGAAGTATCTTCCTCATATGAAATATCATTTAACGCCCTATCCTTCAGCTTTTTCTTTTGTTTAGATACAACTAAGTTTTTAGGCGGCTTATATCCTTTTATTACCTTATCAAAAGGTACTTCGTCTTCTTTTATAAATTGTTCAATTAAACTAAAAATATCATTATTCATTTCTTGTATCCCATACTATTCTATTTTGCCACCTCTCATTATATCTTTCATTTCTAAGCCTCTTAGCCATTTCCTCTGAATAAGCTAACTCATCAACAAATCGCTTGTCAGAATTTTTCTTCTGTCTTTTCTCTATGTCTTTAATAAATTTATTGAAATCGAGGTCTTCATTCATAATGATTTTTCCTTCTGTTTTAATTATAAATATTATATATAAATCATTTAATTCTATAAATGCAGAATTAAGCAGAATATTAATTTATTTAAAACATGATAATATATATTAATTAATTTTTTTTGTAATAATTTATATCATTTTTAATTTCATCAATTTTCTTGCTACATTCAATTTCAATCTCTGAGACGCTTGGCGATAAGCTTCTTATTAGAACTTCTACACTATTTTTTCTTTTTATAAACTCAATATCACTTATACTGCTTCTAGAGTATTTTAATATTTCTAATATAAAATACTCTAACTTTTTTTTGTGATCAAAAACAAAAATCTTTTTAAGAAATCTTTCATCTATAATCCAAGAACTATTTTTAATTTTTATTATTTGTTTTTTTTCAGTTTTTAGTCCTGAAAAGTATTCTTTCATTAAAAAGTCTATATTCATTGTTAAATTCATTTCCTATAATATTTTTTATTTTAAATTATTTGTAAAATCAATCTTCATCATCGAAATCAAGTTCAAGATCTTTAGCTGAGATAGGATCGTCATCGTCATCGTCTTCGTAGTCTTCGTCATCTTCACCTCTACCAGTATCTATAGACGATGTGCTTTCTTCATCTTCTTCTACAATTATTTTATCAAACTCAATAAAAAGATTGTCATTTAAAAATTTATTTAATACATCATACCCAGTTTTTGGGTACTGTCTTACAATGCTAGTAAGAGCTTCATTAACTTGAGCTATTAATGGAAGAACTTCTTTATCACTATCCAAAACAAAAGCAGAACGATCTCTTGCTTTTTTAATAGCAACAGAATTAGAAACATACATATTATAAGCAGCTATTTCTTTATCATCACATTGCATTCTTATTACTTGACTTGGCTTTTTATCATCATCATTACTATATGTAACAGCGTATTTGTAAAGTTTTATTTCTTCTGTATCTTTTATAGTTACTTTGCCATAAGTATATTGTTTTTCTTTATTAGACCACATATAAGTAATTATTGTATAAGATATAATGTCACCTTTAGAATCCTTTTGATATATTTTAAAAGGAATCTGGAAACTTATACGCCATCTTTTATCATCAAATAGACGTTCTTCTTCAGTGGCTGAAGTATACCTCATATTATTTATTAAGCGTGATTTAATATATTCTGTCGGATCTATGTCTGATTTAATAAAAAATGTTTTTTGAATTACGTCGATAATACCTGTATCTACTTTTTCTGTTTCCTCTTGTAATTTTTCATGATAAACAATGCTTTCGCAAATAGAAGTTGCAAATATTTTAAATATATTCTCAAATTGTCTTAAAATATTTGAGCTATTTAAAGGTTTAAAATTTAATAAAGTATGATCATCTTCGTGCGTTGCTTGTATAAATTCATTTTCTCTTAATCTATTAACTACTTTAGTATATTCTTCAAATAACTTAAAACTAGGTGAAATTGTTTTTGCATTTAATAATGATGTTAAAATTCTATTATTTATATTTCTATGTATAGATTTATTCATAATAAAAATTTTCATATCTTTTTCTATATTTTCATCTAATGATAACATAAAAAATCTTAATTGCCCTAAAAGTGTGTCTTTATTGTCTATTTCGTTTAATAAATCTTCTATAACCTTATCATTTAAAGCATTATTATCATCTAAATATAATATATTTCCGCTATCATCTGTTCTCTGATTAATCGCACCTGTTCTTGCTTTTACAATAACGCTTTTAATATCATCTTGCGTAATTGGTTTAGGTCTTCTCATTCCTTCAATTTTCTTTAATATATCTGCTTTAAACTTATTTTTTCTTTCTTTAGAAATTTTAAACACGTCATCTGAAATATAGATAAATTTTGTTTCTTTTTCATCTTTAGTAAATGTTATTCTATCGCTACTTTTGCTAATTGTTACGTGTGTATTTCTAGTATTTCCATAAGTTCTATCTTGAATAAAAAATATAAGAGGATTTAATAAAAATCCTCCGCTATTTGGATCCCACCCAGGATTACCTCTTCTTGCCCATGAAGTAGCATTTGCTTTTTTTAAAGTTCTGCCTTTAGGATCTTTTTTCTCCTTAGGAAAAAATAAGTCTTCGTCTATTCCTGTTTGAAAAAATTGATAATCTGGCAGCTTTTCTGCAAAATATTTTTTTAAAGCTACCATTATTAATCTTTCATTATTTATTCTTAAAGTTCTAAAGTATTGATCAATAAATAAAGAATAAAATCTTCTAAATGAAGAGCCATGATGTGTTAATGTTTTTGCTATAGCTTCTTTTCCTTTTAAACGATTTATTCTTCTTATATAATCTACTTCACTTTCTCTGTTTAGTCTTCTACGTGATTGAGAATAAAAGTCAAGACTTGCTTCTGCTTCAAGTTTAGCAATCTTAGCCTCTTCTTCAGTTTTGGGGATTGGCATTTTTAAAATATCTAATAATGCTTTTTTATAAAATACAGGTTTGTCTATTATACTAGAAAATAATTCATCATCATATGAATATTTTTTTATTATATCTTGAAGATCTTCAATTTCTTCATCATCCACGTCGTGTTCAGGATCATCATATAAAAATATTTTTAATACATTGCTGTATATTGCAAATAAGAAAGTAAGTATATTGTTAAAATTAGGGCCTGAAGAATAAAATTTTTGTATTTTTGTATTTGAAGCAATATATCTTTGTCGCTCTCCTGCGCCTCCTCCTGTGCCTAAACCTCCTGCTTGTTTAATAACTGCGGCTAGGTTCTCAAAAGATAATGGCTGCTTTGTTGTAAATGAATGTGTTAAAATTAATTGGTGAAATTCATTTATATTTATTTCTTTACCACTTTTATAGTCATCTATATATGAATTAATTGCTCTAGAAAAATCGGAAGAAGCTTTTTTAAAATATATTTTATCATTACTTTCTTCCATTTTGCTTGATACTTCTTCTGTAAGTTTAGCAAATTCTGCAACAGTGTTAATGTAAGAAACTATTATAGGCTTTATTTCTTCATTAACTGTAACAACGTCCTGTGAATTAGTTTGTAATGTTACAATAATATCTGTTATATCATTTTCTTCTATAAATTTATATAACAAGCTAAATTGTTCGAAAGTCACATCAGTATCTTTTATTTTTTTATTACTAGTACCACCATCATTATAAGCTATTACTGCATTGTTTTTATTTTTTAATGATTTTAAAAATGATTCTAACGTTTTTACAGATATTTCTTCTATTTTTCTATCTATTAATTTTGATAATAACTCATAAGAAAATTGAATCATGCTCGTAAGCTGCTTAGATAAATATAAATTAGGGGAATCTAAAATATAATTTTTGTCTAATTCATAATCTTCATCTATAGGAGGCATATTCATACTACTAATTGAAAAAGAAGCTGTACTAATTTTACTTATTATTGTATCATTTATTTCTTGTATATTTTTAATACGCAATTTTTTTTCTTTTTCACTAGTAATATTAAGATTATTTAAATTTACTGTTTTTAAATAATCAAATATACGTATTTGTTCGCCTGAGATTAAGCGTTTTTTTTGTTCATCTAGTAATGTATAAATATCATTTATTGCTATTTTTATTTTGTCAAAATTATCGTTTACAGTATCAAAAATATAATTTTGTGCTTCTACTATGTATCTTAATAAGAAAGGATTTTCTTCAATTTTTATAGTATTTAAAAATTCTTCGCCTCCTTGACTATTTATGTACTCAATTAATGATTTATAAAATACGTCTACAGAATAAGGATCTTCTTTGTTTTTTTCTATCAACGTATTTACTGTTTGTTCAAATTCATTTATACAATTTTGATGTAAAACTTTTGAAGTCAATTCATGAATAATATTTCTTACTAATAATCCGCCATTACTGCTTTGACTATCACACAATGTATTAAAAACGCCAATGTTGTCTGATATAAAAACTAATAAATCTTTTACTGTTGAAAAAGTAAAAAACTCATTAAATTCTGTAATTTTTTTATTTAAAACGCTTATAAAAATCTCTAAGAAATTAAAATTATAATCAAATTGTTCTGCTTTTATTTTGTTTAATTCTTTAGTTTTATCAGAAAATTCTTCGTATCTTGGTATCATATAATCCAAAACATATTCATTTTCTTTTGTTCTTTGTATTGTTTTAACTTGATCTAAATTTTTACCTTTAAATAAGCTTGTAAATTGTTTGTTTATATTTAAGTAATTATCTATGTCTTTTTTTAAATCATCAATTTCTTTTCTTAAAGATTCAATTTTAATAGCTTTAGTTTCATTAAATTCTGCAACCATCTCAGAAAATTTATTTCGGTCAGCTAAGTCTTTAAGTTCAAAAGGTTTTGTTGTATCTAAATCTTTTACTGATACAGATAAAGATTTAATAAAATAAGTGTAAGAAGAAATAATATAATTATAAATATTTACTATATCAATATTATTTGCTGCAGTAGAAGCATCAATCATTTGTATTGAACTTTGAATAAATTTTTTAATTATTGTTATATAAATATCATAGTCTATAAAACTATCTATTTCCTTTTTTCTTGAATATAATAATTTAAGACCTTTAAATACTTCACTACCATTCAATGATTTATTGTAAGCACTTATAGCAGATTGCTCAGATTCAGATGATACTTTTAATTTGCTACCTGTTGTTGCTAATTTTAAAAATCTTCTATTTTCAGGAGTATCACTATCAGAAGTATATACAGTTTTTCTTCTTCCTCTTTTTTTTATATCTTCTTCTCTAACTGATACAATAGGAAGAGAAAACATGCTTTTATGCATATCACTTAATCCAGAAATTTTCTGAGAACAGTTGACTTGATCATAAAGTCTAATTAACTCATCATCAAAAGCTGTATTTATTTGATTTCTTACAGTTTTACAAAGTTTAAAAACTAATTTATCTATTTCTTCCAAAACAGTTTTGCAATCTTCATCTGACAAGTTGTGTATTCTAAAAAAAGTTAAAGCGTCAGAAACAGCTAAAAAAGTAGTAGAAGCTTCATCTCCTGGTATTAAAGATTCAACTCTTGCTTTTGCAGACCATATATAGTTTACATTCATTATTATATCTTTTATAAAATTAAATCTAGCTATAAATAATCCTCCTTCGTCTTCTAAAATATGATTAAGTCCTTTATAGACTATAGTTTTTCCTCTGTATATTACTCTACCTCCTCTTAATAATAATCTCGTAAATTTTTTATGATTAGCGTATTTAGCATATCTATTAGCACTTTTACTTCTTTCTACAGTTATTGTCCCGTCATCCTCTGCACTTAAATAAGGCAACATCATGCTCTGAAAATTTTCTATACTTTCTTCTTCAACTTTTTTATCAAGTAGTTTATCAACATCTATTGAAACTACTATATTTCCTTCTTGATCATATTGTTTAGTATCACTATCATCATCTTCTGGTTCTTGTATAGCACTTTCATCTACTACAAGTAAAGTAACATCTACTTCTTCTATATTTTCTGTAATGTCATTAAAAGACTCATCTGAAATAGCATATATTTCATACCTTTGATTACCTATTGCTTTTGTTGCCAATTTAGCAAATTTATTTATATCTTTTTTTAAAGTGTCTATTATTTTAAATTTTTCTTTTACAATTTTTCCTAAATCATTATGATATCTTATAATTTTTCCTAAATCTTTATTGAATATTATATTTTTTGGTAAATCTTTATCTAAATCTTTATCTAAGGAAGAAATTTTTCCTATAAAATTTACATATAAATTTGTAATTTTAGATAAAATACTTTCTTCAACTTGTAAAACGCTTTCAGTAAATTTTTCTTTTAAATCTTTAATTTCTCTATTTTTTGTATTAATTCTTGTGAGATAATCATTAATCGTTATAGAATTATTTAATAAATCTTCATATGCATTTCTATAAAAAGTCTCGGCATTTCTAATTTTATTTACAATAATTAAAGTGTCTCTAATATAATCCTTAAATGCAATTTCATAAAAATCAATTAAACAAATACGTTTTAATTCTTCTTGTAATGTTTCTTTATTGTTAACGTCTAATTCACGATTTCTTTCTTTAAAAATATTAAAAAGTGAAGTTCTATACTTATCATAAGTTTTTATATAAGTATATTCACTAATAAAAGAATCTAATACTTTATTAAAACTTTGACCCCACATTCCTGTAAAACTTAAAACAGCTGTTTCCATAGCATTATTTATTTGCTCATCAAAATCTTCTACAGATGAAAGATCATCACCGTTATCATTGAGTATATTGTTATCTTCAATATACTTTTGCTTTATATCGTCTTCTTTACCAAAAACATCAATCCACTCACTATAAGGTTTTTGAAGTTTATCTTTAATTAAATAATTAATACTTTTTTTATCTATTTCTTCAATAAATTTTTCTCTATCAGAAAATATTTCAATATTTTTTAATAAAATTGTAACTTTATCACCAATTGTTGTTTCATCTTTTGTAGGCTTTGTTTCGTTTGTTTCTGACATTATAAATTATTTCCTGCTTTGATTTTTTATTATTTTTTTTATTTTTTGCCATGTATCATCAAGTTTTTCATTTGATGAAGTTAAATCAAAAGAATTTTGTATAAAAATAGAAGTAGACTGGCTTAGATCTTTTACAGACGTTGGCGTATAAGTTTCATCGTATATATGGTCTAAGTCTATTATTGGTTCTACGAAGTTTATATTTGATGAGACATATGAAATATTTGGATATTCCTTCTCTAATTCATCAAAAAGTTCTTTTTGATCTTCTTTGTGATCTGGGCCTGGTTGATCAAACATACCTAAGTTTAGGTTTGATCTTCCGCCTGAATAGAAGTTATCAGGTTGAAATTTTTCATTTATTTGTTCTACTTCTTCAAACAGCACTGATCTTGCAAATGATCTTATTGCTTTTTCATTTAAAATCATTTATAAATCCTTTTTTAAATAAATATTTTATAAAAAGTTATTTTTATTTTATGTATTATTTATGTTAAATAAATTATTTTATAGGTGACAAATTTTCTATTTGTTCATAAATATCTTTTTTATTTATATTTCTTAGTTTATCTAATTTTTGTTCTTTAATTTCTTTTTTAATAGAAGGGATTAAGCATTTAATATTTTGATTATCATTTACATAAAGAAGTGCAATTTTTTCAAAAAATTCATTTATAGTGATGCCGTCTAAGAATAGATTTACTCTTAGGTTTTTATGTAGATCTTCGTTAAGAGCTACATGTACGCATTTTTTCTTTAGTAATAATTGAATTTCTTCTTCTTCCATTTTTATCCGCCTGAGTTGTTCATTGAGCCTACTGAAATTTTGTAGTTTGAATTATCTAGTGTAAATTTTTTATTTTTAACTTCGTATCCTAGTTCTTCTAGACGATATTCTAAAAATCTATTGAATTCATTAATTCTATCGTCTATTTCTTCTTTTTTGATTCCTGCAGAGTTTAATATAATATGACGTTTTCCAAAATAAGTAATAATTTCTATAGGATCGAGTTTATCAAAGTCTAATATAAGATTAGCACAATTATTTGCTATTTTTTCTATATTTAGTTCTTTGCTTCTTCCTAATAAATCTTCTAGAGGATTATTAATATCTTCAAGCGCTGATTGAAAGTCTTGTAATTTTTTTGTTGCTTTACCAATATCAGCTTCAAAAATAAAGTGTTTAATTTTTAGCATTTTCTTTAAAACAGAAGAATTTCTTTCAGTAGTTATTTTTTTTACAACATTATTAGGCGGAGAAAGTTCATCACCTAATTCAAGGCTTTTTTGTAATTTTTCTAAATTTTTTGATACTTTATTTGCCAAGTCTGATACTTCATCGTCGTCGCTGCTGCTAGAAGAAGTAGTAGAATCATCGTCTTTATCGTCTTCTAAATCAATAGATTCTGACTCTTTATCATCTTCTTTTTCATCTGTGTCTGTTGAAAAAGGATCATCAAAGTCAGTGCTATCTTTTTCTTCTGACTTTGTTTCGTCATTTAACGATGCAACATCATCAGAGTCATCACTTTCTTCATTTAATAAAAATCTAAGATTGTTAACATTGTTAAATTTCATTTATTTCTCCATTGCTTTTTTTATTGATTCGCATAACTTAAAACGATGTTCTATTACTTCCCAGTTAAATTCTTTCATCATTGCAATAGTATATGTAGATTTATCAGACAAATAATCTCTATAAAATGAATGTTCCCAACAGTCTAAGACAATTACAGGATATAAACCTAACATTACGTTTTGTGAATGTAAATCAATTATAGTATTTACGTATCTATTTAAATAAAAATTATATGCAGTAATAGCCCATCCATTTCTTGAAGACATAGAGCATGCAATAAAATCATTTTGCCAATCATCAAATGTTCCAAAGTCTCGTTGAAGTCGCATAAAAGAGAGCGAGTCAGTAGATATTTCAGAATTTAAATCTGAAATATTTTGAAAAAACAATCCGTGTAAAAAAACTGCGTTATGATTATATGTCTCATCTATTTTAAGGCTTCTAAAACTCGAATGATTTGCATTTGATGCCGATTTATTTACTCCATCAAGTTCAGCAGAAATCTTATTTAAATTTTCAGTATAACTTTGAAATAATTTTTCATGATGCACTTTAT
>Ga0169931_10014814_pt1 | contig 10506 bp, 9 predicted proteins | sample Kivu_15m_20L_FD_129675 | JGI IMG/M metagenome (GOLD analysis project Ga0169931, IMG submission 129675) | Freshwater microbial communities from Lake Kivu, Western Province, Rwanda to study Microbial Dark Matter (Phase II) - Kivu_15m_20L... | ecosystem: Environmental > Aquatic > Freshwater > Lake ... | reverse complement strand
TGGGGAGTGAAAGCGATGCAGGTTTTCGAATCTCGTTTTCGAGTTGCGGCATCGCTGGAAGCGGTTTCAGCCTTTCATTTTCAGACAGGCGTCCTGAAAAAGCTGACACCACCTCTGATGATCATGCTGGTGCATCGCTTCGATCCACTGGCGGAGGGATCGATCGGTGAATTCACCATGTGGATGGGGCCGATTCCTGTGCGCTGGAGGGCTCGCCATGAATGTGTTTCGCGGGAGTCATTTGTCGATGTGCAGGATGCTGGACCGATGAAGTCATGGCGGCACACGCATCGATTTGTGCGGCTTGACGACGGTCAGACCGAGGTACACGATCGGATTGAGTACGAGCACCACAGTGGCTGGCGTGGGATCTGGTCGCGAGTTTTGTTTCCGAAGATCGCCTTGCGAGCGCTCTTCTTCTGGCGTGGAATTGCGACGCGTCGGGGAGTTCGTCAAATGCAGTCCATTTGATTCGGCTCGCCGGATCGATATGCTGTGCGACCCTTTTGGATCGCCTCCGACCGCTCGGTCAGGAGGATTTTCAGCGAATCTTTCCGGCAGTAAAACAATGGTGCACATCAACCAGCACTACCTGAAGCTCCGTGCGGGTTACCTGTTTCCCGAAATCGGCCGCCGCGTCTCAGCATTCGCCCAGGCTAACCCGACAGCCCGAATCATTCGCCTGGGAATTGGTGACGTCACAGAACCGCTCACCCCCGCCATCGTGGCAGCGATGCACGAGGCCGTTGACGAGATGGCTCAGCGGCCCACTTTCAAGGGGTATGGCCCCGAGCAGGGTTATGGATTTCTGCGGGAGGCGGTCGCGAGGCACGACTTCCATTCGCGGGGAGTCGATATCTCGGCGGACGAAATCTTCATTTCCGATGGCTCGAAGTGTGACACCGGAAACATTCTCGATATTCTCGGTGACAGCAATCGCATCGCGATTTCCGATCCGGTTTATCCCGTCTACGTCGATACCAACGTGATGGCAGGTCATACTGGCCCGGCTGATGCTTCCGGCCGCTTTGAAGGACTGGTTTACCTCGAAGGCAACGAAGCCAACGGGTTTGTTCCGGAACTTCCCAGTGAACCGGTGGACGTGATCTATCTGTGCTATCCCAACAACCCAACCGGGACTGTTGCCAGCCGGGATACTCTGCAGCGATGGGTGGACTATGCCAGGGAAAACGGCTCGCTGATTCTGTTTGACGCTGCTTACGAAGCCTTCATTTCCGATCCTTCGATCCCGCACAGCATTTTCGAAATCGAGGGCGCCAGGGATGTGGCGATCGAATTTCGCAGTTTCAGCAAGAGCATCGGGTTTACCGGGATTCGCTGCGCATTGACGGTTGTCCCGAAACAACTGATGGGCAAAGCTCCGGATGGCAGCCGAACGTCGATTCACGCATTGTGGAATCGCCGACAGTCCACGAAGTTCAATGGTGCGTCGTACGTCGTTCAGAAGGGTGCCGCCGCGGCTTACAGCGAACAGGGCCTCAGAGAGACTCGTGGACTGATCGAATTCTACATGAACAACGCGCGGCTGCTCCGCGACGAACTGACGAGTGCTGGTTTGCGAGTTTTCGGCGGAGTGAACGCTCCCTATGTGTGGCTGAAAACGCCAGGAACGCTTTCCAGCTGGGATTTCTTCGATCTGCTCCTGCAGAAGGCCAACGTTGTGGGCACCCCCGGCAGCGGCTTCGGAGCCGCCGGCGAAGGTTATTTTCGGCTCAGCGCGTTCAACAGTCTGGAAAACGTCCGAGAGGCGCTGGAGCGGATTCGGGGAGTGCTGTGAAGAGCGGGAAGTGCTGTGAACAGCGATGCCCCTTCACAGCAGTGATGTCCTTCAGCCCCCCCCGCCGCAAAGACGAATCAGCTCAGCCCTGAATCTGTGCTTCAGCCCACGTTTTCAGGGCTTTGCGGGCATCGTTCAGGGCATGGTCTCCGGCACTTCGGGCGGATTCCAGCGTGGTGCTGATATCGGACTGACAGAAAAAGTAAAACTTGATTTTGGGTTCAGTGCCGGAGGGACGTGCTGCGATCTGGATCCGGATGGGCAGCGCGGGATCGGAGTGATAGATGAGCAGGTCGCCACGGGGACCTGAACAGGGTGGCAGTGGGGCTGCTGAGGGAAGTGACATGCGACTGCCGGTGCTGTAGTCGATGACTTCGCTGAATGTAATTCCGCCCATCGATGCAGGCGGACTGGTTCGCAGTGTCTGCATCAATCCGTCGATTTTGGCTTTGCCCGTCGGGCCTTCGCAATAAATCGAAACCTGACCTTCACAGTGATAGCCGCATTTCAGATGGAGATCATCCAACTGATCCTGGAGCGTCCTTCCCGCGGCCTTAAGTTCCGCGGCCAGTTCCAGAATGAAGAGTGCACAAACGGAAGCATCCTTGTCACGACAGTAGTTGCCGGCAAGGAAACCGATCGACTCTTCCGTCCCAAAGACAAAATGTTCCGGCCCCTGGTCCTCGATTACCTGAGCGATGTATTTGAAGCCCACCAGCAGCTCGTGGAAGCAGCGGGCTCCGTGATGGGTCGCGACGGCGCGAGTAAGCGGCGTGGTAACGAGCGTTTCAACGACGTAGTCGCTGGGCGAGAATTGTCCGGACTCTCTGCGTTTGCGCAACAGAAAGTCGGTCAGAAGGGCACCAACCTGGTTACCGCTCAGTGACCGAAAGCGACCATCGGCCGCGCGAAACATCACGCCAAGGCGATCGGCGTCGGGGTCAGAGGCAAGGATTAGTTCGGCAGGGTGGCCGGTTTGTTCGACCCACTGCACGACTGGGTCGAAGACAGCGAGGTTTTCCGGGTTGGGCAGATGCTGAGGGACGTTTGGAAAGTTGCCATCGGCAGCGCGGTGAGGTTCGAAGATATCTACGCCAGAGAAGCCTGTTGTCTTCAAAACGGAAAAGATGGATGTTTCACCAACGCCGTGCAGTGGCGTGAATACGGCAGAAATGTCGCGGCTGGTGGAAACGGAAAGAGCCGCGACGGCGGCGGAGTAAGCGTGGTCGATTTCCGAACCGATCAGGCTGATGCAGCCGGACTGCAGGGCAGCATCGAAGTCGGCGGAGGGAATTTCGTCGGCACGTTCAACTTCGCGGATGATTCCCTTGTCGTGCGGCGGAATGACCTGGCCGCCGTTGCTCCAGTAAGCCTTGAACCCGTTATCTGCAGGAGGATTGTGGGAAGCGGAGATCATCACGCCGATGCTGCATTTGAGCTGGCGGACCGCGAAGGAAAGCACGGGTGTCGCGCGATGAGATTCGAAGAGGAACACTCGGAGTCCATGGGCGGCAAAAACGCAGGCGGCAATTCGAGAAAAGCGGGTGCTGTTATTGCGAGTATCGCAGGCGATGACAACGGAGCCGGAACTGCAGCCGGTGGAACGCAGGTAAACCGCCATCCCATGGGCGGATTCCGCGATGGTGCGGTCATTGATGGTTGCGGGCCCCATTTCACCCATGGGGCCGCGTCGTCCGCCTGTGCCAAACGGAATGGCGGTCCAGAACATGGCATCGAGGATCGACCAGTCACGATTGCGAATGAATTCTTCGAGTCGGGGTCGCCACTGACGCAGTGAAGCCTGCTGGAGCCACGTGCGAATGTTTTTCGGAGAATCACCGGTGAGTTTTCCGGAGGCAGCGGCGGAGTCAATGGCAGCGAGCAGTTCGGCAGTCATGCAGGGGATCCGAGGTAGGTGGAATCGCAGTCTGGATCGGGCGAATTCAGGCGCACTGAATCTACGTTACATCGGCGATTCGGGCAAATCGCGTATGATTTTTCGGGAAACTTTCGTCTCGTTGCTTCCTGTCTTTGCATGCTGGTTGCTTTTTAAAGCTGCAACACGTGCCATTTGCATGAAAGATTGCTACACACAAGTCCTGAGAAGGCCCCTTGCTGTGGCTGGGGGGCTCGCTTGGTTTCCTCCTGTTTGACGTTTCGTGTGAGGGCTGTTCTGCTGATGTCTCTGGCTGCACCGGAAGCGATTTTACGCGAAAAATTTGGTTACGGGGAATTTCGTGGCTGCCAGTCCGCCGTGATCCGGCGACTGCTGGCGGGGGGCCATACGCTGCTGATCATGCCCACCGGCGGCGGAAAATCGCTGTGCTTCCAGATCCCCGCACTGGTGCTCTCCGAACAGGACAGTTCCCTACGGCCGCTCACGCTGGTAATTTCACCCCTGATCGCGCTCATGAAGGACCAGGTGGACGGATTGCGAGAACGCGGCATCGATGCCGTTTTTGTGAATTCTTCGCTGAACCGTGCAGAGCGTGAGCAGCGTTACAGGGACCTTGCGGAGGGGCGTTTTGCGCTGCTTTATGTGACGCCCGAACGATTTCGCAAACCGGACTTCCTCGATGTTCTGTCGCGTCGTCGGGTCGTCCTGCTGGCGGTCGATGAAGCTCACTGCATCAGCGAGTGGGGGCATGACTTTCGGCCGGACTACACGCGGCTCGGGGAAATCCGAGAGCTTCTCGGACGTCCCACAACAGTGGCCCTCACGGCAACCGCAACCCCGGAGGTCCAGCGGGACATTCTGCGGCAGCTGCAGTTACCAGCTGATGCCGTGCAGCTGTTTCACGAGGGTATGGAGCGACCGAATCTGGATCTGCGGGTGAGTGAAGTTTGGGGAGCAGACGAGAAGCAGGAACTCATGCAGGAGGTCATCGAGCACTGGCTGGCAGAATCCGACGGCTGCGGAATTGTCTACTTCACTCTGATTCGTACGCTGGAAGAGTTCAGCGAACGACTGCAGGCAGAAGGACTTGAACACGTCTGCTATCACGGGGATCTCGAACGTTCCGTACGACGTGCCGTGCAGGACGAATTCATGCAGGGCCGCAGTCGACTGGTGCTGGCAACAAACGCCTTCGGCATGGGTGTGGATCGTGAAAATATTCGCTTTGTGATTCACGCAGACGTCCCTGGATCGCTGGAAGGGTATGTGCAGGAAATTGGCCGCGCCGGCCGCGATGGCCAACCAGCTGAATGCCTGCTGCTGTACGATCAGAACGACCTCAATACGCAGCTGGAGTTCATCCGCTGGTCAAATCCGGATGCCGAGTTCTGTGAACGAACATGGCATCTGCTGGTGCACAGTGCAGACCAGGTCCGCGCTTTTGGTATCGAATGGCTGCGGGAACGTCTGTGCGATCGTCAGCGACATGATCGGCGTCTGGAAACAGTACTCGCACTGCTGGAACGTTACGGGGTGCTCAACGACGAGCACGATCTGACGCATATGGAACTGCAGGGAGATCTGCCCGCAGAACTGGCGGATGCCGAACGACGATCAGAGAAGCTGTTACGTGACCAGAAACGCCTGTACGCACTGGTGCAATACATTCGCAGCGAAGATCGACCGGGATTTTTAAGAGAGTACTTTGGGTTGCTGTCCAGCGACTCCTGAGGCCGCGCGGCGATGGAACGGAAATCAGCTCAGCCAGTAACAGCAAACTGAAACAAGGGAAGTGATTCCGGCCGCTACAACGATTACGCAGCCTCCGGGACGTGGCAGACCATGACGAATCAGACGCCCCAGCGGAGATTCATAGCCCAGCTGGCGCTTCAGTCTGCGTTTTTGATTGGGCCACCAGCGGAAGGGGGCCATGACTTTGTTGATTCCCAGCGCCTTGTTGAGCTGCTTTTTTGCTCGCGTGACGCCAAGAATAGTTTTCAGCGATGGCCGACGATAGCGAAAGAATTTCATGGTACGGGCTCGGACGGTTGCAGGAGGAGGGTGATTTACCAGGAGAAGATTAGCGTGGATGTTGAGTAGTGGGAAGGAGCGTGGGGCAAAGCAGGCTGCGGGGACTCGAACCGTGCGGCTTTTGAAACCATGTACCACAGCGTATGATAAGCTGCCGTTGATGCTTCCTGGCCGTCTGCCTCCATTCCTTCCCCGCAAAGGCTCAGTGCCCTTGACAGATTCTACCCCTGCACCAGGCCTCACCCCCGTCTGGCTCGTCCTCTTTGATCCGCTCCCTCTCATTCAGTCGGACGTTCCATCAGCGGCGTTCGAAACCCTCGAAATTCAGTCGCTGGTGTTCGAACAGTACCTGATTCAGGATCTCCGGGAATCCGCAACACTTGATGATTATCTGGGTGGCGCAGATGCGATCACTGACTGGGCCCGAACGCTGTCGCTTCTGCCACGCGCTGTCGTCTGGCTGCAACTGGGACAGATTGAAGCCACAGCATTCAGCGCCGTATTGCAGCCTGCCATTTTTCCACTCTCCCAGGATCTCTCCAGTACCGATCCGGAACAACTCCTGTCAACACTCAAACTGGCCTCAATGGTGCTCGTGACCGTCCGTCCTGTCGCGGATCCGGCGAAGGTGGCCGGGATCATGGAGGCGGCCGACGCTGTGCTGTCGCGTCTGAAGAATCTGGCCGAAACGGTTTACGGAACTTCAGAGGCACCGATGTGGCTGGTCACGGGTTTTCGTGGAGTCTCGCGACAGCTGCAGCAGCCATTCGAAAGCGGAGCGGACGAAAGTCGGATGCACGTTCCGCTGTGGTGGACAGATGCATCTTCAGCCGGAACGCGGCTGCAGAGCCTGTGCGGCAGTTTCGATCTGCTGCCAACTCTGGCGGCACTGCTGAAAAGAGATCACGGCTCAGCGACAGCTGTGGCAGCTGATCCGGCGCCCGACGGACCGCTCAGTCTGTTATCACCGCAGCTGCAGGGAACAGAGGGCGCCGCGCGGCTGTTGAGGATTCGCCACGATGCCTGGCTGGGACTCAGGACATCACAGTACTTCCTGCTGCAGCCCATGGAAACGGGAGCCGACGGGGCCGATGACAGGGCAGATAACAACGCTGACGCCTCGGATGAAGCTGCTGGTCGGCGACTGTATCTGAAGCCGGACGATTACTGGAACGTGAACGACTGCATTGTGTCCTATGGTGAAATCGCACGGGAGATGGCTGATGGCAGTTGAGCCGAATCGCAGGGTGGTGGTGATCAACGTCGTGGGTTTGACGCCGGGCATGATCGGCGCAAACACTCCCCATCTGGCCACGCTTGCGCGCGACGGTTTCATGCGACCGCTGGAAACCGTTTTTCCGGCCGTGACCTGCACTGTTCAGGCCTCGCTGCTCACAGGACTGACTCCGGCCCGCCACGGAATTGTCGCGAATGGCTGGTACTTTCGGGAACTCAATGAAGTGCTTTTCTGGAAGCAGTCGAATCAGCTGATTCAGGGGGAGCCGGTGTATGAGACGGCGCGGCAGCGATGGCCAGGGCATTCCACGGCGAAAATGTTCTGGTGGTACAACATGTACGCACCCGTCAACTGGTCGCTCACACCACGCCCGTCCTACCCGGCCGATGGGCGCAAGATTCCGGATGTCTACAGTGAGCCACCAGCGTTGCGGGATGAGCTGCAGTCAGAGCTGGGTCGGTTTCCACTGTTCAATTTCTGGGGGCCGACCGCTGATATCCGCAGCACTCGCTGGATCGCAGATGCATCCTGTCGTGTCCTTCGCGAACACCGTCCTTCGCTCATGCTCGTCTACCTCCCACACCTCGATTACAACCTGCAGCGACTGGGCCCCCACGATCCGGCGATCGCTGAAGACGTCCGTCTGGTGGATCAGGAAGCGGGAAAACTGATTGCCGCCGCCCGCGAACAGGATGCCGATGTGCTGGTGCTCAGCGAATACGGAATCTCTGAAGTCAATTCCCCGATTCACATCAATCGAATTCTCCGGGAAGCCGGACTCCTGCGAGTGCGTCGGGAACCGCTGGGCTGGGAAACGCTCGATGCCGGAGCATCCCGCGCCTTCGCTGTGGCTGATCATCAGGCAGCTCACGTCTATGTTCGCAATCCGGCCGATCGCCCCCGTGTTGCTGAGCTGCTTCAGCAAGTCCCGGGTATTGAACGCGTGCTGGACTCAGCCGGACAAGCAGAGTTGGGACTGAATCACGAACGCAGCGGAGATCTGGTGTGTGTGAGCAGTCGGGAATCGTGGTTCACCTATTACTTCTGGCTCGATGACGCGCTGGCGCCGGACTACGCACGCACTGTCGATATTCACCGCAAGCCCGGTTACGACCCCGCAGAACTTCTGGTGAATCCCGATCTGCAGTTTCCAAAACTCCGAATCGCCTCGCGGTTGCTCAAAAAACTGCTGGGTTTTCGTTACTACATGGATGTGATTGGTCTGAAGGCCGAAGTGGTTCGCGGCAGCCACGGCCGACTGCCGGACGCTGATCAGCTGGAACACGAAGGTCCGGTACTGATTTCTTCCCGCAAACAGATTGAACGCGATCGAGTGCATGTCTGTGATGTGAGGGACATGATTCTGAATCTGGAACAGGGGAGCAGGAGCTGATGAATCGAGATACGTTTCGTGCGATGCAGACGCCGGTGAAACAATTGTACGCGGCCCGGCCTGAGCGAGCGGCGGTGGTGCTGCAGGCAGAAGGTGAGGTGGATCTCGAACACATCGGCTGCCGCGTTCGACTGCTCATCAATGACGGCCACGATATTCTCGCCGGGCTGCACCCGGCCGCCGGTGGCGATGGCCTTGCAGCCTGCTCCGGAGAACTGCTGCTGCAGGCCCTGATCACCTGCGCCGGCACCACGCTTGCCGCCGTCGCAAAAGCACTCGGGCTGAAACTTCGATCAGCCACAGTGAAAGCCACCGGTCGCATGGACTTCCGCGGCACACTCGGAATTGATCGCTCTGTTCCCACCGGAATTTCTGAAATCCGCCTGACATGCCACGTCGATGGCGAAATCCCCGAGGATTCCGGGCGAAAACTTCTTGAACTCACTGAACGCTGCTGCGTCGTCCTTCAGACGCTGAAAAGTGGCGTCGAAGTACGCTCCGATCTGTCGATTTCAATGCACAGCAGTCAGGACACCTCGCTCAGCAATTCGGCTGCAGACTGAAGTTCCCTGCCGATTCGAGCAGCCAGTGGGTCGGCGTCGCCTGCAGTCACGCAGGCGGCAACCGATTCTGTCTCACCAGGCATCACGGGCCACGTATAAGTCTCCACTTCAAGGTGCGGAGCATAGTCCAGCTGCGCAACCTGACGCAGTGCCGCTTCCAGATCACGACGAGTCGTATTCAGGGGTCCAAGCGATTCGGCAAAAATGGGCACGTGGAAGTGGACCCGCCACGCCTCCGCTCTCAGAAATTCATCCGCTGGACTGCGTTCGATGTCCGCAGGCTGCAGATCCAGCCGCGACTGAATACTGCCGTCGGCAAAACGGGCGAACGTCTGGTGCAGATAACGAGGTTCAGCAAAGCGACACAACGCCTGCCGGCCTGCCACATTTTCAGAAGGATTCAGGAGCTCAACCGCGTTGGTGATGTGCACCTTGCAAATCCGGATGCCCTCCCTGTCAAAGGACCGGATGGACTTCGCCACGTCCTCGAATTCAACCGCCTGATGACAAACGTCAAAGCACAACCCGATGTACTGCCGAACAAGATCTTCACAACCCAACGCTTCGGCGTATTCAAACAGTCCCCGAAAGACCGGCAGACTCCACTGCTCTGTACCCGATAACTCACAGAGCGGTTCAGGTTCAATCGCCAGCCGAATCATGCGACCGGTTGACTCGTGGATTGACCGCAGAGTGCGAGCCATCCGAATCAGATTGGCGTAGCAGAACGAACGAAAGTTGGCCGACTGAGGATTCATGCGGCCACCCAGTGGCACTGTGGACAGACTGCCTTCCGCCCCCTGAGGAAGCAGTTGTGCAAGAATCGCAGCGCACTGTTCTGTGTAATTCACTCGCGACTGACTGGCCCAGTCCGGCAGATATACACGCTCCTTCACACGCTCACTGTGAAAGTCGCCGTAGGGGAATGTGTTGAGCGTATAGCAGCACAGATCGTGCTGCCAAAGCGTTTGCGCAAGCGATTCGAGGGCGGCCGGATCTTCTGTCAGCTCCTGAGCCACACTGGCCGCCAGCCAAAGACCCGCTGCAACCGGAAACGAAAGCCCCTCACGAGCCACCGCAGTATAACGGGACAACCCAGCGTTGATCTCAGAAACAGTCCGCCCGGGATGGACGTTGGTGCAGTAGCTCAGGGGCAGCGTGGAAAGGGTCATGGAGTAAACTTGTGCCGTTAAAGAAGAGAAGTAAAAAACGCCTTACGAACCACCGGACGTCAGCCGGAAGACCAAATCCCAGGCAATCCCTGCCTGCCACCCGAACACTGAAAACTGAAAACTTCCCATCTTACCGACGTGGTGTGCATTTGTCACGACCGCGCTGAATCGACGAACGGAGCGAAACATCGCCGGGGGCTTCCGCCCGACCGCTATTACAGCCGCATGGCGGCAGCCTGCGGGCAAAGGGCTCTGCCGACGCTCCGCAAACGCCCTCACCAGCGCGCGCACCTTCGGAGCGAAACATCGCCGGGGGCTTCCGCCCGACCGCTATTACAGCCGCATGGCGGCAGCCTGCGGGCAAAGGGCTCTGCCGACGCTCCGCAAACGCCCTGACCAGCGCGCGCACCTTCGG
>Ga0169931_10014813_pt1 | contig 10506 bp, 7 predicted proteins | sample Kivu_15m_20L_FD_129675 | JGI IMG/M metagenome (GOLD analysis project Ga0169931, IMG submission 129675) | Freshwater microbial communities from Lake Kivu, Western Province, Rwanda to study Microbial Dark Matter (Phase II) - Kivu_15m_20L... | ecosystem: Environmental > Aquatic > Freshwater > Lake ... | reverse complement strand
TGGAGCTCTTGCATCTCTTACTTCCTCCCTACGTCCTGTTGTTCTTTCTCACGCTCTTTAATGACGAGAAGTACGTCAACATTGCCTGGGATGGAGGGGCAGTCACCACTGGGCCGGTGACCGTTCCTCTCAAAATCGCCATAGGCATTGCCCTGAGCCATGCCACGGGATTTGCCGAAGGCTTTGGGATTCTTGCGCTCGCATCGGCCTATCCCGTTCTCAATATTTTAATTTTGGGACTTTACGTCAAAACCAGAGAAGCGAGGAGCACATGAGTTCTCAGTTGAATCGACAAGAAGGATTGGAACTCATCACTTGTGTCGTCCAGCGGGGTCGTGGGGATAAAATTGCACAAGCGGCGCTCGAAGCGGGTGCGGGCGGTGCAACCCTGTTTTTTGGTCGAGGCATGGGTCAGAGAGAACGGTTAGGGCTCTTAGGTCTTGCGAGTGTTCCTGAGAAAGAAATCATCATGATCGTCTGCCGCAAGGAAGAGACAGAGACCATTTTTAACTCCGTTGTCCAGGCAGGCAAACTCGATACTCCAGGAATGGGCATCGCTTATGTCATCCCGATTCATGCGGTAGCGGGCTTTATTCCGGAGTGACTTTTAGAATAAAAAAACCCGCCTTTGACGTGGAGTCAGGAGGCGGGTTTTTAAAAAATGGGGTGACCGAGGGGACTTGAACCCCCGACCCTCGGAATCACAATCCGATGCTCTAACCAACTGAGCTACGGCCACCGTCTTACTGGAGAGTCCGGCTGGATGTAATCCAAGGGGCGGTGCGCTGTCAAATGTGTTGCTTTGCTCGGGACGCCAGCTAGATTTGGGGCATGCGTAGATTCATTCGTTGGGTGTCGATCGGGTTAGCTTTAAATTGGATTCATTTGCCTGGAGCCAATGCGGGCGTTTTTACGACGATCCATTTTATTGAACCGGGTTCTCACATGGTGGGTTTTGAGCCAGAGTTTGTGCTCAGCAATGGTGCGGGATTGGCCGGTAACCTACGTTTCACTCGCGGACTGACCGAACTGAACAATGCGAGCATCATTTTGGGTACGGGCGGGGGGCCCCGGCTCTTTCGCGTGGGTGGCAACATCACTCTCGATCTTTTTCCTGATATCGAAGGCCAACCTGGCATCGGTTTGGGTGGTCAGGCGATGTACTACCGAGTCCCTCGAAACGGTGCAGACGCAAGCAGCTCGGAGACCGACGGACTGGTTGAGGTCACGGCGATTCCCTACCTGCATGAAGAATTCAGCACACCGAGTGGCGATGTGGAGCCTTATTTTGCATTTCCCTTTGGTGCGGGCTTTCGGGATGGGCGTTACCAGTCGGTTTCGACCGTCGTGGTTGGAACGTTTTTTGAGGCCAACGAGAAGGTCCGATATTCTTTAGAACTCGGGGTGGCGGTGAATAACTCAGAGAGCTACCTCTCTGGTGGATTTGTTTATCGATTTCAGCAGCAATAATGAAACCTTGGAGCCAAGTTGAGCCTACGACTCTCGAGCAGATCGAGGGAGTGTGTCTAGATATTGATGAGACTCTCTCAACCCGCGGCAAGCTCACTGCCGAGGCGTTCTCGGCCCTGTGGGGGCTCAAGCAGGCAGGGATTAAGGTCGTTCCGATCACGGGTAGGCCCGCAGGGTGGTGTGACCTGATTGCACGGTTTTGGCCCGTAGAGGCGGTAGTGGGCGAAAATGGGGCCTTTTCGTTTTTTATGAGCGAGGGCAAGCGCTCGCGCCTCACCACGCCAGGCGCCGCCCCTGATCCAGGTCCAGGGATTCGGCGCTTGGGAGAGCGCATTCGGCAGCAGTTTCCAAACGCTCAGTGGGCTTCGGACCAGGCCTACCGCGAGTATGACTTGGCGATCGATTTTTGTGAGGATGTTGAGCCTTGGAGCCGTGCCCAAGTGGATGCGCTTGTGGAGTGTTGCGAGCGCGAGGGAGCGCACGCGAAAGTGAGCAGCATTCACGTCAACGCGTGGTTTGGCGACTATGACAAGTATCGGGGCTTCATGCATTTGCTGGATCAATTTCCAGGGCGCGGGTTGCCTCCCGCCAAGAACTGGTTGTTTATCGGCGACTCGCCCAATGATGAGCCGCTCTTTGCACGATTTCCGATTTCAGTGGGGGTTGCCAATCTCAGTGCATTTTTAGATCGCCTCAAGACCCCTCCTGCCTTTCTGACCCAGGCCGAGAGTGGGGCAGGCTTTGTGGAGATGGCTCAACGTCTGATTCGCAACAAAACTGAATAAAATCAGATAGATATATTTTTTACTTAAAGATTGCCCTGTCCCGTCTGCTCAGGTAGGGTGCGCGGCGCTTATGACTTTGCCTCCATGCGTCAAGTTTGGACTTGGGGTTGCTGCGAGTCTCCTGGTCTTGAGTGGACCGGGCTGCCGCGGCGTTGGTGTTCCTCAAACCCCGCCTCCTGCTCCCGATGCAGGCTCCGAAGAAAAAGGCAGTGTTCCCGAAACCGGTGGCGGGGGGTCAACGACTAAAAACTGGGTTCCCATTACCGTTATCGCAACCAATGACATCCATGGGGGTGTGGAGGCCTCTCCCCACGCTGCTTCTCAGTCTCTGATTGGCGGCATGGATCTTTTTGCTGGGATTGTCTCCTCCATTCGCCGCTCTGTAGAAGCTAGAGGCGGGGGCGTTGTGGTGGTGGACGCGGGGGATCAGTTTCAAGGGACTCTAGTCAGTAATTTTAACGAAGGGCAGCTCGTCTTTAGGCTCCTTGATGAAATTGGCTATGACGCTGTGGTTCCTGGAAATCACGACTATGATTTCGGCCCCAAAGGTTGGCTCAAAGACCGAACCAGCGCTCCTGACGAAAACCCCCGTGAGGTCATCGAAGGACTGGCAGCCTCGGCGCAGTTTCCTCTGATCTCTGCCAATACCTACTTCAAGAAGAGCTTGAAAGACCGAGTGAGTGGACAACCGGTCTCGGTGGCCTCCCACTCTTGTATGGCAGCGTCGGGCACACAGATCGATTGGTCTCGCGCCGAGCGGCCTCGATTTTTAAAGCCTTTCACGATCAAGACCATTCGCGGAGTGCGTGTGGCGATGATTGGCCTGGATAACCCATCGACAGGCACGATGACGACGGTGAGCAACGTGAGTGATCTGTGTTTCAGGGATCCGGTAGAGACCTACACCGAGATCGCTTCAGCCCTAAAAAATCAGGCTGACATTTTTTTATTGGTTGTCCACGGCGCGGATTCTCCAGGACACGCCGAGCTTTCGGGCTGGGTACGAGAGCTGGTCAAACAAAAGAAGGTCCGCCTCGATGCCGTAGTGGCTGGACACACGCACATGATTCAAAAACTCTCGGTCGAGGGTGTTCCTGTGATCCAGTCCGGATCCGGAGGAGAGCGGTTTGGCCGGATCGATTTTGTCTTCGATCGTTCTAAAGGGAAAATTATCGCTGATCAGACTCAGGTGGTGGGTGGAGCTGCGATCCTTCACGGTCAATGCGATACACCGCGGGTTTCGTTTTGTGAGGCCAAGCAGGGAGGGCCTGGATATCAGGGTCTCAAGTACGATCAGATTCCTGTGACGCTCAACGCTCGGGCCACCCAAATGATTCAGGCGGCCAGGCAGGATGTGAGCTCGCTTGCGGATCGAAAGCTTTTTGTGGCCAAGAGTAGCCTCAAGCGCAACCGAACCAGTGAGAGCGCTGTTGCAAACCTTTTGACGGACATGCTCAGGCGGTCTTCGGCAGCCGAAGTGGCCTTTCTGAACACGGGTGGGATTCGAGACGAGATTCAAGCCGGCGATGTGACCTATGAGCAGCTCTTTAAGGTCTTACCGTTTGGAAATCTCGCAGTCGTTGCAGAGCCCATGTCGGCCGAGCGACTCCTCAAGCTGCTTCAGCGTTCGATCGAAACCTGTGGTGAATACGGGGCTCTGATGCAGAGTGGACTTCGAGTCCAATTTACGCGAGATTGCGTAAAAAATAATCGAAGCACGGATCCTCAAGCTCGATTGGTCCGAGTCGAAACGCTCAGTGGCGAAGTGATCTTGGATGAGGAGCGTGGGATCTATGATTCTACACGACAGTTCAAAGTGGCCACGCTGGATTTTCTCCTAGACGGGGGATCAGGTTACTCTGACTTCAAAGGAGTTCCGAAGACGGGGGAGCTTGGCTTAATTCGGGAGCGGCTTGCCGATGAGTTCTCGGCGATGTCACCCCTCCTTGAAGTGAGTGGTGCCTTGGATGGACGCTGGCAAGAACTCCCGGCTAAATAGGACGACTCAGTTGGCCTGAGATAAAAAGTCGCGGAGATCTTGGGGCAGAGCCGATTCAAACGTCACGCTTTTTGCGGTGACCGGATGCTCAAAAGTGAGGCCCGCTGCATGGAGCGCATGGCGAGGATGAATCAGGGCCGCCCAGCGCTCCGCACTCAGAGTCTCCCTTTCAAAAAAAGCTAAAGCCTCCGCCTCCGGAAGCCCGTAGAGCTTGTCGCCCAAGATGGGATGCCCTAAGTGATCGAGGTGCAGTCGAATTTGATGCTGCCGTCCGGTCTTGGGCAGGCACTCCACCAGGGCAAATTTTCCGTGCCGATTTCCGCAGGTTTCGAGCACCCGAAAGCTCGTGTAGGCGCTCTGACCACCTTTGGACTCCGGGAGAATCTCCATTTTGAGCTCGATCTTAGAGTGAAGTGAGCGGCCCATGGGAGCGTCTGAGAAAAACTCGGACTCCCTCGGAATTCCTCTCACGATCGCGAGGTACTTTTTTTGGGTCGTTCTACCTGCAAATTGAGCCGTCATGCGAGCGCAGGTCTCTTTATCTTTGGTGAGTACTAAAATGCCGCTCGTCTCTTTGTCGATGCGATGGACTAAGAAAAACTCTCGCTCCATCCGCAGCGGATCTTTGAACCCTTGAGTCTTGAGGTGCACTAGAAGGGTATTGAAGTAATAGCGACCTGCCGGATGGACGGGGAGGTTGGGGGGCTTGTCGATCACGAACAAAGACTCATCCTCATGGATGATTTTGTAGTCAAAACTGACCTCAGGCTCAGGCTTTCTCTCGGTCAGCACTCGGACCTCATCGCCGGGCATGAGTGGCGTGCTGGGCTTGGGGCGTCCGGTAGGCGCGTGAGCCAATGAGCGGCTGATCGTGATGGAGCCCTCATCGATGGCTTGCTTGATGGACTCCCTCGATCGGCTCCGGTAGCGCTGTTTTAAAAAATGGTCGAGCCGGATGCCCTGCTGGTTGGGCCCGACATGATGGGTCACCAGATAGTGAGATTCAGTGACAGTGTGCTGTGCTTTTACGGACATTAGTAACGGCTTTTGAGAAGAAAAGTAATGACCGCTTTGGATCATTGTTCGCAGTAGCCTTGCCGCCCGGTCATATTGCGAATGGTGTCTAGGGCTAGCTTTCGACTCTCGGGATCGTGGCCGTCTTGACCATAAACGAGGAGTGCATCATGCAGTTTCGTTAAGACAGACTTTTGGCTCTCATAGTAATGCTTCTCCAGTTTCTGCCAATATTCCGGAAACACTTTTCCGTAAATGACTGGAGTCGTGGGGTGGTCCAAGGACCAGGCCCCTACTTGCGAAATGATATTTTGCCTAAACATTCGAATCTCGTCGCTCTCTGGGTTTTGCCTGCCTGGAGCATCCACGATCTTTTCAAACTCCTCGATCAGCGAGAGGTCTGGGTCTTCCATTTTGCCGGTGATCGGGTTTTTGATCTTTTCTTTTTTGAGCGCGATCGCCAGATGCTGAACATACTTTCGGATGAACTCTTCCCATTGTTTGGAGTCATAGAGCCCGATGCTCTCTCTGACTTCGGAGTCGAGCCGGTTTAGGTATTCAGAGCGCACGAGGGTGATGAATTCGGCCGCATCATGGTATCCGTCTTTGATGTCTTGCTTGAGAAACTCATGCTCCGAGACTTGCTTAACAAACCCTTCCATCTCGCGAAGTACGGCTAGCGGACTGAGGCACGGAAATTCTGGGTTCTGGGCCGCATCAAGTAAGATCGACTTAATCTCACGTGCAGAGGCGCCCAGTCGGCCCTCGTAATAAGGGACGCTCTCGTACTCGTCGCGAACTTTTTGGAGGTGACTCCGCATCACCTTTCGGTCTTCGGCACCGAGACTGGCTGGCATCTCGCCTGAGTCGTAAAGCTTTGCCTTTTCGAGGGGAGTCAGGCCTGACACGAGTTGGCTGATGGCGGGAGAGTAATTGACGCCGTTGGGCTTCTTGAGGCGAGTCAGCACCGCCCATAGAGCAGCAGTCCAAGTGGTGTGAGGTGCCACATGTTTATCGCCAGCCACTTGCTCAGCGATCTCTCGATAAATGTCGGCCTCTGCTGAGGTTTCGAGAAGATACGGAACGCGAATGAGGCTAATTCGGGCCTTAAAGCTCGTAAAGTCCGGAAACTCCTTAAAAGCATCCAGTTGGACTTCGTTAGCAGACCCGACAAAAAGGGTATCAAGAAAAGTAATCGTCTGTCCGATGTTGACGCTTTGAGTTTCGCAAAGTCCCAAGATGTATTTGAACGAATCGACTGGGCGCTTGAGAAGATCGGAGAACTCGACCATCCCCCGGTTGCCATCCACGAGATCGCCCGTCATCGTAAAGAGATTGAGTCCATGCAGAGAAGAGGGGAGCTGGGCAAAGTTTTTATTGAGGCTGAGCTGTTGGTACTGAGCGTCGACATGAAGCTGCGGCTCGATGGTGACGAGCCCCTTCCGGTAGCGACGAGACAAAAAAATACGTTCTACTTGAACGTGCATCAGGAGTCGCTTGAGATTTCCCTGATGAGAGACCAGCAGCGCTTCACACACTTGTTTACAGCGGTGACAGAGATCCCCTCTCTGGAGATGGAGCGGCATGTGACTCCAGACTTCTTCGCCGCGAGCGGAGCCCAAAAAAGAGAGAATCAAGGCCTTACGCTCTTTTGGGGGAATGATGAGGAGAGGGTGATCTTTGAGCTCGCAAGGTAAGCGAGCAGAGATTTCGTCGTCGGTAAGCTTGGCAAAGCTGGAGAGGCTCTCGCCTTTGGACTGAGATCCTCCCAGTCCAATTCCGCCTTTGACGACTTTTTCGAGCGGGAAGACCCAATTAAAAGAGTAGAGCGCTCCCTCTGAAGTGTGGGAGTAAGACTCGAGCCCCTGCATGAGGGCGTGGATCAGGGAGGTCTTGGCGCTCCCGTTGGGACCATGAAGCAGGATCATTCGGTTGTTGTGGCCCTGCCGAACGAACGTTCTTAAAGTCTTGTAGATCTGAGTCTGAACCGCCTCTTGCCCCACCACCCGTCTGGCGCTGGGATCGGGGGGGGAATCAAAGACTCTAAACCGAAAAACGGGGGGAGTTCCCGCGTCGTGAGGCCTGGGGAGCTCCTCACGTCCAAAGTGATCCATCATGTCGGCTGCATACTGGGCCGAGCCCCTCAGCTGGTGAGTGGGGTTTTCTCCCAGAACAGTGAGGTATTCGTCGAATGCCAGGATGGTTCGATTCGCTTGAAACTCCCTCTCGGTCGTTTTTTCGAGCGATTCAAGAACAGTTCTTCCGGGGTTGCCGCCGTTTCGTTGGGTCATCCCACTTAGGATATCACAAAAAAGCTAGCGTCTGCGCTTTCGACTTTTGCCAGTTTTTGGCTTGGATTTCACGAAAACGACCCGGGGCGACTGGAGCTGAACCAATGGTTTTTCGGCCGAGTTGACGCCCGGACTCTTCTCGAAATGGGCGATCGCGACATCCCTCATGTAGACGGCCCCTTCTCTGAGGATCTGGTTCTTGGGAATCTGCGCCATGACCCAAGTCAGGTCATCTCCACCGCTCACTAAAAAGTCAGGGATCGCCACACGGTACATCCTCTTAGGACTCAGCGGCGTGCCGTCCTCTAGGGTGGCTGAAACAAACCGATCCATTTCCCAGGGCTCGATCTTTCGATCCCGGTTTAAGTCGTCTCCTTCGGCCGGTTCTGAGGAATCCACAAGCGTGAGGCGGAGGCCCGACGTCGGGAAATAACCGCGCGAACCGCTTTGAGTGACACGAAGGAGGAGTTTGAGCTGCTTTTCGTTCAGATTTAAAACCACTACATCATTGTCAAAGGGGAAGCTTCGAAACACGTCTTCATAGCGAATCGTGCCCGCTTCGATATTGGCGCGGATCCCTCCGGGATTTGAGATTGCGACATCGGCCTGGAGAGCGGCACGCATGGCATCGGTAATAAAGTTACCCAGAGGGGCTTCGCGAGTCCGGTCATGAGTGAGAGCTCCTGCGGCTGACCCGACGATGCGGCTCTTAAGCGAATCGACCGAGCGGGCGACTTCTCTGGCCCACTTAGCAATCTCTGAGACGGGCTTAATCGAAGCGCCGTGAAATTTGGGGGTAACCAGGGATCCCCGACCATTCCTGGGGGCTGCTCTCAAGCCATTGCAATCGCCTTGATTTTCAAAAATTTTCTCGCAAACAGGAACCGGCCCCTCAATGGCAGTATCGGTCCCAACGAGTTTGTTCTGCCGCCAGTCCCACGTAAAATAGAGCAGGTTGTAGTAAAGACCGTTGGCCCCTGCTTCGATCACGGGGATCCCGCTCAGGTAATGGTGAACCACTTGATGGGTGTGGCCAGCGATCACGCCATCGATCGTCCCTTTAGGGAGAGCGTTGATCAGTTCTGGAATTTCATCATGAGGGTCACAAGAACCCTCGGCGTCATTCGCACGGCGAAGGAGCGCTGGGTCAGGTCTCATGCGATCACAGCGGAGTCCCTGATGAGCGAGGACAAGAACGAGGTGCGCTCCCGCTTGCCGGAGTTTTTTGGATTCGCGGAGCGTGGCTTCTCGGGCATCCGTAAAAAGCAGATCCGGAACATGCTCGGGCCTTGTGGTGACCGGAGTGTGAATGGTCGCCAGACCCACCACTCCAATTTTGAGCCGGCCGGCTTGGAGCATGACGCTTGGCCTGAGGTTATTAAAATCGGTGAGTTCCTTGCCGTTCTTGTATCGAATATTGGCAGCCAGGTAAGGATATCTCGCCTCGTTCATGCGAGCCTTCAGTGCTCCACGAAGATCGGATCCTGGCGTCCCAGCATCGACATCCCCTTCGGGGCCGAAGTCAAACTCGTGGTTTCCCACGGCCGCTGCTGACATGCCGATGCGATTAAAAAACTCGACCACGGGCTTGCCCTCGGCTGCGTTGCTTTCGAGCGTGCCTTGAAACTGATCGCCACCGTCTAAGATGAAAAAGTTGGGTCCAAAGACTTCTCGGAGGATTTCAACGTGCCGCGCAAGGATTGCTGCACCCCCTGCCGTGTGGGGTTCGGGGCTCTTGAGCTCGCGGGCCAAAAGGGCCCCATGGAAGTCATTCATCCCTAAAATCGCTACCGTCTGGAGGTCGCCTCGAGTGTCTGAGAGCTGCTCAGTACGGCCTCCAGCTTGAAATTGGGGGGAAGAGGCGCACCCTGCCAGTCCAAGTTGAACCGTTAGGAGGATTGCCGCCGCAGTCGATTTAAACGTGAGTCTCAGCATGGGGGAGAGTCTGCATCAAAGCCGTCAGAAAACCAACAGTTGCGACAACGAATCGGTCTTCTAAACTGATATCAGACAGGGAGACTCCTCTATGGGCAGGACTAGTCTAGGTTGGGCAGTGGCAGGGATCGCAGCCGTCGGGGCGACCGTGTTTTATGCCTCTCATTCGATTCAAAATCGTAATCTTTCTTCTCTAAAAGAAAAGGAGAAGCAGACTGCCGAGAAAATTAAAAAGCTCGTCGAAGACGAGAACGAAACTCAGGTCAAAGTGCCTGTAGCTCGCAGCAAATCCAAGGGCGTGCAAGCCGGCGGAATCTCCGCAGGAGCACTGGTCGGTGCCAATGTAGGAGAATCTGTGAACTCCAACTTTTGCTCCACTGCGGAGTATGTGGGTTCTGGACCCGAAGAAGTGCAGCTTGATCTCGCACTCTGGTCGCAGTTTATGGGCGAGTACCATGCTGCCAAGGCGGATCTGCTTCAATGGGTGGCAGCCAATAAGGGTCATTTTGCCGAGTCTGCGGTTCAGCAGATGGAAACTGAGATTCGAGCGACTCGGGTGATGAGACCTCAAAACCAGATCGAGACGGATCTGACTTGGAGAGGGATCGCCTCTTGGACTCGTCCCAAGAGCGGGGCTTCTGAAACCGAAGAGAGGCCTGCACTCATTCATGTGGGTTCTGGGTTTATGAAGCTTTTTCAGAACGATCGATCACGGGCTCGCTTTGAAATTGCCCGTCTCTTGGCGCAGTCCTGGTCACCTTGCGAGATGGGCGCCTCGCAGGGCGCTCAAGTGTGGAAAGATTACTTTGCTTGCATGGGGATCACCGAAGACCAACTCAAATGCAATCCCGGTGTCGTTTCCGAGGCAACTTGGGCAATCTCTACAGCGGTGGCAGCCCTGGTGGCAAAGCCCGGCTGTGAGGTTCCCGCATTCACGCAGGATGCGGCGCAATGTCTGAAACCCTTTCATCGGGGTGACGTGGCCTCGTTTCCGGTCGAGCCTGCCTCCCGT